>Ga0213861_10003137_pt1 | contig 13728 bp, 23 predicted proteins | sample PICome_4_FD_160110 | JGI IMG/M metagenome (GOLD analysis project Ga0213861, IMG submission 160110) | Coastal seawater microbial communities near Pivers Island, North Carolina, United States - PICO131 | ecosystem: Environmental > Aquatic > Marine > Coastal | place: USA: North Carolina... | reverse complement strand
ACCGATATTGAAGAATTAAAATTTGACTTAGTCAGCCAATTAGAGAATATGGATCGCAAAGATAAAGTCATTATAGTGATTGACTCTATTGGTAACCTATCATCTAAGAAAGAACTTGAAGATGCCTTGAATGAAAAATCTGTTGCCGATATGACTCGGGCTAAATCTTTAAAAGGTTTATTCCGTATGGTAACACCATATCTTACTATGAAAGATATTCCTATGTTAGCTATCAATCATACATATCAAGAACTAGGTTTGTTCCCTAAAGCTATCGTATCAGGTGGTACCGGGATTTATTATTCGGCAAATAATATCTGGATCTTAGGACGTAGGCAAAACAAAACTGGTCAAGAAGTTACCGGTTATGACTTTGTTATTAATGTTGAGAAGTCTAGGATGGTTAAAGAGAAATCTAAAATTCCAGTTTCGGTTTCTTGGGATGGCGGTGTCGAACGTAACTCAGGTCTTCTTGATATTGCTCTTGTTGGTGGTTTTGTTGTTAAGCCTAATAATGGTTGGTATTGTAAAGTCGATCAGGATACTGGTGAAATGCTTCTGCCGAAGGTGAGAGAGAAAGATACTAAGAAAGATGATTTCTGGGAATCTATACTAGCATCTCAGAAGTTTAAAGACTTTCTAATTAAACAATTTCAAATTGGTCATGCATCTATTGTTGATTTTGATCCAGAAAACATTGTACATGAGGTGAATAATAGTGTATAATATAACTTCAAATGATTATAGCTTTGTTGAAAATAGTAGTATTGAGTTTTATGGTGTAAAGATTAAAAATAGTCTTTACAAGAATGTAGTGGTTGTATATGGTTCGGTGTCGATAAAGGAATCGGTTGAATTAGATACGGCTACTCTTTCTTTCAATTATACTATTCAAGATCCGGCTGAATTTAATCATGATACATTGGTCGGGGATAAAGACTTTAACGATTTCCTTGGTGAATTATTGACACATATTATTGTAGATTCTATTGAACATAAAGGGGCACAAATTGGAACTATTGACACAACTACCGACTCACATTCTGAATCATCTATTGACTAATGAAGAATATTGTCGTAGGGTTGTACCGTATTTAAGAAAAGATTATTTCGAGGGCGTTCATAAGATCGTCTTCGATCTAATCGTTAACTTTGTAGCAAAGAATAATAAATTACCGACTGGTCAGATTCTTGATTTAGAACTTCAAAAGATATCTGCACCAGAGGATATGTTGAATAATGCATCTCGTTTGATTAATGAAATTCGAACGAAATCAGATATAGACACTGATTACCTTATAGGTGAATCGGAAAAATGGTGTCGTGAACGTGCAATCTATAATGCAATCATGGAATCGATTCAAATTATAGATGGTGCTAATAACGATAAAGGTGAAGGTGCTATCCCAGAGATTCTATCAGATGCTCTGGGTGTTTCTTTTGATCAAGCAATTGGTCACGATTATATTGATAATGCTGATTCACGGTATGAATTTTATACTAAAAAAGAAGACCGAATCCCATTTGACTTAGATTATTTTAATAAGATTACTAAAGGCGGATTACCTAATAAGACACTTAATATCTGCCTTGCTGGTACTGGTGTAGGTAAATCTTTGTTTATGTGTCATGCTGCAGCTAATGTCTTACAACAAGGTAAGAATGTACTCTATATTACTATGGAGATGGCAGAAGAACGTATCGCTGAACGTATTGATGCTAATCTAATGGATATACCTATTGATCAGATAGAATCTCTGGGTAAGAAGGCATTTCAAACTAAAATCGAAAAAATCTCGAAAGCATCTATTGGTAAGTTAATTATTAAAGAGTATCCTACTGGATCTGCTCACGCTGGTCACTTTAGAGCTCTTCTTAATGAATTGAAACTAAAGAAGAACTTTAAACCCAATATGATCTATATCGATTATCTAAATATATGTGCTTCTTCTCGTATGAAAGGTATCGGTGGTTCAGTTAATAGTTATTCTTTGATCAAGTCTATTGCTGAAGAACTTCGTGGTTTGGCTGTAGAGTTTAATGTACCTATTATGTCAGCAACTCAAACTACTCGTGGTGGTTTTGGTAATACTGATGTCGGTCTTGAGGACACATCTGAGTCATTCGGTCTTCCTGCTACTGCTGACTTAATGTTTGCTTTGATCTCGACTGAAGAGTTAGAAGGTCTTAATCAAATCATGGTTAAGCAATTAAAGAATAGATATAATGACCCAACTAAGTTTAAACGATTCGTCATTGGTGTTGATAGGGCTCGTATGAAACTATATGACGCTGAAGAGTCAGCTCAATCAGATATTATGAATGATATGTCGATTCCCGATAAGCCAATTGCAACATGGGGCAATAATGAGAAAAAAGATTTCTCGAATTTTAATGTATAATAGGATAATAAAATGTCAGTAAGATTAGTTAGTTATAGCCAAGGTCCAGATATTGATTCGTCAGACCTTAACCAAAATATTGAGGAACTTGTTGCATATTGTGCACGTGTGAGTAACCCGGCCGGACAGATGAATACTGAGACTAATGAGAAGCTTTTAAAATATCTTATGAAGCATTCTCATTGGTCACCATTTGAGATGGTATCGATATGTTTAGAGATTGATACTACTCGTGATATCGCACACCAAATAGTACGGCATCGATCTTTTGCCTTCCAAGAGTTTAGTCAACGATATGCAATGCCTACTGATATGGGTTCATATCCATATGTTCTAAGAGAAGCACGATTGCAAGATACTAAAAATCGACAGAACTCTATTGAAATTGATGATGAAGAACTAAAAAGAAAATGGATAGCTCAACAAAAGAAGGTTATCAATACATCACAATCTGTTTATGATTGGGCTATTGAAAATGGTATTGCCAAAGAGCAAGCACGAGCCGTACTACCAGAAGGTCTTACTAAGACCCGATTATATATGAATGGATCACTTCGATCTTGGATTCATTATATTGGATTGAGGAGTTCTAATGGCACTCAGAAAGAACATATGGATATTGCTATTGCATGTGCTGAAGCTATCTCTAAAATTTTCAATCCTATAAATAATATATAATAAAAGAGGTATGAATAATGTATGAATATCGTGCGATCGTTAAAAAAGTGGTTGATGGAGATACCGCTGATGTTGATATCGATCTTGGTTTCGATGTTGTTCTTGTTAATCAGCGTATTAGGTTTTATGGCATTGATACTCCTGAGTCTCGGACATCGAATAAAGAAGAAAAGGTTTATGGACTAGCAGCTAAGAACTTTGTTAAGAATTTCTTGAAAGTTGGTAAGCCATGTATTCTAAGGACGCGTAAAGATGCAACCGGCAAGTTCGGCCGAATCTTAGGTGAATTCGTGATATATGATAGTAAAACAGATAGTCAGATGACCCTTAATGATTTGATGATTCGAGAACACCATGCTGTAGCCTACTTTGGTCAGTCTAAAGATGATATAGAGGCAGAACATCTAGTTAACCGAACTCGAGTATTGCTCGAAGAATAGATCAAAAAGTTATAAGAAATCCGTCATTTATAACAAAATAATCTAAAAAAAATGTGTACAAAGGTCTCTAATTGATGTATAATAACCACATAAATTGATTAGAGACCTTTGTTATGAATGATTTGAACCAAAAAGCCAAAGAAGTTATTGAATTTATGTCATATGACTATAGTAACTTTCGTAAGTCTTCTAGTAGTGAAATCCAACCACTCTTCTTCTTAGAAGAAGGTCGCAATTATATTAAAATCTTTGAAAAACCCGTATCGGGTGGACTCCGTGTGTGTGGTTTTATTGTTAAAACTCCACCTAAAGGATTAGATAATAAGACTAAGGAGCCATTTCAAGTTGGTGACTTATTGATGGCTGCTTCGTGGTCAGCTCCAGCTAAGAACTTTGCTAGAGGCAATGTGTTCAATGATGGTTGGAAAACATGTGTACGATGGACGGGGATATTATAAAAATGGATCAAGAAAATTATTTATCGGAATATAACGAATATATTAACGAAGATCGAACTTCGAATTACATCGACTTTCGGCCTTTAGAAGAGTCTGAATATTGTATATGTGGTGAACTGCTCGACAGTAGCCATGGATCTTGTTATGACCATATGAGTAATGGTTATTAAATCTATCAATAAGGAAGTAGTATTATGGATCCAATAATGATTATTATAGTATTAATTTGTATGGTTGGAGTTGGTTATTCTTCTTATCAAGTAGGATTCAATCAAGGTAGTGTTGCTACTATTGAGTATCTTGAAAATCTTGATATGATTAAATTTGATAAAGATGGAAATATAAAGAAAGGTTAGATAATAAAAAGTATAAATATATCATATTATATTAATTGTATGGGGGTATTTTGTGCTAACTTTCAAATCTTATATTAAAGAAGATTTAGATGAACTAATTTATAATGGTAATGATAACGCATTTGCCCTAGCTTTAGTATCTGAAATAGATGATCAGATCAGTGCTATTAATACTGAAGTTGAAATTGATGTAAGACCTAATAAACAAACTGGTAAAAAGATAGGCATTTCTCAGTTAATGCTTGATAAAGATCGAAATAAGTTTGCTGGACTTGCAAATCAAATTATCGATGAACACCCATCTTTAGAAAGAGCAACAGTACCACCAGGCCGTAAAGAAAAAGACTACGCGTTTAAGCATAAAGATATGGAAAAATACATCTATATCAATTGTCGACCAATGGGTAAAAGATCAAGTTTAGGTGATGATCCACATGAATTGATGACTGCTGTACTCTGTTTATTGCCATCAGTAAGTATTCCTAAAGATTCGGATGAAATGGATGCTCTCATTGAAACGGTCAAAAAGAATCTTAAGAATGCTTCTGGGTATAAACAGACTCAAGTTGATTCTATGGTCGGCGACTATCCTAATTTAGCTAAGGCCGTATCTGCGGCTATATCAATTCACCAAAATGGTTATGGTAATGCTGATAAAGTCTATCTTACAGCTCAAGCTTGGGATAACGATGTCAAACAATTCCAGATGACCAAATATGGTATGAAAGACTATAATTCTTCAGATTTTATTATCAAGAAGGGTAATGACTATATTGGTATTTCACTCAAGAAGAAAACACGACTTACAGAAACAGATCCTACTCTTTTAAATAAAGCCTTTACTGGTCTCCTAAATGATAAGAAATTTGATAAGATAAAAAATTCTTTAGAAAAGGATTCAGGGACTTTTTATCTGCATGTTATAAAACTTGGTCAAAAGTTAAAAATCCTTAGTAAGGAACTTGAGGCTGACATAGCTAAAACCCGACCCAATCTTAAGAATTGGAAAGAGTTTATTCAACGTGTTCCTAATGATTTAATTAATCGCGCTCTTAAGGGTAGACGTACCTTATTTAAACAAATGGGTGATACGATTATTGCTAACAAAGAATTAATCGCCAATCAGTTAGTACAGTTAATTTTTAAATCAGATCTAAAAGAATTAAAGAAATCTAATTTTGATTTTGCGCTAGTAACTGGTGTTGGTGACTATGGTCCAAATAAAGGAATCGTAGTTGAAAAAGGTGAATATAAAAATATAGATAATATTACTACTAAGTTAGATGATTTACTTTCAACTGGTAAAGTTGATATTAAATATACCGAAGGGGCTGGTCAGGCATTTGATTTAGGTGCTACCGCTGCTATTATTAGATTTGACTTAATGATTGGTGATTTACCAGTATGTAATATTCAGTTAAGATATAAAGGTAACTTTAGAGCTGCACCAAACTTTTTAGCTACAATGACTCCGGAATTTAAGAGGTTTTATAATTAATGAAAACATTTAAGACGAAACTATACGAAGCTGCCGGTCAAAATTCTCATATGACACACCTCGAGGATATGATACTTGATGGTGGTGTAAAAGGAGCTAGACAAGCTATCCTCGCTCTTAGGTCGCTTCGTGATATGCTGAGTGGTAGTTCTAAGTCAGCAGTAGATATTACTGTTAAGTGGGATGGCGCGCCCGCAGTATTTGCTGGTGAAGATCCTCAGACTGGCGAATTCTTTGTTGCTAAAAAGGGAATATTTGCAAAGAATCCTAAGATATATAAGTCACATGAAGATATTGATGCTGATACTTCAGGTGATCTTTCAAAGAAATTGAAGATGGCCTTTGATAACCTAAAAGATCTTGGTATTAAAGGTGTTATTCAAGGGGACTTTATGTTCGATTCTTCGGACCTAAAAAGTGAAACTATCAATGGTGTAAAACATGTGGTATTTCATCCCAATACTATCGCATACGCGGTACCGGCTAACTCTGATATTGCAAAACAAATTAATAAGGCTAAGATAGGAATAGTGTGGCACACGGTTTACCAAGGAGCAACACTCGAAACAATGAAGGCTGAATTTGGCAAAGAGATAGTACCTAAACTACGTAAGTCGAGTAATGTTTGGATGGTAGATGCTACCTTACCGGATCTATCTGGTACAGTAACACTTACAGCCAAAGAAACTTCCGCATTAAATTCAAAATTATCTAATGCTGGTAAGATATTTAAAAGTATTTCTTCTAACGTACTCAAAGAGATCGAAGGTAATAAGGAATTAAATGCTCTTATAAATATCTATAATAATACTAAAGTAAGAGAAGGCCAACGTATCACTGATACTAGATCACATACTCTTGGTTTGATACAATTTATTCAAGATAGATATACTAAAGAAATAGACAAAAGATCTTCAACGGCTGGAAAAGCAGCCCAAATTGTAAAACGAGATGATCTTCTAAGTTTTTTTAGTGTAAAAAATCAAAAAAACTTACAAATGGTATTTGATTTACAAAATTTAGTTGTAGATAGTAAATTAATTATTATAAATAAACTTAATAAACTAAGTAATATTGGTACGTTTGTTAAGACTGCATCCGGATTTAAAGTTACCAACCCAGAGGGTTTTGTTGCTATAGATCGTATGGAAGGTGGAGCTGTTAAGTTAGTTGATAGGTTAGAATTTTCTGCTAACAATTTCAGCAAGGATATTATAAAGGGTTGGGACTCTCCGACCCGATAATGGAACCGAGGATAATATGAAGTCATTTAAAGAACATTCCGATGAGGTTGATGAAGCTTTCACACAAGCTAGACGTATGAAAGCTAAAGCGACCTTTCGAAAAAATAAAGCAAAAATTGCATTGGGCCGTAAAAAGGCAGCTATGAAGTTGGCTTCTCCTGAAAAATTAAAAGCCAAAGCTGACAAAAAAGCACGAGAAATCGTAGTTCAAAAACTTTTAAAAGACAAAGATAAGAGTGAACTTTCATTTGCTGCTCGTCAAGATTTAGAAAAACGAGTAGATAAGAAGAAAGGTTTAATTGACAAAATATCTAAAAAAATTCTTCCTGCTGTTAAAAAGGCCGATAGAGCTAAACTAAAACAGAATCCTGGAGAATAGAGCATTGTCCTTTAAATCGTTTACAGAATATTTGACAGAACAAAAAGGTGAGATGACTTTCGTCTTTGGCCGGTTTAATCCTCCTACAACTGGCCATGAAAAGCTATTTGATACTCTCAAGAAAATCTCGCTTGGTGGTGCATATAGAGTATATGCCTCACAATCATCTGATCCTAAAAAGAATCCATTAGAATTTAAAACAAAGGTCAAATTTCTACGTAAGATGTTTCCTAAGTATGCGCGAAACATTATGGCTGATTCAGATATTCGAAATGTAATGGATATATGCGTTAAACTCTATGATCAGGGTTATACTAAAGTTACTATGGTTGCAGGTTCTGACCGAGTTAATGAATTTGAAACACTCTTAAACAAATATAATGGTGTTGAGTCAAGGCATGGTTTCTATCAATTTAAAGATGTTATTAGAGTAATTTCGGCTGGTGAACGTGATCCAGATTCAGATGACGTATCTGGTATGTCTGCCTCTAAACTACGAGCGGCAGCTGCTGCCAATGATTTAGATACATTCGCTAAAGGTATGCCAAAAGGTTACCGTGAAGTAACCGATCTATTCAATGCTGTACGTAAAGGTATGGGTCTCAAAGAATCTCATAACTACCGTAAACATATCAAATTTGCTCCTGTCTCAGAGAAGCGAGAAGCCTATATTCAAGGCAAACTTTTTGTAGAATCAGATATCGTACAAATTAAAGAATCAGGTAAGACTGGTAAAGTAATTATGTGTGGTACTAATCACGTTTTAGTTGAATTTGCTGATAAAACCTTAAAAAAGTTTTGGTTAAATGCTGTTGAAAAGATTAGTGAACTCGTTGAAGAAGGTGGTGCTGGTGATGAGGGTTCTGATAAACTCGTAAACAAGTATAAAAAAGAAACTCCCAATGAAGAAAAAAATACTTCTAGGATGAGTTTTAAAGACATAGTAGAAGCAGATGATGTAAAGAAAAGCTTAATGGATAAGTCTGATAAATCTGGTATCTCATATTCAATTCTTAAGCAAGTATTTGATAGAGGATACGGTGCTTGGAAAACCGGACATCGTCCTGGAACTAACCCCACGCAATGGGCACACGCACGTGTTAATTCATTTATTAGTGGTGGAAAAACTAGAACAACTGCAGATGCTGATTTGTGGGCCAAGCATAAAGGCAAATAATGAAATCTTTCCTTGAATATTTAAGTGAAGGTTCTGAAACTTGGGAAGCTGGTTATAAGCGCCGTGTTGTAAAGGTGACCGATCCTAAGCATAAAGATCAAGGACATCATTGGCGTATTAAAGGCAAGGATCGTCCAGAGATTACTATTAAGTACTATAAAGAAAAGCCCAGTTTTACTGAATTTAAAAAACAAATGAAACGTGTCGCAGGACATGAATTTGGAGGATAGATGCAAACATTTAAAGCATTACAAGAAAGCTTACGTAGTAATATCGCCAAGGTTGCTAGGGAATATCCTAAGGGCAAAAAGGTAAAAGTTAATAACGCTCTAAAATATAATTCTTTAGGTAAAAGTGACACAGTATCTGGTGAAGTCCTAGATCACGGTAAAGACTTCCTTGTAGTAGGTATCGGTAAAGAAGCGTTCAATATTAAGCTTAAGGATATCGTCAAGCTAGAGTCAGTCGGCAAAGATAACGTTGAAGAAGCTTTAAAACCTAAAGCTACACCTGCTCGCGATTTTGGTGGCAAAACAATGCCAGAGTTTGAGTATAAAAACCGTAAAGGTATTGTGGGCTTGCGGCCGGATCAGTACAAGAAAAGCGCGCAGGCAAAAGCAGCTGATGCAAATCCAAATAACGCAGCAGCAAAGGCAGCAGCTCGCGGAGCTGCAACACGGGCGGCGTATTTGGCTAAGATGAAAAAAGAAGAAGCCGAGCCGATTGAAGAAGCCGCATCAGTAGATCCTAAAGTTGCTAAGGCTGTTGAAGCTCTAAACCATCTTGGTTATATGCTCAGAGGCCGGAGGCGATTTCATTCAGGTGTTAAACGTGTTGAAACCTTTTTTAGATCTGGTAATAAGAAATTATTACAAGGTGCTATAGACGTATTAGATCCGGATATTCGTGATGACGTCATGGGTATCCTTGAACCATTAGGTTTTGTTAAAAATGGTGTTGTTGAATCCGTTAATCTTGAAGAGAAGCTAAAAGTATCTGACGGTCTTGAAGCATGGATAACAGATTTCAAAGATTCTGATGCTCCACAATTTAAAGATGCTGACGAAAAGAAACGTCGTGATATGGCTATAGCAGCATTTGTAGCAGCAGGCGGAAAGCTTGACGAAGATACCGAAATAGTTAAAGAAGCAGGATACAAAATTCCTAAAAACTATGCTCAAATGATGGCAAAGCAGAAAAGAAATAAACCTAGTCTTAGTCAAAACAAATTATCTAGTGCAGAATACCAAAAGGTGAAGAAGCTAAAGAGTTTTAATAAAGATGATTGGAAATGGAATGGCGATCTTTATATAAGAGTCGCAGAAGATGTTGAATTTGATGAATCAACTGCAGCATATGCGGCCTCCCTTGAAAAGATGGCTAATGATAAAAAGCTAACAGGTATTACCCCTAAGGATCGTGAAACCTTAGCTAAGTTAGCAGCAATGATGAAAGGTCAAAGGGGATAATGAAAACTTTTAAAACCCTTAGAAATAATTTAGAAGAATCGGCATTGGTAACAAATAATACTGATGCCCTTAATTACCTATTACATAATATAAAAACATTTGTACAATCCAGTGATTATAGTGTAAATGCTTTTAATAAGATAGGGTCTATTATTGGTTTAAAGTTTGATAATACTAACCAACGTAAAGGATATCTTTATGTTGATAAAGGTAAGGTAAAAGTTAGATGATATCTTTTAATGAACATGTGGAAAGAAGTTTTGGTATATACGAAGGTATTACTGTGCCACTTGAAAGTCCATTAATTGAGGGACCTGAATTAAATAGTCCTAAAAGATCATCTGGCAAAAAGAAGTATGTAGTATATGTTAAAAATCCAGAAACAGGTAATATAAAGAAAATTGAGTTTGGTGATGAAAAAGGGGGTCTTACATCTAAAATTAATGACAGGGATGCTGCTAAAAACTTTGCCGCTAGGCATAATTGTGATACTAAGACTGATAAAATGACACCAGGTTATTGGGCGTGTAGATTGCCTAAATATGCTAAACAGTTGGGGTTACAAGGTGGCGGAGATTATTTTTGGTAAACCATATTGGGAAGATGGCGAAATAAGAGAATTCGATGTAAATCGTGATGACGCCGAATATGTGTGGCATTGCGATTTAGAAGATAGAGAGATTGAAATCCTAGAAGGTGATGGATGGCAATTTCAATTTGATAGGTGTCTACCTTGGGTATTAACTAGGGGTATGATATTCGATATAACAAAAAACGAATACCACAGGTTAATAAAGGGTACAACTAACTTAAAACTTAGGATTATAAAAAAACATGCCAAATTCTGACAGAATTACTTCAGCTCAAATGAGTATAGAATTGAACGCAAGATTGGATCGTATTGAAAAAAATATGGATCGTATGTCTGATGCTATTGTTACATTGGCGCGTGCTGAGGAAAAGATTTTAACATTGACTGCATTTAGTAAACAACAATCCGAAGAGATTAAACTAATCTCTAAGAGAATGGATAGTTTAGAAGATTGCGTACGAAGTAATTCTCAAACTATTACTGTAATAAACAAATTTTTCTGGTTAGTAATGGCTGCAACAACCGCAGCTATCGCGGCTATGTATTTTAATTAAGGAGATAGAAATGAACTACTATAACGATTCAATTCAACAAAAATTGTCAGCTGCCGCGCTTGAAGTCATGGAAGGTAAAAAGCCAGCAGTAAAAGAAGTTGAAGAGCCTAGAGCACAAGGTGAGAAGGACTTTAAAGCAAAGCATGTAGTCAAAGTATCTGGCGACAAAGAAGATGGTACTAATATTAAAGAGACTAATAAAGAAGAAAAGTATAAAAAATTCTTTGATTCTGCTTTGAAGAAATTTGGTGTTAAATCACCAGCCGAACTTGAAGGTGCTAAAAAGAAAGAGTTTTTCGATTACGTTGATGCTAACTACGAAGCGGATAACGAAGAAGATTAATTATCTATTATAGATAACTACATGATGAAAATATTCGAAAAACTTACCAAAGAAAACTTTGAGCTCTTCGCAGCCAATCATTATAATAATCCACAATGTGCGGATATTGAAGAGTTTAAAGAAGATCTTAGTAGATTTAAGTATATCAAGCGATTACTACGAAGATACGAAGTCTCAGAAGATTTACAAGAAAGATTGATCTTGAATCATCTTATTGTTATATACAATGTATTTGGCATAGAAGCAGCGAATAAAATGATTTGGTTTAAGATAGAAAGGGGTCATTGGCATATGATTAAACCATTTCTAGTATTTTTACATTTTTTAGCCGAGGATTCTAAGGTTTTTGTACCTATGGATCCAACTATTATTGAGAGGTTACGTAAACTATAATGGGTATTATTTCGCGAACAGGTGATTTATTCTATGCGTTTAGATTTCTAAAGCTACTAGTTACCCCATGGAAAAAGACTAGTGCATTTGAACTTGGTATACTTGACGAGAATGGTCAAGTACTCAAAAAGTCACGAGATCTTATCGGCGATGATGAGAAGTCAGCTTATACGGTTTTTCATAGACTTGTATTTAATATTAAACGTCTTTTAGAGAAACTACCTTTTGGTAAAAATAAGCTTACTTCTTATGCTGCAGCCTTGTTTCTAATTAAAGAAGAAACAGGTATGTCTGAACAGCAAATTAAAAAGGTATTAGAAAAGTTCCTCGGAGATCTTGAATTAGATGATGATATTCAAGAGTCTTCATGGTTTCAACAAGGTACTAAGTTACTACCTGGAGTATATACTTTGGTTGAAGACGTAGCTTCACCTATAACTGGTGAGGTTATTGCATATAAGAAAAATAAGATTAAGGTCGAAAGCTCTTTAGAACCTTATGATACTTTCTTTGGGATTAACATATATGAAGTATATCATCCTCAGACGAATCAAAAGTTATATATAAGCAATAAGGACATAACTCGATGAGTGATCTTAAAAATTTTAAAAAGATGTGGGAAGAAGTTCCAGCTAATAATGCAGGTAGTGGTCAAGTATCAATGCCTGCAGATGCAGTATATGATAAGAAAAAGAAAAAAGCAGTTAATGCATACGATGGTAGAACAAAGGCTGGACGTAAATTTGTTGAACGAATAATGGCTAGAAGGTTAGCTGCCGAAACCAAAGGTAAAAAACTATGAAAGAATTTAGAGATATACGCGAAGACACGTTCGATAAATCTAAAGATAAGAACTACGAACAGTTAGTCACAAAAATGAAAGGCATAAACGTTCATATTATTAATCTAGAGAAATTAGATAAGCAGGGTGAAGGCGCTGGTGATTTAGAAAGAGAGCTTAAAGTCCTTAGAGCTAAGTTCTTCGAAATGCAAAGTGCTTTAAGTAAAATAAAGAATAGATTAGTATAAAATGCTAAGTAAAATTCTTATTGGGATACTACTATCAATGGGTGTTAGTGGTTATTTCTATTATCAATTTAGTATAGTACCATTACAAGTAAAACTTGAAGAACAAAGTAAATTGATAATGGCATTTGAATTGAGAGAAGCTCAACAAAAAGATACTATAGAAAAACTGCAGACTAGTTTTCAGACCCAAACAGCAGCCTTGAATGGGTTGGCTGCAAAAAATAGTGAGATAAATGGTGAAATGAATAGATACTTAGGTATCTTTAGAAGACACGATTTATCTAAATTGGCTGCAGCTAAACCTGGTTTAATTGAACCGCGTATTAATAAGGGTACCAAAGATGTATTTGACAGTATCGAAAACGATAGTAATATTATTGACTCTATGGACAACTAGCGGTTGCTCTTTACTTTGGCAAAAACCATTACCACCAAGAGAAGTAGAAATTAAAACAGTATCTATTCAGATACCTATTACTCAACCTACGCTACCTAGAGCTATTGATCTAAAAGAACCTGTTTGGTATGTAGTATCGAATAAAAATTTAGATGAATTTATTGCAAGAATGGAAAAAGAATCTGGAGCTGGCCTTGTCTTTGTAGCAATGTCAGTAAGTGATTATGAGCTTATGGCTTATAATATGCAAGAGATAAAACGTTATGTTCGTGAATTAAAGGAAGTGGTTATATACTATAGAACAGTGACATTACCACAA
>Ga0213861_10003131_pt1 | contig 13743 bp, 9 predicted proteins | sample PICome_4_FD_160110 | JGI IMG/M metagenome (GOLD analysis project Ga0213861, IMG submission 160110) | Coastal seawater microbial communities near Pivers Island, North Carolina, United States - PICO131 | ecosystem: Environmental > Aquatic > Marine > Coastal | place: USA: North Carolina | collected... | reverse complement strand
CGCCTGGATTCCCAAACGGTGCAGAGTAGGAGCACGGTTTAGTAGCACCGGACGCTCGCGAATAACTTCTTCTAGAACACCCCAAACCTGTGGGCGGCTACGCTCAACCATTCGCTTAGCGCTCTTGATGTTCTGGGCAAGACCCATGTCAACAAGACGCTTCATCACAAAAGGCTTGAATAGCTCAAGCGCCATCAGCTTTGGAAGACCACACTGGTGAAGCTTTAGCTGTGGGCCAACAACGATTACCGAACGGCCCGAGTAATCCACGCGCTTACCCAATAGGTTCTGGCGGAAACGACCCTGCTTACCCTTTAGTAGGTCAGACAGTGACTTCAGTGCACGGTTACCGGTTCCGGTAACAGCGCGGCCACGACGACCGTTGTCAAACAGTGCGTCAACAGCTTCCTGCAGCATGCGCTTCTCGTTGTTCAAGATGGTCTTTGGAACAGCACCTAGGTCAACGAATCGCTTTAGACGGTTGTTACGGTTGATCACCCTGCGGTACAGGTCATTTAGGTCGCTGGTCGCGAAGCGGCCACCGTCTAGCTGAACCATTGGGCGAATCTCTGGAGGCAACACTGGCAAAACCGACAACACCATTGATGTTGGAGGGGTACCAGACTGCGCAAAGCTGTTTACTACCTTTAGACGCTTGATGGCCTGGGTCTGCTTTGAACCCTTAGTGGTTGCAATCTCAGCACGCAGCTCAGCCGCAGCACCCTCAAGGTCGAAGGCCGCTAGGACCTGCAGAACCGCCTCAGCACCGATTGAGGTGATGACGTAGTCAGAGAAGTAGTAGTCGAAGTAGTCAAAGACCACGTCGTTTGGAATTAGCTGTCCTACCGAAGCGGTTAGGAACATTCTCCATGCCAACTGCTCCTTGTGAAGGTTGGCTGGACGCTCTAGACGGGCATACTCGCGAACGATCTTGTCGATCTTCTTCTTGACATCAGCCTGCAGCTTCTTGATCTTCTTGGCCTCGTCAGTGGTGCGAACAACAGCGTCCTCGTCCTCTTCCTCGGTCTCAGCTGCAAGTGCGCGAGGTGACCAGAATGCGTCGGCATCCTTTTCCTCTGCCGCAATCAGCTGCTCAAGGCTCTTGGCGAACTGCTTCTCGATCCAGCGAGGAGCTTCCCAGAACTTGTTTGAGATCTGCATCTCAAGACCAAGCTCACGCAGCTGGGCGATTTCATCGCCAGCGGCTGCTTCGAACTCTTCGTCACGAGCGTCAATAAGGGCACGGATACGAGTCACATACTCTTCGCGCACCAAGTCATACTCGGCATCACGCATCTCGTGGTCGATGTCCATAACGCGGTAGGCAGCAAAGTAAATGATCTTTTCTAGATCCTTTGGAGCCATGTTCAGCAGGTAACCAAGACGTGATGGAACACCCTTGAAGTACCAGATGTGAGTAACAGGAGCAGCAAGCTCGATGTGACCCATGCGCTCACGACGAACTGAGGACTTGGTTACCTCAACGCCACAGCGCTCACAGACGATTCCCTTGAAGCGAACGCGCTTGTACTTTCCACAGGAGCACTCCCAGTCCTTGGTAGGACCGAAGATCTTCTCGCAGAAAAGGCCGTCCTTTTCAGGCTTCAGGGTTCGGTAGTTGATGGTCTCAGGCTTCTTTACTTCACCTGATGACCAAGAGCGGATTTCCTCGGAGGTAGCTAGGCCAACCCGAAGAGCACTGAAGTTTTCTACTTTCACAGACATGTGTTTATTCCTTTACGAAAATTCGGGTTCGGGTTACTGGTAAGTGTTGAAGTCGGTGTCGGATGACAGCTGCTCGTTGCGGCTTAGGTTGATGCCAAGCTCCTCGGCTGCGCGGTCGGACTCGAACGCCTCATCCTTCAGAACTACCACCTTGCCCTGATCATCGATTACCTCGACGTTCAGACCCAGTGACTGCATTTCCTTTGCAAGAACACGGAACGACTCTGGAATACCAGGAGCCTGAATGTTTTCACCCTTCACGATTGCCTCGTAGGTGCGAACACGACCAGCAATGTCGTCAGACTTGATGGTTAGTAGCTCCTGCAGTGTGTGAGCGGCGCCATAGGCCTGTAGGGCCCAAACTTCCATCTCACCAAAGCGCTGACCACCGAACTGTGCCTTACCACCCAGTGGCTGCTGGGTAATCATTGAGTAAGGACCGGTTGAACGAGCGTGAATCTTGTCGTCAACCAAGTGGTGAAGCTTCAGCATGTACTTCACACCAACCGCAATTGGCATCGGGTATGGCTCGCCGGAGCGGCCATCGAACAAACGAGCCTTACCGGAACCATCGATTAGACGGTTTCCGTCGCGGTTTGGAAGCGTGTGATCCAGAAGACCGGCCACCTGGTTCTTGGTTGCACCATCGAATACAGGAGTTGCAACCTTGGTTCCAGCTGGGGCACTGAACAGATCCTTGGCCATGTCATCGGCCCACTTGGCTACACCAGAGACATCCCAACCCTGGCGGCAAACCCAACCAAGGTGGCTCTCTAGAACCTGACCGAAGTTCATTCGACCAGGAATACCCAGTGGGTTTAGAACGATGTCAACCGGAGTTCCATCTTCCATGAATGGCATGTCCTCGACCGGCAAGATCTTGGCGATGACACCCTTGTTACCGTGTCGACCGGCAAGCTTGTCACCCTCGGTGATCTTTCGCTTCTGAGCGATGTAGACAACTACGCGCTTGTTAACGCCAGCACCTAGCTCGTCGCCCTCTTCCGCGTCAAATACCTTGACGCCGATGATGGTTCCCTGCTCACCGTGTGGCACCTTCAAGGAGGTGTCGCGAACCTCACGGCTCTTCTCGTTGAAGATTGCACGGAGCAAACGCTCCTCGGCCGAAAGCTCGGTCTCACCCTTAGGGGTCACCTTTCCGACCAGGATGTCGCCTGGACGAACCTCGGCACCGATGCGAATGATTCCCTGCTCATCTAGCTGAGCAAGAGCTTCAACTGAAATGTTTGGAAGGTCAGCTGTGATTTCCTCGGCACCCAACTTGGTGTCGCGAGCGTCAACCTCGTACTCCTCGATGTGAATCGAAGAAAGAGTGTCATTCTTCACGAGCTCCTGGCTCAGAATGATCGCGTCCTCAAAGTTGTAACCTTCCCACGGCATGAATGCCACAAGCAGGTTCTTACCAAGAGCTAGCTCACCGTTCTCAGTCGAAGGACCATCAGCCAAAACATCGCCGGCCTCAACCCGCTGACCAATTTCAACAATGGCCTTCTGGTTGATAGCGGTTCCCTGGTTTGAACGGTCGAACTTGCGAAGGTTGTAGGTCGAGCGAGACCCATCATCGTTCATCACGATGATCTCGTCTGCGTCGATTTCCTCAACTACACCGGCAAGCTCGTTGATTAGAACTGCCCCGGAGTCGATCGCTGCAAGGCGCTCCATGCCGGTTCCAACAAATGGGCTCTGGGCCTCTAGCAGTGGAACGGCCTGACGCTGCATGTTCGCACCCATCAGCGCACGTGACGAGTCATCGTGCTCAAGGAATGGAATCAACGAAGTTGATACTGAAGCTAGCTGACGTGGGGAAATGTCAATGTAATCGACGTCCTCAGCCGCAACTTCAACCATGTCGCCACGGAACCTGGCAAAGGCACGAGGTCCAACAAGTGTTCCATCATCCTTCAAAGGAGTGTCAGCACCGGCAATAACCTTGCCCTCTTCGGCGGCAGCATCTAGGTACTCAACCTTTTTGCCAACCTTGCCGTCCTTGACAACGCGGTATGGAGTCTCAATGAAACCGAACGCGTTGATCTTGCTGAAAGCTGTAAGTGAACCGATTAGACCAATGTTCGGGCCTTCCGGAGTCTCAACTGGACACATGCGACCGTAGTGGGATGGGTGAACGTCACGAACCTCCATCTGGGCACGCTCACGTGCGATACCACCAGGTCCAAGAGCAGACAAACGACGCTTGTGGGCAAGGCCTGCAAGCGGGTTGTTCTGGTCCATGAACTGCGATAGCTGGCTGGCACCAAAGAACTCCTTGATGGCAGAAACAACTGGGCGCAAGTTGATCAGTGTCTGTGGGGTAATTGCTTCGATGTCCTGAGTTGACATGCGCTCGCGTACAACGCGCTCCATGCGGGACAGGCCAATGCGAACCTGGTTCTGAATCAACTCACCAACCGAGCGAATACGACGGTTAGAGAAATCGTCGATGTCGTCAGAGGAGACAACTAGGTTGACCTTCTTGCCGGCCATCTTCACGCCGAACTCAGCACGCTGGGTGTTCGAGGAAACGTTGTTGGCCAGGGTTAGGTCAAATAGCAACAGGTACTTCAGCGTGGAAACAATGTCCTCGCGAGTAAGAGTTGTCTGCTCGGCATCCTGGTTGATCTGAAGCTTGCGGTTTAGCTTGTGACGACCAACGCGAGCTAGGTTGTAACGCTTGCCCTCAAAGTAGGTTGAGCGCAACCATGCCTCGGCAACCTCAGCACCTGCAGCCTCGCCACGAACCTTGCGGTAAACCTCGCGAAGTGCGTCTTCCTTGGAAAGAATTCCGTTTGGGAACACCTTTGACTCGTCATACTCAAGAGTTCTCTCGATGATGTCTTCGTCGTAGCTGATTCCCAGTGGGCTTGCCTCTGCGGCAGCCTTGATGTCTGCAAACTCAGCGCGGATCTCTTCCTTGGTAAAACCAAGTGCCTTTAGGAAGATGGTCGCTGAAACCTTAGTCTTGCGGTCTACCTGGACCTGCAGGATTGGCTTACCAAACCTTGCAGCCGGCTTACGCTCGTCCTTGACCCACTCGGTCAAGAACTCTAGGTAAGAACCACGGCTTGGAATGATCTGGGCCTTGTTGTTTCTAACGTCTAGGTTTCCAGTGGTGTTGGTTGACACCGAGAAGTAAACACCTGGGGAACGCACAAGCTGTGAAACAACCACGCGCTCGGTTCCGTTGATGATGAAGGTTCCCTTGCCGGTCATAACCGGGAAGTCACCCATGAAAACAGTCTGGCTCTTGATTTCACCGGTTAGGTAGTTGGTGAACTCAGCCTTGATGTAAAGCGGCTTGGTGTAGCTCTTGCCCTTTTCCTTGCACTGGTCAGGAGTGTAGGTCGGGTCAAACAGCATCGGCTCAGAGAAGGAAAGGCCCATCTTCGCATCCTGGGCAGCGTTTGAGCTGTCCTCGATTGGGCTGATCTCTTCAAAGACCTCGTCTAGACCGGTTCTGGCATCCTTACCAGCGATCTCACGCCAAGCAGGGTTGCCAACCAACCAGTCAAAGCTCTCAGTCTGAAGTGAGAGAAGATCTGGAATCTCGATTGGGTCTGGGTGCTTAGCAAAGGTTGGACGCATTGCAGAGCGAGAGTTTTTTGCGGACTTGATGGTTTTAGCGGTTTTCGCAGCAGCCAAAGTAATTACCCCTAGGGTTCTCGATTTTTTTAGGCGGGAATCTGCATGCCTAAGCCAAAGACGCCGCAATATGCATCGCGCCAGACAACCGCTATATATCGTCGGGCAAGGGTTAGGAAAGCAAACCTCAATCCTAAGGGGTGCACATTATGCTACGCAACTTAAATTCTTGCTGATTCTTTACAAATTTGTGATGTTTGAATTTCTTGCAGAAAAAGCGGCTAATTAGACCCTGATGTGTCTGAAAGTTGACACCGTTGCGGCAAAGGCTGCAATCAGCACCCCTACTCCTACCACCAGTGGCGCAATTGACCAGACATCATCGATTCCGACGAAACTGGTAAAGGCCAGCTGAGTTGCCAGCAAATCAGTTACGAAGTAGCTGGTGCCAAAGCCAACGGCCGCAATTGCCAGAGCGCCACCAATCAAGGCCGCCAAAACTCCCTCGAGAATAAATGGCAGCTGAATCGACCAGCTGGATGCTCCAACCAAACGCATGATTGAGATCTCCCGCCTTCTAGAAAAGGCACTGAGCCGGATTGTGGTGGTGGTCAAGAGAGCCGCGCTTGCCAGCATGATCGCGGCCACCCCGGCAACAGCCAGGGATGAGATGTTCAAGAAGTTTATGATTTGATCTAGGTAACCGCGCTGATCCCGGACCTCAGCCACGCCAGGCTGGTTCGAGAACGCTTCAACAATCAAATCGGTTTTCTCTGGGTTTACCAGATTCACCCAATAGGCCTCGTTCAGCTGCTCTGGCAGCAGGTACTGGGCAGCGGAGAGATCTTCGCTCTCTGCCAAAAATCGATCGAAGGCATCCTGCTGATTTTCAAAGTAGAACGCTTCGATGTGTGGACTGAGCGCAGCCGATTCCAGTTGATCTCCAACCGCCTTTACCTGACCGTCACTTGCAGCGCCGGCTGGACACTGCTCCTCTGGTGAGAAATCAGAGCAAAGGTAGATCGCGATCTGAGCGCGGTCATACCAATAGTTCTTCATGTTGCCAACCTGTAGCTGCAACAGTGCTGCCACCGAAACAAAGCTCAGCGACACAAAAGTGACCAGGATGATCGAGACGATCATGGAGAAATTGCCGCGGATCCCAGCCCACATTTCAGAAAGGATGAAACCTAGCTTCATGGCTTTTCCTCAAAATCTTTAGGCTCTGGAATCACCGGCATTGGCTCCGATGGAATTTCCTTGTAGCTCGCAGTTTCAGCATCGCGAACGATCTCGCCGTTACTGATTTCAACAACTCGCTTTTGCATCCGGTCCACGATGTTTCGATCGTGGGTCGCCATCACGATTGTGGTGCCGGCAAGATTGATGCGTTCCAGCAGGTTCATGATTTCGGTGCTGGAAGCAGGATCTAGGTTTCCGGTCGGCTCGTCGGCAAGCAACACATCCGGGCGGTTCACAACTGCCCTGGCAATAGCAACTCGCTGCTGCTCACCGCCGGATAGCGCCGATGGCAGAGAATCAGATTTGTGATCCAGCCCAACTAGCCGCAGCACATCCGGAACGGCCGTCTCAATGAAAGCTTTGGGTTTACCAATCACCTTGAGCGCAAAGGCGATGTTTTGATAAACGGTTTTATTTGGAAGCAGCCGGAAGTCCTGGAAAACCACGCCAAGCTTCCTGCGGAACTGTGGAACACGCCTTGCCGGCAACCTGAAAAGATTCTCGCCCAACACCAGAACATTTCCCTGATCTGGTCTTTCCTCGCGCAGCATCATGCGCAGCATGGATGACTTACCTGAACCCGAGGTTCCAACCAGGAATACAAACTCACCTCGTTGAATATCGAGTGAGACCGACCTAAGCGCTGCCTCATTGGCTCCGCGATAGGTCTTGGTAACTTCTTCGAGTCTTATCATGCTGAGAAGAGCCTAGATAGCCAAGCGGCTCTAGCCGCTTAGGCGCTTGGGGATTTTCTCAATTCTTGAAAAACTCAACTGGCGGTGACGGTGGGATTTGAACCCACGGTGGACTTTCACCCACACAACTTTTCGAGAGTTGCACCTTCGGCCGCTCGGACACGTCACCGCCGGCAAGCTTAGCAATACTCGAACAATAACCAATAGGCTTCTTGCATGGCTACAGAAGGTTCAACCAAGGCGATCATCGCCGCACTTCTTGCAAATCTTGGAATCGCCATCACCAAGTTCGTCGCCTACCTTTTTTCAGGCTCCGCATCGATGCTGGCCGAGAGCGTCCACTCCGTGGCCGACTCCGGCAATCAACTGCTACTGATTATTGGTGGCAGACGCGCCAGAAGGACTGCGAGCGCCGACCACCCATTTGGCTATGGCCGCTCTCGCTATGTCTACGCATTTTTGGTTTCGGTCGTGCTGTTCACCGTCGGTGGCTTGTTCTCGATCTACGAGGGCATCAACAAGCTCAATCACCCGCATGAATTGACCAACGTCTGGTTGCCGATCACCGTGCTGCTGGTTGCAATCGTGCTCGAAGGCTTTTCGCTAAGGACCGCGATTGCCGAATCAAATAAGGTTCGCGGCAATCAGAGTTGGGTGAACTTTGTTCGTAAGGCCAAAGCTCCCGAGCTTCCGGTTGTCCTTCTTGAAGACTTAGCTGCCCTAATCGGACTGGTCTTGGCTCTGCTTGGTGTCGGCCTCACAGTCCTGACTGGCAACGAGGTGTTCGACGCCTATGGAACTTTGGCAATTGGAGCACTGCTGGTGGTGGTGGCGGTGATCCTGGGAGTTGAGATGTCCAGCCTGCTAATTGGTGAGGGTGCCGGTCCTCAAGATGTTCAAAAGATTCGCAAGGCCCTTAGCGAAACCGAAGGTGTCGAATCTGTTATCCACCTAAAGACGCTCTACATCGGCCCTGAGGAGCTGATGCTTGGAGCCAAGATTGCTGTTAACGAAAATAGCTCCGGCCAAGACATCGCCAGAATTATAGATTTGGCAGAGGCAGCGGTAAGGGCCGTGATGCCGGTTGCAAAGACTATTTACCTGGAGCCGGACATCTTGAGGTCAAAAACTAACGCTTAGCCTCGAAGAAATCCTTCAGAATTTTCTGGCACTGATCCCCCAGGACCTCTGGGATGACCTCTATCGGTTTCCCGAGTCGGGCATCACGCAAAATGTCGTAGGCGGATCCTGCAGCACCGACCTTTTCATCCCAAGCACCAAAGACCACCCTTGGGATTCTGGCCGCAACTATCGCCCCGGCACACATGACGCAGGGCTCCAGGGTCACAAACAGCGTCGTGTTCTCTAGCCTCCAAGAACCGAGGTCACTGGCCGCATCCCGAATCACTTCAATCTCGGCATGGCTGGTCGGATCGTTTTTTTGCTCTCGGTAGTTGTGTGCGGCAGCTAAGACATTGCCGTCGGCATCAACCAGCACCGCACCAACCGGAACCTCGTCGCCTGCAAGCATGGCTTGTTCGAGACTGAGGTGCATGAAGTGTTCAAAATCCATAGGCTTGAGCCTATGCGACTTCACGTAGCGAATCATCCGCTTATTACCCACAAGCTAACCGTGCTCAGAAACAAGACCACGCCCAGCCCACAATTTAGGCAACTGGTTGAAGAACTAGTAACCCTGCTTGCCTACGAGGCAACCCGCGACATCAAGGTTGAGCCAGTTGAGATTGAAACCCCGGTGCAGAAAACCACCGGCATCAAGATCTCCAGCCCGAAGCCGCTGATTGTTCCGGTCCTTCGAGCCGGCCTTGGCATGCTCGAAGGAATGGTGAAGCTACTTCCAACTGCGGAGGTTGGATTCCTAGGGATTAAGCGCAACGAAGAAACCCTTGAGCCCTACACCTACGCCAACCGCCTGCCGGATGACCTAGAAGACCGCCAGGTCTTCATCATTGACCCGATGCTTGCAACCGGTGGAACTCTGAACGACTCAATTGACTATGTGTTTGAGCGCGGAGCTCTTAGCGCGACCTGTGTTTGCTTGCTGGGAGCGCCTGAGGGTGTTGAAAACGTGAAGGCGCACTTAGCGGCGAAGTGGCCGGGGCGAAACGTCGATGTCGTGCTCGGTGCACTTGATGAAAAGCTAAATGAACTTGGCTACATCGTTCCAGGGCTTGGAGATGCTGGAGATCGCCTCTACGGCATCGCTCAGTAACTTAGCGAGAAACCTTCATGGAGGCGTTCACTGGGTTTCCGTCCGAGTCAAAGCTCAGCCGAACCGTTGAAACTGCATTCGCCAAAGGGCTCTGATCAAACACGTTGCCAGAATCGTCAACCACCCAGAAATCGCTGGCCCTAAGCACTACCTCATAGCCGGAACCGACCGGGTTGGTGACAGTGCTTGAATTCTCAGCAACTGCGTAATAGCGCTTGCCATCTACCCACATCTGGTAAACGACATTGAAAACTGTTCGGTTTGCGATGTCGAGATCCAAGAATGCAGAAATTCCGGTGCCGCCAAACACCTCAACTGAGCTTCCCCTGAAGCCTGCTGAGAGGAAATCTGATGAGGCGTAAGAGTTGGTGTAGTAGCCGGCCTGGGTGACGTTTGTGGCCAGGATTGAGGCCAAAGAGACCTCACTGAAAATCGGTTCTGGTTCATTTGCTGCCACTGGCGCAGCTGCAGGGGCGCTGACTTGAGCGACCTGCTCAATCACAAGCTGCTCGGTAGCCTGCTCGGTGACTGCCTCACTGGTGAGCTGCTCACTAGCTGGAGCCTCACTGGCTGACTGCTCCTTGGATTCAGGAGCGCTCTGGGCAGGCTCAGTTTCAGGCTGTGCCTGAGTTGCCTGTGGCTGAGAGGTTTCGGTTGGAGCGGTCGCCAGCTCACTGGTAGTGGTCTGGTTCAGGTTTGGAAGAACTCCGATTGACACTGCCAAAACCAACAGGAAGGCTCCTGCGGCCGTGATGTACTTGCCAGATTCAGCCGCAGCTTTTCTGGCAGCAACGGAGAGAATCTGGCCGGCAGACATTCCAGCTGTTTCAACCTCACCAATCAAAGCCTTCTTGAATGCAGAGCGGGCGCGGAACAGCAGCTGCCTGGTCGCATTTTCGCTGAGGCCAAGCTGGTCAGCGACAACTTCGGTTGACTTCTCTTCATAAATTGAAGCGATTAGGGCCTCACGGTGTCGTGGTTGCAGCTTTGCAAGCGCCATTGAAACAACGGCCGCATCATCTGCTCGCTCCAACTCCAATGACATCTCTGGGGTGTCGGCAACCATTTCGGGCTGGTCATCAAGGGGTGCAAACTTTGCCCGGGAGTTGATGCGAATCACATCTAGGCACAGCAGCCTTGTCTTCCACTTCAAAAACTTCAGCACGCCAACTTCGGAATCCAACTCGGGCAAGGTGGTCATCAAATACAGGAATGCGTCCTGAACCACTTCTTCAACCTGCGATGGGTTTACTAGGTAGCGACGAGCGTGACGCTCGAGGTGAGGTCGGAATCTGACGTAGATGCTGGCAAAGTCAGCCGCGGTCCAATCTTTCAGGACCGCAGGGGTCAGGGAATCAGCAAGGTGCTCCTTAAATTCAGGTGCACCAAATTCCTCGTCCGACTCCTTGTCCAGAAGTCGCTCGAGTGGATCTTCTTGAAAATCCTCGTGATTGGCCATCACTTCTAATATACGCGCCGTGTCAAGAGTTGTTACGGCCAATTACGGCATCATCACTCACTAAACTCCTAACCACGATGAAGATTTCAGTCATAGGGCTCGGATATCTGGGCGCAACCCACGCGGTTGCTATGGCGTCACTGGGTCACGAGGTAATCGGGATCGAGCCGGATTCGATCCGGACTGCACAACTAAAAGCGGGGAAAATCCCGTTCCACGAACCAGGTTTGCAGCAGGCCCTAGATAAAGTCTTGGCCGCCGGAAACATTAGCTTTCAGAACCAGCACGATGAAGAATCAGCTGATGCCGATATTCACTTCATTTGCGTTGGCACACCACAGGCTGCCGACAAAAGCGCCGACACATCTTTCGTTTTCGCTGCTGCCAGTCAGTTAGCCGAGGTTCTAAAACCAGAGAGCCTGGTGGTTGGGAAATCAACGGTTCCAGTGGGTGTTGCCAGAAAGCTGATTAGCCAGATGGCTGCGATCTCTGGCTTCGAACCAAAGCTTTGCTGGAACCCAGAGTTCTTGCGCGAGGGCACAGCCCTGGAAGATTCGCTTCACCCTGACCGAATTGTGGTTGGCAGCAACAACCACCAGGACACAGTGGCACTGCGCGAATGCTACAAACCAATGCTTGATAGCGGCACTCCGCTTGTGGAGGTTGACCTCGAGACTTCTGAGCTGGTGAAGGTTTCTGCAAACGCATTCCTTGCAACCAAGATCAGCTTTATCAACGCGATGGCCGAAATAGCGGAGGCATCCGGTGCCGATGCTGTGAAGCTTGCCGAAGCAATTGGCATGGACAATCGAATTGGCAGCAAGTTCTTGCGCACCGGCATCGGCTTTGGCGGGGGTTGTTTGCCAAAAGACATTCGTGGCTTTATCTCCAGGGCGGAAGAGCTCGGAGTTGGCTCTTCATTAGATTTTCTAAAAGATGTCGATGCCATAAACCTTCGCCGAAGGCAGCGCGTTATCGACCTAGCAACTCAAGAGCTGAAAGACATCAGGGGCAAGAAGATCACAATGCTGGGCATTAGCTTCAAGCCTGACAGCGACGACCTTAGAGATTCCCCAGCCCTGGAAATTGCGGTTCGCCTGAAAGAGCTCGGCGCAGCAGTTTGCTGCCATGATCCAATATCTCTGGATGCCCTCAAGTCAATCGAGCCCGACCTCAAAACAGAAGCAGACATCGACAAAGCGATAGCTGATGCCGACCTCGTGATTCTTGGCACGGAGTGGAGTGATTACCGTCAGTTGCAGCCAGCCGCTTTCACTGCAGCCCCAAAAACCAAAACCATCATCGACGGTCGCAACGTTCTGGACGTTGACCTATGGCAGGCTGCCGGCTGGAAAGTAATAGCTCTCGGAAGAAATATTCAAAATGCCTAAACTAAAAAACGTTTCGTTTGTGATGCCGGTGCTAAACGAAGAGGCCTACCTCGAGCGAGCGGTCGAGTCAGTCTTCGCGCAGTCGACGCCCGGCAAAACCGAATTGGTTTTAGCTCTTGGTCCATCTACCGACCAAACCGATGCGGTCGCACAGAGCCTGAAGAGCAAATATCCAGACCTGAAGCTGGTTGAGAATCCAACCGGGAAAACCCCGGAGGGCCTAAACCTTGCAATCAAAGCAAGCAAGCATGAGGCAGTAATCCGAGTGGATGCGCACTCGGAATTGTCTGAGGGCTACGCCGCAACCGCGGTTGAGATCCTTAACGAAACCGGGGCTGCCAATGTCGGCGGCATGATGGTCGCTAAGGGCGAAACCGACTTCCAGTCTGCAGTTGCCTTCGCCTATAACTCCAAGTACGGTCTCGGTGGTGGGTCGTTCCATGTTGGAGGCTCAGCGGGTCCTGCAGACACCGTTTACTTGGGTTGCTTTCGCAAGTCAGTAATTGAAGAACTTGGACTTTATTCTTCCAAGTGGGTGCGCGGACAAGACTGGGAACTAAACCTAAGAATTCGAAGTGCCGGCCACACGGTCTGGTTTGATCCGAGACTAAGGGTCGGCTACTGGCCCCGAAAGAGCATCAAGGCCCTCGCCAAGCAGTTTTTCTCCACTGGGGTGTGGCGTGGTTCTCTAACAAGAGATAACCCATTGGAATCGAGCTTCCGCTATTGGATTCCACCGCTATTGGTGCTGGGAAGCATTTTTCAAATACCGCTGTGGATTTACCTGCTTGGAATTGCCGGCGTGAGCTTTGGGCTGAGTGGGCTGGAGTTTAGACAAAAGCTGTGGCTCTTGGTGGTACTGCCAACCATGCACCTTTGCTGGGGAGCTGGCTTTTGGTTCGGTTTGATATCAGACCCGAGCAAGGCTCGGTGATAGATTTTGGCAGTGACTAAACCAGAAATAGTGATCTGCTCGTTCTACACACCGGATGAGTATTACGGCAATCATGCCAAGCAGTTGCGCGAGCAGTTGGACGAGCTTGGACTTGAGCATGAGCTGCTCGAGGTTCAGAAGAACCCCGGCGAAGACTGGGCTGACGTCACCAGAAAGAAAATTGGATTCATCAAACAGGTCTGCGACCGCAATCCAACCAAGATGGTTTTTTGGATAGATGTTGATTGCCGCATCTCGCACCTGCCTGACTACATCGCCAACTCAAGCGCGGACCTGATTGGATTCCAGCGCAGCTTTGGTTCTCCAATGCAAATTGGTTATCACAACCGAACTAGGTTCTGGGAACCAAGCTTCTGGGGCGTGAACTCAACCAAGCAGGGTCGCAAGCTAATCAATGACGCCTTTGCCCTGGAGCAGCGAGCAGAAATCAAGGCAACAGACGACTA
>Ga0213861_10003126_pt1 | contig 13760 bp, 20 predicted proteins | sample PICome_4_FD_160110 | JGI IMG/M metagenome (GOLD analysis project Ga0213861, IMG submission 160110) | Coastal seawater microbial communities near Pivers Island, North Carolina, United States - PICO131 | ecosystem: Environmental > Aquatic > Marine > Coastal | place: USA: North Carolina... | reverse complement strand
CAATTGGTTAACCCCAAAAGAAGCCGCAGGACTTATACAGAGTGTATCTAATGACAAAGTTAGAGGGTTTAGTGTTAATGTAAGTAACTATAGATCAACAGAAGAAAGCCTACAATGGGCATTAAAGGTATGTGAGTACAATGAAAATTGGCACTTTGTAATAGATACAAGTCGTAATGGTAATGGTCCTCACGGTAATGATTGGTGTAATCCTCCTGGTAGAGCAGTTGGGATACCTCCTACATGTGATACTGGAGAAGAAAAATGTGATGCATTTTTATGGATTAAGATACCAGGTGAGTCAGACGGAACAGGAAACGGTGGACCTAGAGCGGGCAGATTTTGGGGAGATATGGCTACAGAGTTGGTAAATAATTCACATGATTTATAACAATGTACAAGAACCTTTTGAACATTTAATTATATCTGATTTTTTAACATTTGAAGAATCTAAATTCCTTTATTATAGTTGCTGTAATAAAATAAACGAACAAACATATGATGATAGAAGTCTATTTAATTTAGATGATATGAATGTACAAACATCAGTAGGACTATTTGGTGTTGATGTCACAAATGAATTAAATGACAAAATTTTTAAGCAACTTTATACTATGTCAACAGAACTAGGATTTTCTAGTAATGAATGGGAATGGGTTGGTGGATTGAATGTTACTAATCCAGATATATCTTTAGGACCTCATACAGACGAATATGAATATGTCAAGAAATCAAATCCAAATGCTGGTATACTTAAGGTATTAATTTATATAGGTGATAATAAAGAAGATTATAGTGGCTGGGGTACTAGATTATATAATGGTAATGACAAAAATAGAAACTTTGTAAAAGAAGTAGAATTTGTACCAGGTACAGCATTATTGTTTAAAGCAACAAATAAAAGTTATCATGGTACAGAATTTCCATTAGGAATTAATAGTTATAGATTTATATTTGGAGCAGAATTAACTGATATCAAATGACAACTAAGCAACTAGAACAATACGTTACAGAAAAGTACGATAAAGAAATGCTTATTTGGGAAATGCTTTTAGACAATAACAGGACAAATTCGTATATAAAGTATATAAAAGAAAATGTAAAAGGTAAAATTGTAGTAGAATGTGGAACAGGAACAGGTTTCTTTTCTTGGTTATCAGCAAAATATGGAGCCAAAAAAGTATATAGTTGTGAACAAAGTACTAACCTATTTAATAAACTTAACGAAAGATTTGACTCAATAGAGGAAATTGAAGTAGTTCATTGTGATGTATTTTCTGATGACTTGCCTAAAGGCGATATATACTTGCATGAATTATTTGGACATTGTGCTTTAGGTGAAGGCATTATGTTATTTCTACTTAATTGTAAACGACAAAATATAGAAAATATACAACCTAGTTTATTAAATTTAGTATCTTGTAATTTAAAAGATAATTTTTTAAATAAAGTTCCAGTTACTAAAGAAACATATGATGCATCAGATTTAGATTACGATTTAAAGCAGTTTTTTGATATTAACAATAAAGAGATAGATCCTAATAGTTTATTATTTAACAACGAATATGATATAGATCAACTTAGTAAAAAAGAAATGTTTAGTGGAGATATATTTAAACTATTAGATTTAGATTACAAAACAAACTCTAATACATCTTATACTTACTTTGAAGCAGGGTTTAGTTTAGATAATTTTTATTCAAGTTTTGCAAAGAAACAAAATCATTGGGAGATAGATAAGCAACAAACTGTTGGTTATACTAATATCAGTAGGTTATTTTTAAAGGATATTAACTTACGCCGCTAGGGTCTTCGTTATCCATAACTTCTGGACTTGCTTGTACATCATCTCCTCTAGGAGCATTAAGTTCAGCATCTAAATAGTTTTTAGCACCTTCTAAATACTCGTGTGCCTTTACTATCTTTGCTTGCCACCAGTGAGGGAAATCACTATCTGGTAAGTCTTTTAACATCTTGTGAACATCCATAGCATTTCTACCAATTAGGTATAACTCTTTAGATATCATTCCTCTTTCATTATCAATATGACCAATAGCGGCTTTCTTAGTCTCACCTTCGCCTGTGTCTGACCTATAATCAACTCCAGGTTCACCATCACCTTCTGAAACTATACCTGCTAGTTTTTGTAATCTATCTATTTCGCTCATATTAACTACACCCACATGATGCACATGCTTTTAATACATGTTTTGTTTTACCACATTTAGGACAATCTTCATCTTGTTCTTCGTTAAGTTCTAGTCCTGCTAATTTTTTAAGTTCTTCTAATGCTGTATTAAAAGCATTTTTAGATGTTGTTTCAACAGATTCTTCGTAGTCTGCATCTGCAGGCTCCATACCGTCAGCGGCGTCTTGACTAACCTCATGTGCGGCTGGTTCTAGTACTTCTTCTCTGTACTTCATAAACATTTCATCGTAATTGTCTTTATGTAAAAAGTCTGGAGCAATATGTTGCTGAATGTCATCTATTATATCTTCTTCTTTTTGTCCTACATAGTCCATAAGATCTTCATCACTCATATCACTTATAGAACCTTCTCCTGAATCGTCACTGCTTTCTTCAACACTTTCGTCTTTTTTATGTTTGCCAATATATTTTTTGTATGCGGCTTCGTTGTCGTCTATTTCTTCTTGACTTGGCTCTTGTGGGTCGTCATCAAATTTTACATAGCCGTCACCATCACAATGTTCACAGTCTGGATCATCGCCTTTACAGTGATAACAATCGCCACCTTCTTCTATTTCTTCAACACCATAGTCTGATTTGATATCTGACAAGTCTAAACTTTCTTCTTTACTTCCTTCTAATTCATCGTAAGTAGGACTATCGTCACCTGCTTCTAGTTCCATGTTATCAATAGCAAGTTTTACTATCTTAATCGCAAATGCTCTGTCATCGTCTTTAAGATCCTTAAGATCTCCGTCTCTACCTAAGTTGTCAATAACTTGACTTAACTTAGTACTTACTGCAAGACCGTTGTCATCTGCTGGTGATATTCTTTCGTTGATTTCAGAAAGTAGAGATAGAGGTGCTTTAAGTAGAACTTTAATAAACTCTTCCTTTTTAACCTCAGGGTCATTAACATCAGAGCCTTCTGGGAATCTGTTTGCTATGCTCATATAAGAACTGCTCTTACTTGGTGGAGTAAACTTAATGTCTTTTAAGTTCATTGGAGTTTCAAACTCAACCGGAGCGTCTTCAGATACCTCTAGTCCTGCTAATTTTTTTAATGTATCTAGGCTTTCTTTCATTTTATTACCTGCTATTTTTTTATAAACCAAATTAAATAATGATTCGTTATAATTTTTAAATTGCTTATTAAAAATTGCTTTTGCAGATTGCTCGTCAGGAGCATTCTTCATTGCATTTCTAAAAGCACTTGCACTTGCAATCTCTTCTTCATCAGATTCAATATTAGGTACATTGTAGATATATCCTCTCTCAGTCATAGGGACAGGATTATCCGCATCATATGTATTTATCATCTGATAATAATATGGCTCACCGTTTTTCTTCATATTTAATCCGGTTTTATCATCTATATTATCAAATGTAAATCGATCTCTGTCTTTCTCACCCACAGCAAATATTACTACTTTGTTCTCCTGATCAGGAATATCATAGAAAGTATGTACATAAGGACTTCTAGCAAAAAGAACATTATTAGAATCAATGCCATGTCCTTGTGCTATTATCTGCTTTTCTTTAAAGTTAAAAGGAGATTTATCTTCGTCGGTCTTATCAGATGTACCAATATAAACTTCCGCATTGGGGAACTTTGCCTGTAGTCTATCATAAACTTCCGCATGATGAGACAGCATAGGCTGGAACCGTCCTGGATATATAACTATTTGCTTCATACTACTATTTATCAGTATGGGCGCCAGAGACTAAGTTCTCCTATTTCTATATGTTGTGGTAGGTTAATTGCGTATGCAATTTGTTCTGCACATTCAGGTGCAGTTAGTTTATTTTCGGTTACTTTTTTAGTCATGTTAGTATCAACCCATCCTGGATTAACATTTATCATCCTACACTTTCTATTTCCGTTAAACATTAGTAATAATGCTTGATGTGATAGTGCGGCCTTATGTGCTGAATACCCTGATTCATTTCCACTAATACCTGGGTATTTACTTAGACTGGAAATATTTACAATAGTTTTTGTTTTATCTCTTTTCCAAAAGTTCCATAGTATATTTAAAATATGTACCTGTGATATACCTGCATAAGCATTGTTGATAAAGACATCACACTCCATTGACTCTTGCACTATTTGTTCCATTATCCTTACTTTGCTGATATCGTAACCATTAGTACGGCTAAAACATACTACTTCATTATCTACTGATAGTATGTCGTATAAGGCTTTACCTATTCCGCTAGTGTGTCCTGTTAGTGCTATTTTCATATCTTACTCCGACTATATGCCATCTTGGTTCCGAGCCGTGATTAACTGCTGTATGGAAGTTAGTAGTATTTATTTCGTAAATATTTCCTGCCTTTAAATTATGATATGTAACATTTACACTATTATTGTCTTTAGGATGTTTATCGTAAAACATTAGATATGCATGATCGTTGGTAATGACGGGTATGTGTATTCTTAAATTTTTAACATCGTCTGAAGCGGTACCGTCTCTGTGTATAGTGTATATAGATCTAGGATTAATTTTCATTAATCTCCATCTATAATAATCTTTATATTCAAAAATTAATTTTTCTATAGATGTGTTTTTAAAATAATTATTAATTTTGCTATAAATATGTTCAGGATATTCAAGGTCAAATATTTTTCCTACACTACATTGCCAGTCGTTTTTTCCTGTGTGTGAAGTTAAACTAATTTGATCATGATGCCATAAGTCTAACTCTGTTAGAAACTTATCTATATCTTTTTGTATTTCACTTGGGTCAAAGTTTTCTTTGATTAGTTTTACATATTGGTCCATATGTATTACTTATTTGTTTTTCTTTTTACGTTTCTTCTTTTTAGGTGGGAGACTGAACATGTTATCAAATCTATGATTACGAGCATCCACATAGTCCTGTGGTTTATCGTATACTTTTTTGGGAGTTTTAAATTCTGTAATTTCTTTAATTGTCACGACGTTCTTCTAACTTAACACCGTAAACAATTTTTGCAACTTGTTTTATAGCATCAGCGAACTCTGTATCTCTACTTTCTAGTTCTGCATATAATTCAGGTGCAGACATTTCAGACCATTTATTAGGATCGCCTAATGCTTTTGCTAACATTTTGCTTACATCTGCTTCGTTTGAATCTAGGTTTTCTTCTACAGTCCAGTTGCTAACACCTTTACCTCGGTATTCACCTTTCTTGCCACCTGCCTTTTCAGTGTACTTGTCTTGCACGTCTACGCCTGCATTCCAGTAATCACGTTCTGTTGTTCCTGGGTTATCTTTTAACCAAAGTTTCTTTGCTCGGTGGGCTAGGTAGTATCCATCTAGATCTTCTTCTAAATCTTGTTCGCCATGGTCCTTCCAATCTGTATTGTCTACTGTATCTTCAGCATGTCTTTGAATAATTTCATCTCTGTCATCATCCATGTGCAACTTTAGGTCTCTGCCTATCTCTCTCATTTGCTGATCAAGTTCTTCCATGGATAATCCACATGCTTTTGCGTATGCTTCTTCGCCACCGTTTTTAAGTGCCTTCATTAATTCATCGTATGCTTCTTCTTCACGACTTTGTTCTGCACTTGGATCAAAACTTTCATTTGAGAAAGCCATTTGTTTTGCTTTTGCAATTAAAGAACTTCTTTGTGCTCTACCCATCTGCGGATAATCTGCCTGCATTTGTTGATATGCTTGTCTAGGATCATCCATGTTTTTCATCATGTTGGCTAATCCTTTTATAACTTCTTCTTCACCTGGATATTCATCTTTGGCTTTTTGTCGTTGTGCTTGACGTTCATCATGATCTTTAATTTCTTTCCAACTTACAGGTTCGTTGTTATAAGTTAATTCGCCGTCATCACACCCATAGTTGCCAAATCCATAACAATCTTCATCATCTTCTACATTAGGACACTCTGGGCAATAACCGTCTTTAACATACATTGCTTCAACTCTACTGCTTTGATCTAATGCATCCTGTAAATCCTTGTATGCTTGACGTCTATCTTCTGCATCATAGTAAGCATCAGGTTCACCAATCATCATGTCGTCTTTTTCGCCTAACTCTTGCTTGATTTCTTTCTTTGCATTTTTTCTGTCATAGTCTTTAGGTGACTTATGAGCACCAGCACCACTCTTATTATGAGAATGTTTTGCAACTGGATTTATTTGTTTAGTAGTATTTTTACTCTCAATGGCCAAACTATCTAACTCATTTAAAAAGTCCATTACTGCATCTTCTTCACTAGTATGTTCTGCTTTAGTAGGTAAGAAATCTTTTTCTACATCTTCCTTTTTAAACCCTAATTGATTTTCTATATACCTATACAGCATAGGTAAGCCACCAGAATTATAGGCACTGACGCCTTTGTCAATAAATTCCCCTTGAGATGAATAAGATTGAATCTGATTTAAAGGTTTTTGCTGTTCAAATAAGTCATATAATTTCATATAAGTATTTATCAAATCTAGATATCTAGTTGTTTTTTCTTCCAATCAATTTCTATACCACGTCTAGTAAGTTCATTAAGACATTTTTGTTTAATTTTAGGCTTTTGACCTTTATTTAAATAGTCTATTAATTCTTCTTTTGGTGTATTTTTAATATAGAAATTTTGTGTGACTTTTCCTTGTCCTTTAACCATAGTAGTTTGACTTGGTTTGAATTTTACCGGCATGTGTGTCTCCTAATTATATGTGACTATTTATTTAAAAACGTATTTTTATTTGTATAACCAATCAATATAATTAAAAAAATCTTTTCGTTCACTGCACCAGAATTTTGCCCTGTATATAGGGTGTTCGATTTTTTTAAGTGCGTATTCTACTAGACGTTCTCGAGTCTCGACATCAGTCGTTCTGCTCGGTTTGTCACTTGCCTGTACCATTTTGAATCTCTGCCTTCTACTGCGGCTTTCTTCCAATCGTTTTCTTCTAATGCTTTCTTAAAGTTTTTAAATCCACTTAGTCTAGTTCTACCCATGTTGAACATCATATTGACTAATATTTCTTTAACTTCTCCTGGAAAGTCATCGAAATCTTCATATAAGACAGAGCATTCGGAAATGGCAGTATCTAAGTCTTTCTCAAAACATTCATTTACTCTATCTTTATCAACGGGCGTGCCAACTGGTTTACCATATTCTGGATCTGATTCCAGTACTAAATGACCAACACCAAATGTTGGAAGTCCTAGGTGATCGTGATATACTTCATATACAACACCTTCATCTATTTTCATTTGTTCAAATACTGCTTCTCTATCTAACTTGTTTCCGAATCCAAACATCTTAATTAGTCCTCTTCTTTCCAAATAGTCCATGCACCGTAGGCAATCATGCCGTATGCAATTAAATTAACAGGTGCTAATATCATTAAGATACCACCTACAATTAGGACACCACCGTCCCAACTAGTTCTTTCTTTTAATCTTGCTTTAATAAAATCCATTGTATTCTCCTATTACCACATTATTTAGTTGTTTAAATACTTTTTAACTGTAAAGTTCGATATATTCTTTGATCTTTCCTACAGTTACTAATTCTTCTGCATCTTCGTCGGCTATATCTAAATCAAATTGGTTTTCAAACTCTATGATAAGTTCCACAGTATGTAAACTGTCAGCACCCAAGTCGTCTATTAAGTGAGCATCATCAGTAACTCGCTCTATATCTATATCTAAATGGTCTGCTATAATTTTTTCTATTTCCATTATTTCTTACCTACTGTATTACTAACGTTCTTTGCTTTACCCTTTCTGTTCTTATTGGGGTCGTTACGTCTCTTCTTTGATACTGCGGCACCAATAGCCTTCTTACCGCCCTTTGCTCTTAAACTTGCGGCTCTGCTTTTGCTTAAACATTTAGGTTTGCCTTCGCCTTTCTTAGCATCACCACACTTACCAATTCTTTCGCCTTTGGTGTTGTATCTATCCCAGCCGCCACCGCCGGCTCCACCTTTCTTGCCTTTGCCAAACCAAGCACGAAGATTTTCCTCTATTGCTATTGGTGTAAAATCTTGCATCACATCTTCTATAGAACCTTCACCAGCATCAACTATTTTACCCTGTGGATCTAATAATACCCAAGCATTGTCGTCATCGTTATAGCCTTCTTCTCTGGCATTTATAACAAAACCATTAGTGAGTTCGATAGGTGTATCGCCATATTCCCATGAACTTATAGCATCTAATACTTCTTGATGTGGTAGTTGAGGATATATGACTCCACCAAAGTTGCCCTTTGTTACATCTTCATTCTTAACGCAATTAGGCACACGTTTTCCGAACATGGTTTTCATGCCCTTCTTCTTGTAGCCTTTCCAGCAACGGGTTCCTTCTGTGATTTCTTTGATAAGCATAATTACTTATCCTTGTTGCCCCAATTCTTAGCACCTACTTTACGACACTTAACTAAGGCTCCACTGGCGTATGCACTAGGCCATACTTTATATCTGGATTTGACTTTGTGATAGCAGGCATCTTTTTCACCTGCCGCTTCGTCGAATTGTTCTTCTGTAATTTGATCACCTGTATTTTCTTTGGAATCAGTTAAGTCAACACCAGTTTGATTTGCAAATTTACTTACCAACATGTCAAATGTTTGTTGATTTTGGATATCCTTTATTTGATTGAACCCTGCTTTTAGAGCAAAATCTAAAAACTTTTGCATTTTAAAATAGGTTTGATTTTGTTTCGGATTATACATTCCTGTATCTTGATCTTCACTATACTTACTACCAACTAACATTCCTGTATATGGATGTTTTTGTTCTCTGCCTGTTGTTGGCTTACTAAGTTTTGGTTTAGGATCAGAGGTCCTAACCACCTTATTAGTAACCTCAGTGATTTTCATTTTAGTCTATAGTACCACTATAGTAAACATAGACATCAGCCGTTCCTGCTGATGCACTTCCTGTAGTAACTATTATGTTAATAGCAGTATCAGAACCATATGTATGGTCTGCATCATGTTTATGTTGTCCACCTGCTGGTTCAAACCCTGAAAATAGTCTATCAACATCACCTGAATCACCTACAGTAATTTCCGTAGTTGCATCAGCATCAGTCCAATTACCAGCAGATTTTTCTACTGTTACAAATTGAATTGTTGTATTAGCACTTGCTGTACCAATTGATGTTGTGCCTGAGTTGTATGCGACATTAGTTTTAATGTACTGTAATTTTTGAGAAGAACTTGCATCTAATTGACTTTTATTTACAGCATGACTACTTGCTGTACCGTTTCCTAAGGCAACACTTTCTAATGCACCGTCTTTGTCTTTTAAACTAATTACTGAGCTACTTGAAGCATCAATTACTGCACCTTGTTTACCAAGTTCAATAGTTGTACTTGCTCCTGCTATACCATAGTTTTTTACTGAGTCTACCATTTGCTAACTCCTATTAGGAAATATTACCTAAGTCGCTGTTACTGTTTTGTGATTGGTTAATTGAACCGTAATCAGATACACTTACACTATCACTTGCTAATACAACACTAACTGTGGCTGTACCGGCATTTGCGGCACCATTTGTTACTTCAACTGTAAGCACTGATTCTGCTGAATATTCGTATTGGTATTGAGAATGATATTGACCTACTTTAGTAACATCAATATCTCCACTTCTAATAAATCTTGAACCATTAGAAGTATCACCTACTTCAATATAGTCTCCTGCACCACCGCTTGTCCAAGCACTTGGTATATCAACTGTTACTGAAAGAATTCTACTACCTGCCGCTATTGTGGCAATGTTACTTGCACCGGTATCATTATAGTCAACATCTAAGGTAACATGTTGTACAAGATCACCTGCTAGTGCATCTAACTGTGCCTTTGTTACTGCTTCTGTAGACGCTGTTGCATTTGCTATTGCAATTTTTTGTAAAGCATCACCTGAAGTATAGAATCCGATTGCATCTGCGTTACCAGTAATATAGGAACCTTGTTTACCAAGTTCTAAACTAGTGCTAACACCTGCTAAATTATATTTTTTAACTGTAGCCATTTATATCTCCGGATATGAAAAATTGTAAATTACACATGTATTTATCTTATCTTGACTTTTTCATCATACTATATTATAATAGTGTAATGTCAAGCGAATACAGAGTAATACGAACTAATAATACAGAAGTATCATTTTCTATACACGAAGTATTTAAAGATGGCAACGGTATTATTACTCACATGGACGAAAATCCTATTGATTTAACCAGTAATAACTTGACAACATTAACACAAAAACTTATACTATTAATAAGTTCTTTAACAAAAGATGTGATTGATAAAGAAAGTTTTAATACAGACTTTAGCAAATCACAACAAGAGGCCATGGATATATTTAAAAATGTTTGATCAATCAGTAAAACGTATTGGATTTTGTTGTAAATATTTAGAAGCAGACCAATCCCTGCCTAAAAAAGTGTTAGAAGAATCACAACGTCCTTTCAATACTAAATCCACAACTATTACTTGGCTTAATAGGCAAGAGAAAGATGTTGCTGAACAAAGACTATGGGACCTTATGGTACATAACATACAAAGTTTCTACAACCTAGTTGAATATACAGGCAATCTTATACCTCAACGAAGAATGGTAAGACTAGGTAGTGATTGCCTACCAGCATTTACAGAAAAGGATTGGTCTTATTACTGGCAAAAGCCTGATGTACAAGCATATTGTGAGAAAGAATTTATTAAAGTAGGTGATCTTGCTAGGCAACTAGATGTAAAACTAAGTTTCCATCCTGGACAGTTCTGTGTTCTTGCAAGTGACAATCCTGATATAGTTGAACGGTCAATAGAAGAATTCGAATACCATGTAAGTATGGCACGTTGGATGGGATATGGTAAAGAGTTTCAAGACTTTAAGTGTAATGTACATATCTCAGGCAGACAAGGTTATCAAGGAATTATAAACGTATTACCTAAACTTACACCTGAAGCAAGAAACATTATTACTATAGAAAACGATGAGATGTGCCACGGACTAGATGCTTCTTTAGAATTAGAAAACCATGTAGCCTTAGTATTAGACATACATCATCACTGGATACGAGACGAAGAATACATACAAGCAGATGATGATCGTGTTAAAAGAGTAATTGATAGTTGGCGTGGTGTTAGGCCTACTTTACATTACAGTTACAGCAGGGACGAATGGTTAGATCAATCTACACAAATTAGTGAGGGTACAAGACATAGTAGTTTACATGAGATTCCTATACTATTAGAGTCAGGTGCTAAGAAGCAAAAACTAAGAGCACACTCTGACTTCTATCCTAACCACAAAGCAAACGAATGGGCATTAAGTTTTTGGGACAACTTTGATATCCAGTGTGAGGCTAAGGCTAAAAATTTGGCTAGTGAGCAACTGTACATACAGGCATTGGATTTAAAATTATGTCAAACCACGTAAAGAATGAGTATAGAGATTCCTTATTGCCTGATGTAAAATTTAAAGGTAAAAAGGTTTGTGTACTAACAAATTATAGAACTGGAAGTACCTTTTTTATTAGAGAAACATTCTTAACAAATAGAATTTTACCTATGGAAGAATGGGAACATTTTAATAACACAAAGAAAAGTTTTGAAGAATTATTACAAGAGATAAAGTCTAAACGAGAGTTTGTATTTAAATTAATGCCGGATCAAATAGATTTTGATACAAAAAAGTATGATAAAATATTACAAGAATGCGAAGAAGTAATATACCTTTACAGGCGAGACTTTACAGCACAGGCAAAAGGTTGGATAGCATGGAATATTGCTGGAGATCATGAGCATCATTATGGTGATGTAAAGCAGTACGATGTCAAAGTTACACAAGATCTTGCTAATTGGCATATAGATGAACTTATAGGTAACTATAAATTTATGAAGCAGGCCTTTAAACAAAGACCAGGTAGTGTTTACTGTTTAGAGGACTTCCCTATTCAAGTTCCGTACGCAAGATTATACAATTGGCAGAACGAAATTTCTATACCTGTTTATAATACACACAAAGAAGTTTTTGGGTAAATAGCATTATGAAGGTATTAATTATTGGTGGCTGTGGCTATGTAGGATCAGCAATTGGTAAACATCTAGCAGACAAACACGAGATTACCAATGTAGATTTAGAATGGTTTGGCAATCATTCATATGCTCATACTATAAATATGGACTACAACGATTTAACACCTAAGTTTTTAGAGCAGTTTAATGTTGTTGTACTTACAGCAGGTCACAGTAGTGTCAAAATGTGTGACACAGACTTACAAAGCAGTTTCAACAACAATGTAAGAAACTTTGTAAACCTCACAAACAAATTAACAACACAGAAATTTATATATGCCAGTAGTGCCAGTGTATATGGTAATACATCTGATACAGATTTAGCAGAGGATAATGTAAACTTTAGTCCTATTAACTATTATGATATGACTAAGTTACATATAGATCACATTATGCATTTAAGTCCGTTAGACTATTATGGTTTGAGATTTGGTACAGTAAATGGACCGGCACCCAGTATAAGAACTGATGTGATGATTAATGCTATGGTGAATACTGCTATGCAAAAAGGTGAAATACATGTGTTTAATGCTGACACTCGCAGAAGTATATTAGGCATTAATGATTTATGTAGAGCAGTAGAATCAATTATAGATGATAATAAAAAATCAAACAGAGGTGTATACAATACAGCAAGTTTTACTAATACAGCAGGAGAGATTGCAGAAGCAGTAGGCAAACATGCTAACGTACCTGTAATTGATAAAGATCCTCCTAGTGTTATCTTTAATGAAAAACTTCAAAACAAAACATATGACTTTGGCATTAGTACAGCAAAGTTTGAAAACACATTTAATTTTAAATTTACAGACACATTAGACAGTATCACACAGGAGATGGTCGAGCATTATGCAAAATGCAATAAAGGACATAGAGCAGAAGTCGTACACTACACTTGATAAATGTGTAGCATGTGGCGGCTCTAACTTACAACAGTTTTTAGATCTGGCTGAACAGCCTTTAGCAAATAACTATCACGACGGTAGTGGTGCAGGAGACTCTTATCAACTTGGTCTTAACTTATGTACTGATTGCTATCATACTCAACTGCCTGTAAGTGTAGACCCAACAGCAATGTTTGATCATTACTTATATGTAACAGGCACAAGTCAAACACTCAGAGACTATTGTGATTGGTTTGCCCAATTTGTTACAGACAGAGAACAACTTACACACGGCAACGTATTAGACATAGCATGTAATGATGGAACACAATTAGATAGTTTTAGGAAACTGGGTTGGAAAACATTTGGTGTAGACCCTGCTAAAAATTTATTTGAAATAGCATTAGAGAAAGGACACATGGTGCGTAATGCATATTGGCCTATAAGTTATCCGCAGATGGATGTGATCACAGCACAGAATGTATGTGCCCATACTCCTAATCCATTAGAGTTTTTAAAAGGTGTAAAGACATCATTAACAGCAGATGGTACAGCATACATACAAACAAGTCAAAGCCAAATGTATCAACGTAACGAATTTGATACAACATACCATGAGCATATAAGTTTCTTTAGTGCAAACAGTATGAAGT
>Ga0213861_10003124_pt1 | contig 13765 bp, 20 predicted proteins | sample PICome_4_FD_160110 | JGI IMG/M metagenome (GOLD analysis project Ga0213861, IMG submission 160110) | Coastal seawater microbial communities near Pivers Island, North Carolina, United States - PICO131 | ecosystem: Environmental > Aquatic > Marine > Coastal | place: USA: North Carolina... | reverse complement strand
TCTACTGTATGTGACTAAGGCTTACGCTGATGAGATCAATGAGGCTGGGGTAAAAATTGAGACTGCAGTTTTATGAAGAAAGAATTTGACAGCAATCGATATTTCGGTTAAAACTGTTCCGACATCTCTGGCGAGGCGTTCCTACATAGCAAAATTTCTTTGCCCTCTGTTTAATCCGCGTCTCGCCAGACTCACTTTTTTGGATTTTACAGGGGGCTTTTTATTTTACTATGACAACGAAAAAATACCACTGGTTTCCATTCTACTATCTAGACTGGATGACTGACCTTAATGTGCAGATGCTCTCACACGCTGAGAAGGGTCTGTATCTTGACATGCTCTGCTCGTGCTTTAACGAGGATGGTCTGCCAACTGACAACGCTATGCTTCAACGCCTGTTCAAGTGTGATGCTGATGACCTGAAAATGGTGGTCACCTTATTCCATGAGCGTGACGGAAAGTTGCACAATAAAAAATTGGACGAGGTGCGTGATGCACAGGCGGAAGTTTCTAAGCAAAAAAGCAAGGCTGGAAAGAAGTCCGCCCAAGCACGTAAGGCTAAGCGACTTATAGAAGTAACACCTGTTGAACACGTGTTGAATCCTGTTGCAACAGAACGTCAACAGAATCCAACTAATAGAGTAGAGGAGAGTAGAGTAGAGAATATTATAGATAATACTCCTCTAGTCGAGGAGGTCTGGAGCAATACACCAAAGATGGGTAAGTCTAGATCATCCAAAGCTAAACTCACTAAGGCTATCGACAAGGCTGATGCAAACCGAGACCAGATCATGATGGGTCTACGTGCATGGCTCGATAGCGATGACTGGAAAAAGGATGATGGACAATTTGTTCAAGGCATCCACATCTGGGTTAATGACTGCAAGTGGGAGAATCCGCCGCCTAAGAAGAATCTATACGACCAAGGAAAATCACTCAAATTATGAAACACGCAAACGAGAAACTACACAAGAAACTGGATACACTATTCGCAATGATCGAACGTGAAATCCAACTAAACCCAAACAAGGCACGAGACCTACTGACCCACTGCTTAGATCTAATGAAGGTTAACGCTACCCAAAACAAATAACACAATGAACTATACAAACGCAATCGCTGAGGGATATCTCATCAGCTCAATACTAAACGACCCAGAGAACATTACGCAACTGCGTGGTGAGGGGATCACTCAGGACTCATTCCACAATTTCCTACCCAAGTTTCTCTGGAATAAGCTGACCGCGCTATACGCCAAGGATCGCAACCACGAGATCGAGATATACGAGATGTCTGATGAGGTTGGCGGTATGCCAAACGCTAATGAAATGAAGCTTGGAATAAGCAAGATCAGGTCAGAGTATGCGGGACGGGAGTTTCTCAAAACCCATATCAAAACAGTCAAGGAACAGGAAGCCCTCCGTAAAGGTCACGTAGTGGCTCAGGACGCGCTTGTGGTGCTTGAGCAGGGCGGTAGTCCCGAGGAGGTAGCGGAAGCTCTTAGGAGCGGCGTAGAGGCTATTACGGGCATCCTCAGCTCACAAGCTGATTGGAAGCTGGCAGAACAGTCCACCGAGGAGTTCACTGAGATGCTTCAGCGCATCCATCAGGAGAAGTCTGAGGCTGGTATTCCTACGGGGGTTCACCTAATCGACCACTACACAGGAGGCATGAGATCAAACGAGCTATGGGTAATCGCAGCGCCTACCTCTGGAGGTAAGACGGTGTTGATGCTACAATGTCTCGCCAGCGTGCTGAAGCTTGGCAAGCGTGCGGTAATGTTCTCACTCGAGACTGATGCTGACAGGATACACGGAAGGCTCGCCTGTTCTACTCAGAACATACCAATGGGTAGGCTCATGGGTAACGCTGGGGAGGTCATGTGCAAGGCTGACTTTATTAAGGTTAAAGACTACATCACTGAGATCAGGACGGCGGATAGTCTCATCATCTGCGATAGTGATAGTATCACGCTTGATGACATCGAGGCTAAGCTGGCTAGGATCGCTGAGATTGGCTCATTTGACTGCGTGCTTATTGACTACATTCAGCTCGTGGAGTTGGCTGACACTAAGGATCTACCGAGGCACGAGCAGATCGCCAAGGTCACGCGCAGGCTTAAGCAATTAGCTAAGCGATACCAAGTCCCAATTATTACAGCTTCACAGCTCAATGATGACGGGAGGCTCAGAGAATCCAGAGCAATCGGCATGGACGCAGACGTGGTGCTGATGATCGATCCCGAGGCAGGTGACATCGGACTGGCAAAGAACCGAAATGGCGAGCGAGGCGTAAAGCTTCCTCTGGTAATGAATGGAGTATATCAACGCTTTGAGTCATGAAACTTATTAAGCCGTCAATACAGATCATGGAAGCCTGCCACAAGTTTGCAGAGCAATCCGCCGCCTCGAGCATGGACGAGTATGCACGCAGGAATCAACACAGCATTGCCAAGATCAAGCTGGATATATTCCGCGGCAAGGTCGCAGAGTTTCAGGTATGGCAGCACCTAGTGGATCGAGCAAGGGACATTATCCCCCCAGACGTGGCTATCTATGACAAGTATCACAAGACATTCGATGCCGACTTAGTGTGCAATGGTCAAAACCTGCATGTCAAGTCGCACATGAGAAACCCCCAATTTCCTGTGAGCTGGGTATTCCAGAAACGCGACAAACTTACCTACGCGCCTAGCGACAATGACTGGCTATGCTTGGTCACACTGGAAGCTGATTTTAGTGGCACGCTGTATATTAGGCACGCCAAGGAGGTCGCGTTTGAACAGCCAAAGAAGGAGTCACTGCGAGCATCTAAGGTGTGCGTATATGAGGGGAGTTTGGCATGAAGGTCTGCAAGGTATGTAACGAGCGGAAGCTCATGGTGGATTTCTACAGGCACGAGACAAATACAGACGGCAGGCAGGGCATGTGCAAGGAGTGTAAATGCAGAGCCACAAGGAAACGCTACGCCACTGATCCCAAGCATAGAGACAAACACAACAGGGCTTGCACCAAGAGAACCAAGGTGAGGTATCACACCGATCCAGTTTTCCGCATAAAGAATAGATTGCGGGTGAGGATGACCAAGGCGCTCGATGGTAAGCTTAAGCATGATCATACGGTCGCGCTGCTTGGTTGCTCGATAGAATACTTCAAGGGATACCTAGCTGGAATGTTCCGCACTGGGATGCGCTGGGGTAAGCGAGGAAGCTTTGAAATTGATCATATAATACCCCTCAAGGCATTTGATCTAACAGACGAGTTCCAGCAAAGGAAGGCATTTCACTATACGAATTGCCAGCCACTTTATGAGTGGGAGAATCGCAGAAAAGCAGCAAAATATGATCCAGATGACCTCGAGGAGTATCTCTCAGAACCATTGTAAAATAAGGGCAGAATGGCAAAGTTGCAATTTAGATACGATTTATGTTGCGAAAGGTATCCAGTAATGTATTATGCACCCATGTCCAACACTACAATCGAAATAACTAAGGAAGCAGCCCACGCGCTAATCGGAAATGATGAATACACATGGTGTGACTTTGAGACCAGTGAGCTGTGTGAAAAGAGCTACTACAAATGCCACGGTGTGATGGTCATCGCGGTATTCAACTATGTCGGATCAATCCTTCAGTATTACGCTCAAGACATCAACGCTTAAACAAAGCCAACCCGCTCCACTACCCTGACTCTTAATCGAGTCGGGGCTTTGTGGTGTGAAACAACTACTAAACATATTCGCAGAGCTTCTCGGAGCTTCACTTATCATCGGAGGATTCTTTTTCCTCTATTACATCCTCGTTCCAACCTACTAAACCAATGAAAAACAAACACAGATCGACCAGTATTCTCGCTGCAATTCAATACCTAATCGAGAAGAAATCACTCAATGCCGCACAGGTGCAGGTGCTACTTAGAGAAACCATCGACAAACTAGAACAATAAGACAATGACAAACGCAAAAGAAACACAGAACACGGAATTTGCTTGGGACTTTTGTCTCGACCACGAGATTGCAAGCGAACAGGAGCTAAGCCTAGTAACCAAGCTGAATGGATTCAGTTGGGAGACCATCATGGATGTCATCTACGTCCGCACAGGATACAGGGACATCGAGCAGTATGTTGAGATGGAAGGGAGTGCAGAATGATTGAACTAATGCTATTCCTTGCTGCTATCCAGATCGTTATGTTTCTGGTCATCTCATTGCTGGATCTAAACTAATTGAAATAAATATACGATTCATCTTGCATCGCCTGTCTGGTATGCTATTATGAACCCACCGAAAGGGACAATACATTATGAAAACACAACTACAGAGGCGCTATGACGCAATAGAAAATGACGGCTACTACACGCTCCTTGACGGGAGGCGCGTAGAGACAGACGAGATAGCAGTGTATGGCATCGAGTCATCACCACATACGCTCGAGACTGATCCAGACGCATGTGAGATCGGTTCAATGCTCGTTAAGGAGGCAGGCGCTGACTGGCGTGATGCTACTGAGGAGGAGCTGACCGAGATCAATGATGATCGCGCATACATGGAAGATCTGGTCTGGAGCATTGTAAAAGACTTAACCGAATAATATATATGAAATACACATTTAAAAACACAGACAAGGAGGTCACGGTCACAAACTTCGAGGTAGCAGGAGTTAGTCACTGGGACTACCCAGACTACTGCGATGCATTCCTTGCCTCAGCTAAGGTAGACGGGCGGGAAGCCACTCAGGCGGAGCTAGACGAGCTGCAACAGGACGATGACCTTGTGTATGATGTCCTGATGGACGCAATCGAGCTTTATTGATAAATGCACACCCTAAACACAACACTAGCCCGTCTTGCATAATCGCAAGGCGGGTTTTTTAGGTCTTTACAACATGCATACATCATGGTATGGATTCTTTCGAGATGGAAGACAACCAAGCAAAGATAAACCGCATGAGCTATTACGCTCGAGGAACAGACAATATCGAGCATGACCCGCTGATTGATTTGAGTGACGAGTGTCTAGCTAAGCAGTATGAATGGTCTGATGATCATGTCGCACTAGGTGAGGGGGGCTTCCAAAAGGTTAACGTCATTGGTGACGATTTGACTGATGATCTACTCTAGTGTATAATTAACGCCATGAACCCGCGCCAAAAGAAGTTTGTCAAGCTATGGCTAGGCGGTATGCCAGCAGGGAGGGCTTACGAGAAAGCTGGCTATGAATCAACAGGAGATATCGCTGACCAGTGTGCATCTCAACTACTCAGGAATCCCAAGGTAGCAAAATATATCAAGACCATGAATGAAAAGACCGATAAAGCCACTATACTGTCCATAGCGCAACGCAAGGAGCTGTTGACTAGGATAGCCCTAGCTAACGAGGGTGAGCGCCCCAGTGACGCTATACGAGCCAGCGCTGAGCTATCCAAGATGGATGGGGCATACGAGCATGTGGAGACCACTGGCACGATTAACATCAAGATCGGGGGATCAGACTCAAGTGAGTGATGTAGAGCTGGAGATAGTCCCGCGCGAACCGTTCCGCGAGTTTATCACGACAGACAAGCGATTCCTGACTCTGGTGTGCCACCGTCGAGCTGGAAAGACTGTGGCGGCAGTGCAGAGGCTTATCTACTGCGCTTTGACGCATAAACGCAAGGGGATGGACACAGCGCCATTGCGATACGCTTATATCGCTCCAACTCAGGTGCAAGCGAAAAGCATTTGCTGGGCATACTTCAGGACGTGGTGTAGCCAGATACCAGACATTAAGATCAATGAGAGCGAGCTACGCATCGATTTCCCCAATGGAGCGCAGATTAGACTGTTCTCGGGGGAGACTTTCGAGAGAATGCGTGGGTTGTATTTCGATGGGGTAATTAGCGATGAGGACGACGATATCCCTTCAGTAGCAATGAGTTACGTCATCCTTCCTTGTCTGTTAGACTACAATGGATGGCACTGTTCAATGGGCACGCCCAAGGGTAGAGGCACGCTGTATCGCAACTTGCAGAAAGCCCAGCTGGACAAGCGCCGATTCAGCCTAGTCCTCAAGGCATCGGAGTCTGGACTGATCGATGCGGAGAATCTTGCGGAGATTAGGACGGAGATCGGGGAGGAAGCATACGCTCAGGAGATGGAATGCGACTTCTCGGTAGCTCGAGTGGGTGCAATCTACGCCAATCACTTCCAGAAAGCCAAGGATGATGGGCGTGTGTTCGACTTTAAACCCTCTGAGAGCCATCTGGTTCATACCACTTGGGATCTGGGCAGCCCTGCGAACACTGTAACGTGTTACTGGCAGAAGGTTGACCTTACCTACAGGCTTATCGACTGTGATCATGGTCTGGAGATGACAACGGCGGAGCGAGTGAGCCACATGCTCGCCAAGGGATATAACTATGGTCAACACTTTCTACCGCACGATGGCAAGACAAGAGGCGCTGACAACATGTCGTTCGCCTCTAAACTCACTGAGGCTGGACTACCGAACGTCCTAGTGCTAGACAATGCAGGTGCAGGCGCTGAGGCTAAGCGGATACGCTCGATGCATGACCTGTTCCCACAGATCTACTTCAATGAGGGCGCTCTGAGTGGCGAGAATGGCATGTTCGACGCACTGATGGACTACCATTACAAGGAGACACGTATCGATGGACGCATCACAAACCAAGTTGATCATGGCTTTGCGTCTCACTTCTGCGACTCCTTTGGATACTTCGCTGAGGCTCTACTGTCTGGAAGGATGATGGATAACCTGACAAAGCGTGGAATCGGTAGAGCTAGGTCATCACTAGGCTCGTCAATGCGGAGGTAGGCACACATGTCGATGGGTGTGCCTAACCAGAGACCTTAACCTTGTATATTAGGGGATCGATTCCAATATTTCACGTATTGACGTGCCAACTCGTGAAATGATGTGCTTACATTGTGATCACTAAGCTTGACAAGTTGCGGTCAATTATGTTATGAACATATCCCTATGGGCGCACCAAAAGTAAAAAAACCGAAACCAGCAGCACCACAAGCACAGATGGTTGACCTTCAAGCTGAAGGCGAAGGCGGAGCTAGTAACTTCGAAGCAGAGCTGAAGAAGAAGCGTAAGGCTGCACAAACATCATTTGCGGGTGAGACTGGCGGCTACGGAGGGAATACAAACCTAGGCTAAATGACAGGCGAAACCGTTATCGCCAAGCGTGACGCACTACGGCGTTACCGCACACCGCATGAACAACTGTGGGACGAGGTAGCTGAGCTGTCCATGCCTCGCAAGATTACCTCTGTCGGTGGAGACGGGGCTTTACCGCCCATGATTGACAGCGCTCAACTGCATGACAGCACACTGAGGACTGCGTCACTAATGCTTGCCAACGGATTCTGCTCTCTCGTGACACCTCGTGAAGAGGTATGGCACAACCTGACACCACCAAAGGCGCTCAGGGGTAACGACAAGGTGACCAAGTTCTACAGGGAATGCTCTGAGGAGATCACTTACCGCCTTGAGCAATCAAACTTCTACACAGAGATCCAAGAGGTCTACCTCGACCGCGCTTCAATGGGAACAGGACTCGACTTCAGTGAGTGGGATACTGAGAACGATGAGCTAAACTTTCGCCATTTACCGATTGGCACATACTACATCGGTCAAGACCACCGTGGACGTGTTGATTCAGTGGTCTACGAGTCCAACTATACAGCTCAGCAGGCTGCTACAGAGTTTGGTATCGATTCACTACCCGAGAAGCTACAGAGAGAGGCTCGTGACCCCAAGAAGAATGAGTCACATGTCTTTATCATCTGCGTAGACAAGAACCGCGAGTGGGAGACACCATCAAACTTCCCGTATGAGATGACGTGCGTGCATCAAGACAGCAAGCAAGTCGTTCATACTCAAGGGTATTACGAGATGCCAGCTCATGTTACGCGATACCTCAAGTGGGGAAATAGTCCTTATGGCTATGCACCGACATGGGTAGCACTACCAGAGGCTCACAAGCTTTCATTCCTTCAGAAACAAATGGATGTCCTAGCTGAGAAGGCTGCGAATCCACCAATCCTTGCACCTGCATCGCTTGAAGGCGAGATCGGAGTAGGGGCATTGGATATTACCTACGTTAACGACCTTGACCCGAACAGAGCGCCTCGTGAATGGCAGACATCTGGCAGATATGATGTAGGTCAAGACCGTATCGAGCAGAAGAAGAAGGCAATCATGGAGATCATGCATGGTGATCTGTTCAGACTCTTTGCCCAGATTGATCGTCAGATGACAGCTACTGAAGCGTCACTACGTCAAGCTGAGAAGGTAATGCAGTTCTCTCCTACGTTCTCACGCCTCACAAGCGAGTATCTAGACCCAAAGCTACGCAGGATCTTCAGTATCCTGTGGAGACAAGGCAAGATGCCACAAGCGCCCGAGGAGATCCAGATGGTCACACAAGACCGCAACGTGGTCGTTCCAGTGCCAAACATCGCTTACAACAACAGGATCTCACTAGCTATTAAGTCACAACAGAATAGCGCATACTCCGAGTATATGGCAATCAATCAGATGGGTATCGAGATGAACCCAGCTATCCTTGATAACCTCAACACTGACACACAATTTAGGGATGGATGGCGTAATGCTGGACTCCCCGAGGACTCACTCCGCCCAGAGGAGGAGGTAGAGGAAACACGACAGGCTCGAGCAGAGCAACAAGCACAACAGCAACAGATGGAACAGGCTCAGGCTGCTGCCTCAATGGTTAAGGACGCAAGTGCTGCCAATGGAGGTGAAGTCCCAGAGGAGCTATCTGCTGCACTACAAGGATGAGAAAAATCACAAAAGAGGTAGCTAATGCAGCCGCATCATGCCTAAACACAAAAGATGGAGAGACGCTAGTTGCGTTTCTGGTTAAGGAATACGGTCTAATGGAGCGTTCATTCCTGCTTGATCAACACGGTAAGGTATCACCAATCAATGCTGCCATTCGTGACGGCGAGCGTGGAGTAGTAGGTCTACTCTTTAAGCTTAAACAACAACAGACATTTGACCCAAATGAGTAAGAAGCTTGTAATCACACTAGAGGACGATGGAACGGTCTATCGTGGAAAGAAGCTAATCGCCACCGTTAAGGATGGTGAGGTTAAGTTTAAGCACTATTCCTACAGGAAGCACGCTGATGAGATTGAGATGCTCAAGCTGACCGCTGACGCACTTGCGGAGAATAACTCTCTAATCACCGCAGATGACCTGCTAACCAGCTCAGATGACCTAGATGTTGGGTCAGGCGAGCCAGTGGCAGACATTGGTCTTGAGCCTATTGTAGTGCCAGTCCCTGAGTATGATCGCGTCCCTGAGCATAGAACCGACTGTCCAAAGTCACTATTCAGCGAAGGTGAGGGTGCATGGTATGGCGAATCCAATCCCCCAGTGGTGGAATGGCGCAAGAAATACTGGTCTAAAGAGGACTTTGATGCCAAATACGGACACCGTGAGGCACATCTAACAGAGGTATACAACAAACACAACTTGATTTATGACAGAAACAACAGCATCGACTGATAGTGGCGCGGTAGAATCCAGCCCATCAGCAGACACAAGCACAGCTCCTGCGTCCTCCACAGCGTCTACGGACATCTATGGTGGATCGACACCCAGTGAGGCTGTTCAAAGCTCTCCAGAGGCTTCTACGAGCCAAGCAGGGGGTAGTATCATCAATCAGCTCTACACAAGTGAGGGCGGATTATCGGAAAACTATACCGACCTACTTAAAGGTGCTGGTATGGAGAGCCTTACCAACACAGTTCAGAAGTATAAGTCTGCGGATGGACTGCTTAAGGGCGCTGCTAACCTAGTTAACTTCGCTGGAAAGAAGGTTGAGGGCGTGATTGTCCCCAATGAAGCGTCCTCACCCGAGGAGGTTGCCGAGTTTCAGCGTGCCATTGGCGTGCCTGAGAGCGCGACCGAGTATGACCTGCGTCTCGAGAACCTTCCTGAAGGTCTTGACTGGAATGATAACTTGGCAGAGCAATGGGGCAGCGTGTTCCACGAGGCTGGTCTCAACCAAGAGCAGGCGCTGAAGCTGTCACAAGCTTATAGCGACATCACTGCTAAGCAACTCTCTGAAGGCACTGAGAAGCTGGCTAATCACGCTGAGTCAGTAATGGGTGAGCAACAGGCAGCACTTCAGAAGCAATGGGGTCGTGAATATGACAGAAACATCCAATCTGCTGTTGATATGGCAGAGGTGGTGGGCTTCGACATGGAGAATGAAGCTGATATGGCAGCAGTCCGTAACCCAAAGGTTATGAACATGTTACTCGCTAAGGCTCAAGGAATGCAGGAAGGCACGATGCCTCGCAATGGTCAGCCATCAGCATCAGCTAATGAGTCCGCCAAGGCTAAAGCAGACGCTATTTACCAGAAGCATAACGGTCAAGTTCACCTAGCGCCGCCCGAAATGCAGAAAGCTTACTCTGAACTCCGCAAGATGGAGTATCAGACCAAAAGATAATCACTAGTGAAGGGCAGTCAGCGTTGTTGTGTTCGCTGGCTGTCCAACTATTACCATGAACGATCCAGCACTTACGCCATCAAGCAATCAGAACCCCATTACAGGGGATCACATGATCACTAAAGCCAGTAATGAAACCTACCGAAATGGTTGGGATCGTATCTTTGGCGAGAAAAAGGCACAAAACCCGCCAAACACTGAAGACAGTGAAGTCTTTGAGACGACAGAAGAGCTTTACAAGTCTTGGGGTTACTACGACTGGTCTGAAGATAAGCCAAGGAATAAGTGGATTAGATAGTTCAGGCGCTCTTTAACGCACGAACCATAAGCTTTGATTTTTGATACACCTCGTTCCGACTGTGGGAACAAGGTGGTCACCTCGTGAATAATATCTCAATGGCTCGATAGTCGTATAAACCAATATTATTCCGACATTACAAAGACCTTCATGCGTTCAGGGTCTTAAATCGAAGTTCGATACCCCGATTACACTGCGGTTAAGCGTGGTCTAGTATCTGTCTGGTAGAAGCCATTTGACTGTTGACTACTGATTGAACAGGGGGGAAACGAAAATCCCCGATGAGCTGAACAGAGCAAATCGGGGATTACGTATGAAACAAACGATACAATACTAAAGAGATCCTCGTGAGTCCTGTTCGACTACAGACCAATAATGCCACAGGCTTTTCCATTTGTCTAGATCTAATTTGCACTAATCGCATTTTTCCCAATGTATTGACTTTGTATTCTATCTGTGTTAAGACTAACGCGTTCACACGACAGGACACTGCCAATATTTTTCTATTAAAGGATAGGAGGTTAAAGCACCCAATCAACGAACGCATTACATATACCTTGATATGCGACCATCCGAACTGGATGATACTCTGCGATTCTGGGTCAACCCAACCTAAACAACCTATTATTAAAATTAAAATAAAATAAAATTATGGCATTTACATCCACAGTCCCCGAGCATTTCCCAAGTCTTTATCAAGATGAGTGGCGCTTGGAACTCCAACAACTCACTTCCCGCCTGCAAGGACTCGTTCCTACCTACGCGGTTCAAGGTGATTCCCGCCGTTTCAACAAGCTAGGCAAAGTAGAATCAACTCCAATGACTGGTCGCTTCGTCGATTCAGCTCCACAGGACGTTACTACTGAAATGCGTAGCCTGTATGTTGACTTCCGCACCGTCGAGAACTTCGTATCCAAGGTTGATTCAATTCGCCTCGGTGAGATTGACTCTCCTCACAACGCTATCATCAAGAGCCACATGGCTGCTGCTGGTCGTGACCGTGACGGAGCCATCATCGCTATGCTTGGCGGTTCTGCTTACGAAGGTAAGAACGGAACTACCGAAGTTGTTTTTGACTCCGCTAACGCGATTGCCAAGAACTACAACTACGATGGAACTACTGGCGACAAAGGACTTACCTACGACAAGATCGTTAACGCTCGCGCTCGCCTCGGCAGCAAGAACGTAGCTGGTCAAAACGTTGAAGGATCAAGCCCACTCGGTATGGTCATCACTCACGACGAGCTGGAAGACCTCCTTCATGACGACAAGTTCATCAACCGCGATTACCGCGCTAAGCTTGAAGAAGCTCAGTCTGGTTCTATCGTTGATGCATTTGGATTCACCATCATCGCCGTTGACGCAACCTTGCTTCCTGTTGTTTCTACAACTCGTGGCTGCTACGCATTCGCTAAAGATTGTGTTGCATTCGGTTACGCCGCTGAGCCTGAGACATTTGTAGACGTGCTTCCAACAAAGCGCCACGACACACAGATTCGTTCTGAGTGGGCATGGGGCGGAACTCGCCTCGATGACGAAGGTGTTATCCAAATCAACGTTGACCGCGCTTAATCGCAGATTATTAACCAATAAATATAGAAAATAAAATATTATGGCTACATTAAAATCAGACATCTACGCAACTCAAAGTGCAACTGGCACTGGCGACAACCGTGTAGACGGTCGTCTCCTTGCTGGCAAGGTTCGTCAAGCTAACGCTACAATTACGTTATCTGACGAGGCTAGTGGAAATTCGATCGCTCTCGTTCAGCTCCCTACGGGATGTCTTATCGACCCAGCGCAATCGTTTGTCCAGTGTGAAGACCCAGCTACCACTGCCTTCTTGGCAGAGATTGGTGTTCCTTCAGACACAGACGCACTCACACCTGCTGACCTTGACCTCAAGGACGGCGGCAAAGTGTTCTTCGACACCGCACTCGGCGCTCCGCTTTACGCGGTAGCCGCTGGTGACGAGGTTGTCTCCATGCTGTGCAACACCATCACTGGCATCATTGTTGGTGCTGATGTTCGCGTTTGCATTACCTACATCGACTACAACTAGTCACCCCTAACTGGGCGGGAGTAGATTGATTTCTGCTCCCGCCTATTTTTACCCATGCCCACTAAAACAGATATCGCCAACATAGCTCTCGCCAAATTCAGAGAGGGACGCATCACCAATATCGAATCCAACACCGACTCAGTCGCGGTGGTGATGAATGATCAATACGATCATGCGATAGAATTGTTATTAGAGGAACACCGCTGGAACTTTGCGGGTAAGCGGGTCACCTTGACTCAGCTTGGTGAAGATCCACCATTCGGATGGGATCACCAATACGCACTACCAAGTGACTGTATCCGCCTAAAGGATGTCAATGGTGAGAGCGTAGAGGCATCATCAAAATCATTCACACTGGAGGGAAGATCCCTCCTCACAAACGATGACACTGTAACGATTACATACGTTGCCAAGATCATCGACACCACTTTCTTTTCGCCTTCATTCGTGGAGGCACTTGCATTTAAGCTTGCGAGCATCACCTGTGGCAGACTCACTGGGGATACTGAGCTGGCTATCATGCTGGACAAGCAGTATAACTTCGCCGTAGCCAAGGCAATCCATAACGACACCAAGGCAGACGGCAGCAGAGAGCATAACCTCATGCAGCGCATGATGAACTCGTCACCTATCTTGGGTGGAACTTCACTCTCTGGAACTGGATACACCCGCACAGTCTCAAGCACGAGCGGCACGGTATCGGCACACAAGCACGAGCTTACTGACCTACTAGCCACAGGAGCTACTGACGGACAGACCATCATCTGGAACGATACAGACCAAATCTGGGAGGCTGGAGACGCGGCAGCAGGTGGTGACGTATCCACTGACACAATCTTTGACGCTGCTGGCGACCTTGTGGTTGGCACAGGAGCAGACACGGCAGCCAAGCTACCAATCGGAGCAGCGAACG
>Ga0213861_10003123_pt1 | contig 13766 bp, 11 predicted proteins | sample PICome_4_FD_160110 | JGI IMG/M metagenome (GOLD analysis project Ga0213861, IMG submission 160110) | Coastal seawater microbial communities near Pivers Island, North Carolina, United States - PICO131 | ecosystem: Environmental > Aquatic > Marine > Coastal | place: USA: North Carolina... | reverse complement strand
CTATATCAACAATGTCGAGAGCGAAGCCGTAAGGGCCTACGTTATCCAGCAAGCGCATCGCGCGGCCGACCTGCGAAATGCCGGCGATTATTAACTCTACATTGTTTTCACCGCATCAGGGGCTAGCTAGTGGCCCTCAATAATCACGATTTTATGTTAATCCGATGGTGGGCCGCCTGTTCAACTTGAGACGGATGTCCTGTTCAACCATATAGAGAATCGGCAGCAGCACCAGCGAAACCAGTCCTCCGAATACAACTCCCCATGCCATACTCATTACCATAGGACTTATGTAACTGTTCTCTCCCAAAATACCGTAGGCCGTGGGTAATAAACCTACCGCGGTTGTTACTGAAGTAATAAAAATAGGCCGGAAGCGGCGAGTCGCCACTGCGACCACTTCGGAGACCGAAAGCGGTCCGGTCCGGCTCTTCCGCGTCTCGTTCAGCGTATGCAGCAATACCAGAGAATCATTTACCAACACACCTACCAAACCAATTACCCCGGTAATTGCCATCATGCCCACGGACAAGCCCTGCACGAGATAGCAAATCACGACTCCTACCAAACCAAAGGGTATACAGAGCATGACGAGCAACGGCTGCGACGTTGAGTTGAACAGAATAACCAGCGCTGCGAAGATGGACAGCACACAGATAATTGCTGCAAAACCCAGTTCACGCAACGCCTCGCCCTGCTCTTCCATTTCACCGCCCATGTGCACGCGCAGTTGGGGATAGACCCGACTCCAGTTTTGCGCAGCAATCCATGCGGCAACATCATCGTTCATGGCCTGCACACTGGTGCTGGTATTGTCGATTTCCCCGTAGACAGTAACCGTGCGTTTGCCAAAATAGTGTTTGATATCAGCTTCGCCTGAACGCACCGCGAAACGTGCGACACTGTTCAGGTACACCGCTTCCCCCGCCCTGTTAACCAAGGCTAGATTTTCCAGCGTATTCAGTTTGCCCGCCTCCGACAGTGGAAACTGCAGTCTGTAACGAACCCGTTCATCGAGAGTCTGCACTTCATCCACCAACAAGCCGTCAACAGCGATACGCATCGCCTGCAAAAGCTGCTCCATAGTCAGGCCCCTGGCGGCCAGTAGCGTATGATTCACATCCAACTCCACAACGTCTTTGCCTGCATTGACGCTGCTCCAGCTACTGGTAATCCCTGTATGGGTGCTCAGGTATTGCAGCAACTTTTCCGCTGCCAGATAGCGCTCGTCGCCGGAGCCTATTATTTCTACCTGCACCGGCTTACCGAGTACCGGCACATCGGACAGGGCCTGCACAACCAGAGAATGAAAGCCCTTTTTCGCTGCAGCCCATTCCCTTAAATCGTCTACTAGTTCGCGTGTGTTGGTGTCGCCGCTACGACGACCCAGCGGTTCCAGTTCTATAGAGATTAGAGCCCATGCGTGATTACGTCCCTCTGTGGTGCCGTAAAAATCAGTATCGTGATGCCCGATCTGGCTGGTGATCGCCAGCAGATCGATTGCGGTCACCTTGCCACGCACTTCGCTCTCCAGTTTCGCCACCGCGGCCGCAGTTTCTTCGAAACGACTGCCCACCGGCAATTCAACTTTTATCTGCACGGTGTCGATATCTACGTCTGGATACATACTAAAGCTTATGTTCTGGTAGCCGATGGTCATTACAACAATAAACACCACTACAAATGCACATAGAGAAAGATAACGACGTTTAAGCACCCTTTCTATTTTCCCTGAGTACCAGTCTCGCAATCGAAGGAATGTTCGCGCCCGCTCTTTGGTCACCCGGTGAGGGATGTGATAAAGATGCCCCGGAAGCAGACACAAGCTCTCCAACAGAGAAGCCAGCAACAAAACGATCACCGCAAGCGGAAACGGAATCATGAAATCACCGTTGGGACCATCGATAAACATCAATGGTGCAAAAGCCAGCATCGTCGTAAGAGCACTGAATATCACAGGCTGCGCGACCTGAGCGGAGCCCTCAACACTGGCAGTGCGCAAATCCATGCCCTCCTGACGCAAGCGCTGCACATTCTCACTCACCACTACAGCATCGTCTACAAGGATGCCCATGAGGAGCACTATCGCCGTCAGGCTCATCGCGTTAATGGTTACGTCGATAGCCGCAAGACCGAGGAAAGACAAGCACACCGCAAAAGGAATACCCACTGCAACCCAAACTGCAAAGCGCAATTCCAGAAAATAACACAAGAGCAACAGCACCGAGACAAGCCCAAGTGTTGCATTGCCTCCCAACACGTCAAGCATATTATGAGTGAGGCGTGAAATGTCGGCTGTGGTGACCAGCTCAACACCGGGCGGCACCGTCACACGGGCTACAAAAGCCCGGACATTAGCCGCTGTGTGCACCTCGTCCGCCAGCGCTTTCTTGCGGGCCTGCAAAGTAACGCCCATGCGCCCGTTCACCCGGGATTGCACCTCCCAATCCTCATAGTCCTCTACAATAGTGGCAATATCGCGTAAAAGAACAGCGTTACCCGGGGCACCGGAGCGGATAACCACGGCCTCTACTTCACGAGGGTTCTGAAACTGGCCCACGGCTATAATTTTTTTCTCAGCGACAAAAGAATCGATAGCGCCCCCACTCTCGCGTCGGTTACGGGTTCGAATCGCTTCGATAATTTCACCATGACTGATACCCAGCCGAGCCATTTTTTCCGGCTGTAGCATGATGCGCACCTCGGGACGCCGATAGCCGAGTTTTTCAACGCTGGCGATACCTTCTACCTCGCGCAAGCCGTCGGAGACATTACGTGCAACATCCCGTAACAGGGCTTCGGGTACATCACCCGTAACATGCACTTCCATGATGGGAGTCATCAGTGTCGAGAGCTCTTCTACACGCGGCTTTTCCAGCAGGTCTGAGGGCAATCGGGCTACAGCACGATCTACAGCCTGCTGAATATCACGCATGATGTCCTGTTTTTCGGCTGCATCGAGATCAAGGTTAATCGTGATAACCGACAGGCTCTCCATACTGTTGGAGTAAAGCTTTTTGATGCCCTCTACCTCGAGGAGCTCTTCCTCCAATGGCAGGGTAATTGCCAGTTCCACCTGCTCCGGACCCGCCCCCGCCTTCACCGTTGTGATATTGATCACACCCATATCGACATGCGGATTATATTCATAACGCATATCGGCGATGGTCAGGTAACCCAGAGTGAAAACCATTCCCATGATCATGTTGATCACAAGTGGGCGATCGACAAACCAACCTATCAGATGACGCAAAGGGCTTAGTCTCCCTGACGAACGTTAACCGGAGTGCCGTCAAGCAATCTCGACTGTCCCCCGATAATCACACTGTCGCCTGGCTGGAGCCCCGAAATAATGCGCAGACGATTACTGAACCCAGCTGCCAACAAAGGCTCACGCATTCGGGCCACACCATCTTCTACAACAAACACAACACGTCGTCGGTTCCTGTCGACAAGCGCCTCCTCTGGTAATAGCAACGAATCCGGAAAACTGACACCTTGCAAGATAGCGCTGGCGGTCATACCTGGCCGCAGCCTGAGTGCGTCATCAGTGAGTATCAATTTAACTGGAAAGTTTCCCGTCCGGGGGTCCGCATTCACGCCTACCCACTCCACACGGGCAGCGTAATCCCTGTCTACAAACGCAGTGGCATTCACACGGGCATCGCCACCGGGGTATACATTGGAAATATCGGCTTCACTCACCCACGCCTGCATCCGCAAACCATGCACCGCCTGCAACTTGACAAGGCTTGCACCGGCCTGCACCGACTCACCCTCCTCGACAGCTCGCACGTCCACCAGACCATCGGTGGGACTGTAAATTTGTGTATCCGCCAACTCTCTCTCCGCCAGCTGACGACTGGCTACTGCCTGCTGAAAAGCCGCCGCTGCGCCGTCCACGTTTAACTGTGCGTTATCCAAGACCTCGCGAGACACAGACTCACGCTCAGCCAGATCCTTGCGACGCTTTAAGCGCAACCGCGCCTCTTCCAATGTCGCTTTGGCACGCTGCACCGCCTGGTTGGCCTGATCTAGCGCTAGCTGCATTTTCTGGTCATCCAGTTCGAGCAGAAGCTGTCCAGACTGTACGCGATCACCTTCCTTAATATGAACAGCCTTTACAGTGCCGGATAGTTCCGCGGCGACATCCACCTCCTCCAGCGCTTCGACCACGCCAAAACTGGCTATTTCACCCTGCCATTCCTGGGCCTCTAAAACCACGGTCTCCACCACCGCTCGGACAGATGGGCTGGTCGATACCTCATCGCCCGGATCGAGCGTATCCGAGCAGGCTGCAAGAAAAAACATTCCCAGCGCGAAAACACACCGACGATCGAGCAACGACAAAGGTAAGGAGAACATGATCAATGGGTATCCTTTCGGCTTATTTTCCTCATACCACCGGTATCGTACCTTTTGATAGCAAAGAAGCCACCCAGCAAAAAATCACCGTCAGGAAGAAATACCGTTATACCGCCCCAGGTATTCCACAATACACTGTCATCCGGAAACTCCCAGGTGGCCTTTTTTTCACCGGTTTTCCAGTCGGCCGCGAAATATTCGTAATTATCATCGCGTTTATTGGCGATATAAACCAACCCGTTGGCGGTAGACACGGCAGGGGGCATCCAGTCAGTGTTATCCACATCATCAATACTCCAGGACTCGATGAAGCGGTTCTCGCCAGGCATCCATTCGTACTTCTGGATGCCCCGCGGCGGCTCACGCGTGGTACCCGCCAGAAAGGCATTGCTAATGAGGTCCATGGGGATCGGACCGGGCTCCGGATAAGTGCTGTTCACGACAAGCACACCATTGCCGTAAACCACAGGTGAAGCCTCCACCGTGGTCTTGCTGAGGCGGAAGGAGATCTGGTCAGCTATACGTCGAGACTGCGTTCCTGGCTTTTGCTTGAAATCCTGCGGAATTTCATCGCGCCAAAAAGCCACTATTTGTGCATTTTCAGCATTACCATCCGAGATTACCACCAGCTTGTCTTCATCATCACCGAAACCCAGGAGTGAGGGGGTGGTTCCAGAACCATGCGAAGCTGCACCCATATCAATTGCCATACCGGGGGGCATCACATCGTAAGGCGAACTCCATGCACCATCTTCAGCATCCTGTGACAGCGCCGATCCTGTCCATACCAATTTATGCATCTTCACAGACGTCACGACGTAGATGCCGTTATCGCGATCCACTGCGATAGAGTTCTCCACCAGTTCTCCGGGAAACAAATGATAGTCCACTACCTTCAGATGCCGGTCTGTGATGATGACTGCACCCGCCGCCGCCGCGACGATAAAACCATCGTAGGTCATGTTAATACCCAGTATGCGGTCAATACCTTTCGCGTCGTCGCGCGGTAGCTGCGAGACAATATTGGCATACTGCAAAGGCACTAAGGGCTCCTCCACCTTGTTCTGGTCGAAGGATTTCACCAGGTGTTGCTTGTCGTAAAACGTATAGTGGTAGCCGTCCCTGTCGAAGAGCGCGTAGGCGCCGGAGGGCATGGTGCGCATATTAATGTTGAATTTGTAGTACATCAGCAGAGAATTGAACAGTAACCGCCAGTCGTGCTTGCCACGACGCTTTTCATCGATTGCATCCATAACCTCGGCAATACGCGCGTCTGTCACCTCCTCGTGCACCGACTCCCGGTTGGGATAAGGCACACTGGATACGATACTGAAATCATCACCCGTGGCGCGCACCTTGATCAGACCCATCGGAGTCGATGCGACCACTACCGTCTCTTCGCCAACCAGTTTATAGATCGGAGCAGAGCACCAGACCACCGGCACTGTCTGGGCCTGATCGTAGCGAATGCGACCACCTATGGTGGGGCCATCTACCGGTGTCACATCGGTTTGCGCAGGATCGTGGTGCGAGATGGCATAGGGACTGTCGGCAATCCATGGATTAGCAGGGATACCGTTATCAGCAGCGACTGCCAATATTGCGTACGGTGCCTGTAACGCGAACAAAATCAACGCGAGCAACGCGTTACGCATAACTATCTGCCTCGATTAGCGGAATACCCCACAGTATTGGCCAGGGAGCCGGCGCAGTCCATAACCCAGACGGCGATAAATGGGTGATTTCAGCACACATACAACCCGACTTGCCACTGCACACCATGCCACGCCATAGCAACGCTAGTGAAGACAATAGACTTCGTATCGTGAACCATACTCTACGCCTCCTTTCTTGTCTGACAGCAGCCAAGCCTTGCGCAAACTGACCACCACGGCAGAACACACCTCGCAATGCGCTCGATACGTTTCCAGATTCAACCCCCGGGGCTGCCTCCGGCGATAAGCACCATCGTACCGGTTAGATCAAAATACCGGGCAATTTTCTCAGCGATCATGGTATCTTCCATAGGAGCTTGGGTAACATCAGGTCGCCAATTTCACTAAAGGCCTGTCGCGTTTCTAACATGACGCAGCCGCTTGGAGCTTACTAGCCGGCGCACGCTTTTCAGGGAGTACATGGGTACAAGATTTATCATCGTGGGTGCACCGCGCACTGGCAGCACCCTGTTGGTCAGGACTCTCGACAGCCTGCAGGGTATCTGTTGCCATGGCGAGCTGCTGGCGGACGCGGTACGCGGGTACCAGGACGGCTTCGAACCCGAATCTGCGACCGCAGACGAGCGCACTGAACGGGCGGCTCGCTTGCTGCAACAAAGAGACCAAAACGCTGTGGGGTTCATCCGCACTGCGCTTGACACGCCCTCTGAGGCAACCGGATTCAAGGCGTTGTACGGCAACCTACTCAACCCGCGCTGGCGCGATGTCGTGAACATGCTAACCGCCGAAAAGGTCATACACTTTATACACCTTAGACGGCAGAACACGCTGAGAAGATATATTTCGGAAAAAATACTGCAGGCTGGCGGCCCTAATCATTCTGGCGCCGGGGGGCGCGGTGATAACAGAATGCGGATTCACATCGACATTGATGCCTATCAACGCGATACAGTGGCTGCGGCGGCAGAAGAACAATCGGTAACCGCCCTACTCGGTGATAACGCCCTGCTCCAGATTACCTACGAACAACTCGCTGCGGATACGGCTGCTACCGTCGCAGATGTTTGCCAGTTTTTGCGCGTTAGAACATTCCCAATGGATATCGCGCCCGCCCTTGAAAAGGTGGGCGCCGCTGATTTGAGCGAAACCGTCAGTAACTTCAATGAGCTACTTATCCACCCCGCCACACGCGACCTCGCGGTGAGTGACTGACGAATCTATCAAGGACTCAGCCAACTGTCGCACCAGAACTAGGCGTTGCGGATCGTGACACCACCGTCCACCAGCAGAGTCGCACCCGTGATATAACTTGCGGCAGGGAGCACGAGGGACAGTGTCGCATGAGCCACCTCCTCCGGTTCGCCGTAACGCCGCAAAACAGTGCGGCGGCGTGCAAAAGTGGCCTTGTCATCTTCCTGGATGCCGTCGGTAATGCCTGTGCGGATAGGGCCGGGACAAACGCAGTTCACGGTAATCCCCTCTTTACCCAGGTCTACCGCCATCGCGCGTGTCAAACCAATACTGGCATGCTTGGCCACACTGTAAGCGCTATTGTAGCGAGTCGCCCCGTGCGCCTCGGTTGAGGCGATATTCACGATGCGAGGATGGTCAGAGCGACGCAGGCTGGGCAAGGCTGCGCGAATTGCCCAGGCCTGAGCCTCCGTCATGACCGCAAGGGATATATCCCAGGCTTCAGCAAAATTGTCAGCATCGACCTCAGTAGGAATCACCAGGCCCGCGTTGTTAACCAGGATATCAATCGCCCCGAAGTGAGCAGCGGCCTCCTCTACCGCCTTTTCCACTGCCTCTCGCGACGATAGATCCACCACCAATGGCAACACGTCGCCGCCCACACTGCGAATTTCGTCGGCAACCGCAAGCAGGCCCTCTTCATTGATATCAACAATCGCCAGTCTCGCACCTTCGTCGGCGAAAAGATGCGCGGTCGCCCGCCCCATGCCACTGGCCGCGCCGGTGACGACTGCCGCGCTGCCCGCAATGGAACGACTGAGTGCACTGAGTCTGGTCACATCTACCCCCATTCATACTCTACCTTACGAAATTACGTGGCATGCTATCACAGCCACCCGGTACTGCGGACATACGCAACCTGGAGAGACAGCCCGCAAATGAAATCGATACACGCTTGCAGTCGTCGGTGCTGACAGTCAACATAGCATTGCACCTGCTATCGTGGAGAATAGTGCAGATGGAAAAAATAGATAAACTTTCGACAGAAGCAGTCACCACACGGTTGGCACAACTGCCCGGCTGGACATTGCAGGACGACAAGCTGTCTCGAAAATTCAGCTTTACTGATTTTGTCGAAGCCTTTGGCTTTATGAGTCGCGTTGCATTGCTGGCTGAGAAAATGAACCACCACCCGGAATGGTCAAATGTGTATAACCGGGTGACTATTGACCTCACCACCCACGATGCGGGCGGCATCTCGGACCGGGATTTTCAGCTTGCAGAGTCTGTCAACCAGCTGCTGGCCATCTCGTCGACTTCCGAGACCTGAGCATAACTGCAAGGCGCAGAATGATTTCTACTCGGCCGTATGACGTTTTTTAACAGCGTCAAGCTTCGCCTGTTGCTCCTCGGTCAGAACTGCGCGCACCTCTTCACGGGACCCCCCCGCTTCTCGAATCGACTTCATCTGCTCAGCCTGTTCATCAGAGAGGCCAAGGTGCGCCTTCATGCGGCGAGCGCGATCGCCGGCAGGGTCATTGTGGGACTTTTTCAATTTTCTCAATTTGGACTGCTGGTCCTCGGTTAAAACAGCGCGAACCTCGTCCCGCCCGCCACCGGATGCACGAATTTCACGCATCGTCTCACGCTGCTCCGGGGAGAGATCCAGCTGTTTCAACATCGCCCGCTTGTGATCAGACCCTGTCTGCGGTGCCACGCCCTCTGGCTGGCCCAGTGCCAAACTGGAAATCAGCGCCAATCCCAGTGCTATCGTTGTGTGCTTCATATGACTACCTCTGAGTGATGTCCAGCGTTTATTAAAACAGCATCCTAGGTAATGTAGTTGGTTGGTTTTGTTAAGAAGCGTAAAGAAATACCAGTCACTTCTTCAGGCTGATCACGGTTCCAGTACCACCTTGATTGCACCTGCCTGGCGGTCCGCGGCAATCGCGAACGCTTGTGGCGCTGCATCCAGCGGCAGACGATGCGTGATCAATATACCCGGTAATTCAGGGCGCGATGCAAGCAATTGCGCGGCGACATCCACATCCCGCACCAGGCCTGTGCGATCGTACATAAAAGATGCCTGAATATTCAGGCTCTTCATGCAGACTTCAAACGCAGGCAGCTCCACGCCACCCCAGTAGGTGGCCAGCAACAGTATTGTGCCGCCCGGCTTGCAGAGCCTGGCCGCCTGTGCCAATGCATCTGAATTGCCCGCACACTCCACCACCACATCGTATTCGCCCTCGGGATTCAGTCCTGCACCAAGACGCTCCGCCGCTTTTTTTTGACCATCATGTCGAGCGGCGACATCCACCGTAGTGATATGGGATGTCAGCACAGCCGCCGCCGCCAACCCCACCGCGCCGGCGCCTACAATGGCAACCCGGCTCTTGGGGGACAAAGAGAGCATGCGAATACCGTGAGCCGCCACAGCAAGCGGCTCTACCAGACAGGCGTCGGATACGCTGACATTATCCGGTAGCGGAACAATGCATCGCTCTGGAACCAGAATCTGCTGAGCCATACCACCATCGAGTCCTATACCGTGCACCATTGCCGCACTCAGTCGGCACAGGCTGTAATCACCCTGCGTACACATATCACAATGCCCACAGGGTGAGACCGGCTCCAGCGCCACCGCCCGGCCGTCGGCAAGGGTACCAGCCACCTCGTGGCCCAGGGTTGACTGCAAGTTGAACCCAGACTCGACCATATGTAGATCAGAGCCGCAGATACCCGCCGAGCGCACGGTGACCAGCACACCATCGCCGGCGGGCTCCGGAACGTCCATGACGCGCACCTGCTTTTCACAACAGCGAACGGCTTTCATCAGTGAGGTTTCCTCGTTATTGGTGCCGATTTTTTTGGCACATATCAGCCGCGCGCATAACGATCATGCTATGCAGTACTGCGTGGTCGAGCGCCTTGTCAGGCGCGCCATACGCCAGCATGACAGAACTGACACCTCAATTGCTAACGATGCAAAAAATCGTGCAACCACCCTGCGTAATCCAAGCGCTCTGATGCAGCGACCGCCCGGCGGAGAATCTCCAGCATCAGTGCGTCCTGTTCTTCGTTGAGAGCACCAAAGCCGATGGATACAACAATCGTCATCAACGCGTGGAAAGAGAAACTACGGTAGTCCTGCCAGGCCTGTCCGGCATCGATAGGTTCGCCATATCTGGCGCGGCTATCTACGTAATACTGAACCAGCTCCGCCTCATGAGCTGCAAGGACATCCGCCGGGATCGCATCCACGAGAAAGTAGAGTACATCGCGCATACCCTTACCCCAATGGGCCGCCTGCCAATCGAGCATGCCCATTTTTTCGCCCGTTGCAAAAAAATTACCCAAGTGACTGTCGCCATGCAGCAGCGACAAGGGCCCAGAAAACCAGTGCGCCAAAAGGGCATCCCAATGCGTCAGGGTGAGTCGATAAGCGGCTGCTAGCTCCGCTGGAATCTCCCCGGGCCGCTTTTTCATGCAAGGCTGCAGTGCAAGGCGGTTCAGGTTTCTGGACACCACCCCCATAGTAGGTGATAAAAAAGGGTGATAATCCAGTGGAAGAATTTGTAACTGCTGCTCTAGCTCCATTCCATAGTGAAAAGCGTGCAGACGGGCAAACGCGTCCAGACAGTGTCGGACCTGCTCCAGAGTGGGGCCCGTGATCATATCGAGATTAGTGAAAAGGGTAACGTCTGGATCCGCCCGCAGATTTTCCTGCACCAGAAAAAAACGCGAACCCTGCCAGGCTGTGGCATAGGTCATGGGAGTACGCAGGGGGAGCCCCGACGCCACGTGGCGAAAAAAGTGTGACTCCAGGCGCCAGGAGCTGATCACATTCATAAACCATCGAGTGAGCAGCGACTCCATGGGAAGCTTGACGAACACGCTGTCAGGCAGCAGAGCCTGCCCCGACTGCTCAATACTGAGCACCAGGTTCTGGCAATTACTGCTCACGGCTGGAATTGCCTGGCGACGAATACCTGTAATGGAAACCGGTTGCCCCAGCACGGACAGGGCGCCTTTATTCACCATTCGTGTCAATACTGCGGGCTGCTCCACCTGCTCCGCTCGAAACGGCATGCTGTGTCCGGTGATGTCACCCAGTGCATCACCCAGCAGACGCAGCCCCGTATTGCCCGCGATAGCGCCCATTTTCATATTCTGCAATAAACTCACACCAGCCTCGAACTCGTTGATTTGCCATTTTGCACGGGCTTGTCGCTGTCGGACATTTTTAATAATATGTCCGATATGCTTGAGTGACAACTGCGTCCACCACAAAGGGGTATGAGCATGCAAACCGACACCATTAGCCAGGGACACTCGTCTGACAAAAACTTCGACTGTATTGTGGTGGGTGCAGGCCATAACGGCCTTGCCAATGCCGTGGTCCTTGCCCGCAATGGACAGAGGGTACTGGTTTTGGAAAAGAACGATTATGTCGGCGGTATGGGGGGGACACGGGAAATACTCAGGGGTTGTCGCAACGAGGTAGGTGCCAGTTGCCTGTTTCCTCTCTCCGCGGAAATCAAGGAATACTTCGATTTCGAACAGCATGGTGTAGAACTGATCCCGCTGCCCGTTATGGCGGTCAACCTGGTGGGCGCTGCTGGTCGTCCCCTCCTTTTCTTCAAAAATCCCTTAAAACTGTCATTCAACATCCTCCGCAGTTTCGGCCACGGCGCGATGCTGGGGTTTATACGTTTTATCCGGTTCTGCGCGTATCCGGCCCGCATGCTGGATCGCTTTACGGCCAGAAAAGCGCCGCGCAGCCTCAGCGATCTGATCGCGGAAGCGGACACCGATGCCCAGAGAGAACACCTTGAACTGGCATTCAAGGGTTCTGCCATGGATATTATCGACCGCTTCTTCCCAGACCCGGTGAAACACAAAGAATTGCGTGCCAGTATGGCATTCGCCGCAGTGCAGGCTACCTACAAGGGTCCCTACTCTCCCGGATCCGGCTTGTGTCTGATTTACACCATGGCACAAGAAGGCTCTGAAGGCCTTATGCAAAGGGTCAAGGGTGGCATCGGACGCCTTTCCGATTCGTTGGCAGAGCAACTCAAAACATTGGGTAGCGAGGTTCGTCTACGACAAAATGTGGCGAGCATTCTGACAGAAGATAACAGAGCTGTCGGCGTGGAACTCAAGAACGGCGAGCAAATATTTGCCAATACCATCGTATCCAACCTCGACAAACAGGCCACTTTCAATCACTTACTGCAAGGCCACAACCTTGCACCGGCCGACCAGGAAAAAGTCGATGCCTTCACTCATCAGGGCGCTTTTGTGCATATGTTGTTCAAGCTCAGGGGATTGCCGCAGTACTCAAAACACCTGGACAAGCTGAATCGCATTCCCGGTGCAAAATTCGGCGGCGCCATGGTTATCGATCCGCAAGACATGCAGCGCAGCTTCGAGGCGTGCCAACGCGGCGAGATGCCCGATGAGGCGCCGCCATTGGCTTTCCAGATTCCCACCGTCATGGATGGCACGCTAGCGCCAGAGGGATACCATATCGCCTCTGCCTATGGCTTTTACTTTCCCTGCGAAGCAGAAAAAAGTCGACGAGGAAAGCTGCGCGACCAAATGGCGGAGAAAATTATCGATCACATTTCCGTACACATGCCCGACTTCAGAGACCTGATCGTGGACAGAGCAATTTTCTCCTCGGATCATTTCGCCAGCATGCAGGGCGTTACCAACGGAGACTGGACACATGGCTTGTTACACCCGGACCAAATGATCGGGGACCGCTGTCTGATTGAGGGCACAGGGCATACCACACCCATCGATAATCTTTACCTGTGCGGCGCCTCCTGTCACCCCGGACCAGGCGTTACTTTTCTGCCGGGATATAACTGTGCCCATGAAATAATGGCAAGTGTCAGGCTGCAGGCCCCCGCTACGTCAGAAGCACAGGCACCAGCAGCGCGCGCAGCGTAGCACGCAGTTGCATATCGCTTTTTATCCAGTTACTAGGCAAGGTCAGGAATGACAAAAGCAGGCGGTAAACCCACTCCACCAGTATTTCTGGTCGCACCGCGTCCTGCAGCAGGCCCGCCTGCCGCGCGGGAATAACGACGTGATTCATCAGTTCCTCGCCAAAACGCACGATGACATCCGAACGCCAGATCACATCACGCGCTCGACCACCTTCAGCAGAGGCAAAAACTGCTTCCAGCAACGGCCGTCGCGGTATTTCACGAATAGCAACTATCAAGCCCTCGACAAGCTGGTCCGCAGGATCGGGATATTTTTTGAGCTTTTCACGAATATAGTGATTCAGCGCTTCCATCTCGATCTTGATTGTAGAAACCAGCAATTCATCACGATTGGGGAAATAACGGTAGACCGTAGAGCGAGCAAGGCCAGCAGCCTCTGCGACCTCTTTCATACCAGTCGCGGCGATACCCTGCTTGAGGTAGCACTCCCTCGCGGCGCTGAGTATATTGTCAGTCGGTTCGGTCATAGTCAGATAAAAAAGGCCTGTCGACAATGACAGACAATGAGCCATTT
>Ga0213861_10003120_pt1 | contig 13775 bp, 15 predicted proteins | sample PICome_4_FD_160110 | JGI IMG/M metagenome (GOLD analysis project Ga0213861, IMG submission 160110) | Coastal seawater microbial communities near Pivers Island, North Carolina, United States - PICO131 | ecosystem: Environmental > Aquatic > Marine > Coastal | place: USA: North Carolina... | reverse complement strand
AATCCGCCGATAATGGCGGCGGGGATGTTCAAGCTTTGCGTCAGATAGAATGTGCGCGTCAGATCAATCAGTCCGAATGCGGCCGCCCCATGGGTGCCGATGATCGCAACACCAATCGCAACGCCCCACATCCGCAGGCGCGCATTGCTATTGCCATAAAAGTAATCCTCGATCGCGCCTAAGGTACAAAATCGGCCAATCCGCGCTGCAAGCCCCAAAAAGAGACCGCCAAAACCGCCAATCAGCGCAACCAGAGCAGGTTCACTCAAATACTCTGTCACTGCGGGCGACCCTCGCTAACCGGATTTAATCGTTCTTGCAGAACAACTCGTACACGACTTCCATAATCTGTTTTGGCCGCTCGTCCGTCAAACGGTAATAGATCGCCTTGCCCTCACGACGGGGTGTGACCAACCCCTCAAGGCGCAAACGCGATAGCTGTTGCGACACTGCCGCCTGCCGCGCAGACAAGAGTTCCTCAAGCTCGGTGACGGTTTTCTCACCCGTGGTGAGATGGCACAATATCATAAGACGACCCTCATGGCTGATAGCCTTGAGAAAGTTCGACGCATCAACTGCGCTGTTCATCATCTTGTCGAGATCCGCATCGCAGAGCGTCTCGTCAAAAACTGGTAGCCCCATCACATCGCCTCTAAAAGCTGTCGTGTTCATTGTCGCACCTTTCTTAAAGCAACCTTGGGAAAAGGTCTATTTAAAGTTCAATTTTAACCCTCAGCCGCTTTGGCTGCGTCGCTTTGCTTGATCATGTCGCTTTGCTTGATCATCATGTCGAGAAGCCCCCAAAAGAAGTCCTCCCCAGGATAACCCTCGATCCGCGCCACCTCGAAGCCATCATTCACCAGAATAAAGGTCGGCGTGTAATGCGGCGGGCGATCAAACGTCAGGTCCGCAGGAATCGGGTCCGTCATTTCGATACGGCGCAGCGGCGCGCGGGCGCCTTCGGTGGTTTTCGGATAGATCGGCCAGATCTCTTCGTTCCAGCGGGCGCACCACATACACCCCTGCTCTTCGACCATAACCAAATTCATCTCAGCGCGCGCAGGCGATGTCAAAAGTGTTGTGACGGCAAGCAAGGCGAAAATCAAACGCATGATGTGATCCCAATTGACACAACGTATTCAAGATACTTAATGTGAGAATATAGATTATTCAAGCCATAGGCGCTCTCCACATGTTTGACATTACGCTCTCTGGCGCAGCACTGGCGGGGCTCTTGTCGTTCCTGTCGCCGTGTATTCTACCGATTGTTCCCTTCTACCTATCCTACCTTGCGGGCGTCGGCATGAACCAGATTTCCGATGGGGCAGAAATCACAGCCGCGGTGCGCAAACGTGCCTTTATCGCAGCGCTCTTCTTTGCGGCGGGGGTGATCACGATTTTTATGGGCTTGGGCGCGACTGCAACCTTGTTCGGGCAAGTCGTGCGCGAATGGTTCGGCGTGCTGCGGTGGGTCGCAGCAGCAATTATCATTGCGATGGGCCTGCATTTTCTGGGCGTCGTTCGGATCGGCTTTCTGTATCGGCAATTCCGTGCAGACACGGGCCAGACCAGCAATCTGAGCTATGTCGGCGCCTATGTCATCGGGCTGGCGTTTGCCTTCGGCTGGACGCCCTGTGTCGGGCCCGTTCTTGCCGCGATTTTGTTCATGGCGGGCGGCGCAGATACGGCCGGACAAGGGGCTCTGCTCTTGCTGGTTTATGGGCTTGGTATGACGCTCCCCTTTGTTATTGCGGCCCTATTCATCGGCCCGTTCATGCGCTGGATGAAGAAATTCAGAAAGCATTTGGGCAAGATCGAAAAGGCCATGGGTATTCTACTTATCGTCTTCGGGATCCTGATCGCCACGAATTCGGTGAACTACATCGCCCAGTGGATGCTTGAAATCGCGCCAGACCTCTGGCTTTTGAAATAAGAAAGGGATGACCATGAAACGACTATTTGCTGCTCTGATGCTGGTCTTGATGGCGGCACCCGCCTGGGCCTTTACCATGGGCGACGACGGCCTGCACAAAACCGAATGGCAGCGCGATACCTTCAAGGACCTGCGCGAGGATCTTGCCGAAGCCAATGCAGAGGGCAAGCGGCTTTTGGTCATGATCGAACAGCGCGGCTGTATCTATTGCTCCAAAATGCACGAAGAAGTTTTCCCCGATCCGAAGATCGACCAATATATCAAAGACCACTACTTTGTGATTCAGATCAACATGTTCGGGGATGTGGAGGTTACCGACTTTGACGGGACAACACTGCCGGAAAAAGACATGGTCAGCCGCTGGAACGCGCTGTTTACGCCGACACTGATGTTTTTCCCCGAAGAGGTGCCTGCTGATTCTATCGCAACACAAGCCGCAGTGGCCGTTATGCCTGGCGCGTTTGGGAAACATACAACTTTCAACATTTTAAATTGGGTGGTCGACCATGGGTATGACGGGGATGAAAACTTCCAAAAATACCATGCGCGCATGATCGCAGAGGGCGGTCCGGCGGACTAATCCCGCGATTTTCGCAAATGCCGCGATGCAGAAACATGCAAGAATTAGAATTTGTATTTGCGTTTCGCAATGTTTGTCGGCTAAGTTGTATACTGAAGAATGCGAACATGCAGGGAGGTGTCATGAAACGCACAGCAATCGCGCTCGCCGCGCTCATTGGGTCCGGCACATTTGTGTCCGCCGAGACGGTCACGCCAGATAACTTCGTAATGGACGAATATGGATCAATCGAGGCATCCTTGACGGGTGTCGCAGGTGATCCGGCCGCAGGTGCGGACGTGATGTCAAATCGCGGCCTCGGAAACTGCGTCGCCTGTCATCAGGTGTCTGCTCTGTCCGCCGCGTTCCAAGGGAACGTTGGCCCAAGCCTTGATGGCGCGGGCGACCGTTGGGAAGAAGCGCAACTGCGCGGGATCGTCGCAAACGCGAAGATGACCTTCCCCGATTCCGTGATGCCCAGCTTTTACAAAACCAGCGGCTTTATCCGCCCTGGTAATGCCTTCACTGGCAAGGCCGCCGAAGGCGCGCTGGACCCTTTGCTGACGGCGCAACAAGTTGAAGACGTGGTCGCATATCTTGCGACCCTGAAAGAATAACGTGGCCGAGAGGAGTGGCAACAAGATGAAGTTTACCCGCAGAGAGACAATGTTGATGGCGCTCGGTGCGACTGCCGCAACGATGCTGCCAGGGCGCGCCATGGCGGATGTGGATGCAAAAGTCGCCGAGTTCACTGGCGGTGCCGAAATTGGCGAGGGCGGTCTGACGCTCACAGCGCCGGAAATTGCTGAAAACGGTAACACAGTGCCAATCGAAGTATCTGCACCTGGTGCGGTGTCGATCATGGTTCTTGCAACTGGCAACCCGACACCGGGTGCTGCTGTGTTTAACTTTGGCCCATTGGCAGGTGCGCAATCCGCATCTACCCGTATCCGTCTTGCGAAAACGCAAAACGTGATGGCTGTGGCAAAGATGGCGGACGGCAGCTTCGTTCAGGTCTCGCAAGAGGTTAAGGTCACTATCGGCGGCTGCGGCGGCTGATTAGGAGGAAAAGAAAATGGCAGACAACGTAAAACCAAAAGTCCGCGTCCCCAAGACAGCTTCGGCTGGCGAGGTCATTACGCTTAAGACACTGATCTCCCACCCTATGGAATCAGGCCAGCGCAAAGACGGCGACGGCAACCTTATTCCACGCTCGATCATCAATCGCTTTACCTGCGATTTTAACGAGCAGAATGTCATTGACGTGACAATGGAACCCGCAATCTCGACGAACCCATACTTTGAGTTCCAAGCGATCGTGCCAGAAACCGGCGCGTTCACATTCACTTGGTATGATGATGATGGTTCCGTTTACACCGAAGTTCAGGAGATCACCGTCGGCTAAGCCGCTGGAGGAGATTCAGGGAGGGATCACCATGAAAAATGTAAACCTACTAAAAGCGGCAGGCTTGGTCACATTGCTGGCCTGCGCCAACACCGCATCCGCACAGGATGACAGCCAGCTTGTTATCAACGGCGAGATCGAAATGATCACCGAGGTAGCAGCGCCAGACTATATCGGCGGCCTGAAAACCGCCTATTCCGGTTGGCGTTTCCGCAATAGCGACATGCAGGCAATGCAGCTGGACGACTTTGAAAACCCGGCAGCTATTGCGGTTGATGAAGGCATGGCGAGCTGGTCAAAGGTCGATGGCTCTGAGGGCAAGTCCTGCGCGTCTTGCCACGAGGACATCGAAGGATCGATGGCTGGCGTGCGTGCCGTATATCCAAAGTGGAACGAGGAAGCTGGCGCAGTGATGACACTCGCGAGCCAAATCAATAACTGCCGTACCGAACAGATGGGTGCAGAAGCCTGGAAGTACGACGGGACAGAAATGACAGGTATGGAAGCTGCCATTTCCCTGCAGTCGCGCGGGATGCCTGTCAACGTTGCGGTCGATGGCCCTGCGCATGACGCATGGCTCAAAGGCGAAGAGATGTACTATACGCGTTACGGGCAGCTTGAATTGAGCTGTGCAAACTGCCACGAGCAGAATGCCGATAACTACATCCGTGCCGACCACCTGAGCCAGGGTCAGATCAACGGTTTCCCTGCATTCCGCCTTAAGACAGGTGGTTTGGTGCAGGTCCAGAACCGCTTCAAAGGGTGTATCCGCGATACACGCGCCGAAACATTTAGCCCAGGTAGCGAAGAATTCGTTGCACTCGAGCTTTATGTCGCATCGCGCGGCAACGGTCTGTCGGTCGAAGCACCGTCCGTCCGTCCATAACATTAACTTAACCCGCGCGTGATTTTTCACGGGCGGGTTTTGTCTTTCTAGAAACATTCACAAACGCGAATACGTCAACGCGAAGGACCGCCCCATGATCTCCCGCCGACACTTTATGCAAGCTGGTATGGCCGCATCTGCCCTCTATGGCGCCTCTGGATTTGGAAATTGGGGCCGTCTGGCAGCCCAGCAGATGCTGACACAAGACGACCTGCTCAATTTCGAAACATCGGGCAACGTGACCCTGATGCACATCACGGACATCCATGCCCAATTGATGCCAACATATTTCCGCGAACCCGAAATCAACATCGGTGTTGGCGATGTTATTGGCAAACCGCCCCACGTCACAGGGGCCGATTTCCGCAAGCTCTATAACATCGAGGATGGATCGCCTGCGGATTACGCTCTGACCTACGACGACTTTACCGCACTTGCAGGCACCTACGGGCGCATGGGCGGGATCGACCGGGTATCGACCGTCGTCAAATCCATCCGCGCAGATCGCGAAGACGCGCTGCTGCTGGACGGTGGCGACACATGGCAGGGCAGCTTGACCGCGCTGCGCACCAATGGTCAGGATATGGTCAATATCTTCAACGCGCTCAAGACAGACGCCATGACATCGCATTGGGAATTCACCCTCGGCATCGACCGCGTCATGGAAATCGTCGAGAACGAGCTGAACTTCCCGTTCCTTGGCGCCAATATCTTTGACACCGAGTGGGACGAGCGGGCCTTTGAACCCTATCAGATGTTCGAGCGCGGCGGCGTGCAAATTGCCGTCATCGGTCAAGCGTTCCCTTATATGCCAATCGCAAACCCGAAATGGATGTTCCCAGAGCTGTCCTTTGGTGTGCGCCAAGAAAATATGGCCGCTGTCGTGCAAGAGGTCCGCGACGCAGGTGCTGAACTCGTTGTCTTGCTGTCACACAACGGCTTTGACGTGGACCGCAAGCTTGCGGCAAACGTGAACGGGATCGATATCATTCTGACTGGCCACACACATGACGCGCTGCCCGAGCCTGTGCTTGTCAACAAGACCTACCTGATTGCCAGCGGCAGCCACGGCAAATTCCTGACACGCCTCGATCTGGATGTGCGCGACGGCGAGATGAAGGGGATCAATCACCGTCTGATCCCAATCTTCTCTGACGTGATTGCGCCGGATCCGGAGATGACCGCCCTGGTCGAAGCCGAGCGCGCGCCATTCCAGGCCGAACTCTCAGAAGTGATCGGCAAGACAGATTCTCTTTTGTATCGTCGCGGTAACTTCAACGGCACATGGGACGATCTGATCTGCAACGCACTGATTGAAGAGCGTGAAGCCGATATCGCCCTTTCTCCTGGTTTCCGTTGGGGCGCATCCGTCCTGCCGGGTGCAGACATCACGCGCGAAGATATCTTCAACGCAACCGCGATGTCCTACCCAGAGGCTTACCGCTCTGAAATGACTGGCGAGACGCTGCACATCATTCTCGAAGATGTGGCCGATAACCTGTTCAACCCTGATCCCTACTACCAGCAAGGCGGCGATATGGTCCGCGTTGGTGGCATGGGCTACCGTATCGATATCAACAAACCGCAAGGCGAGCGCATCACCGAGATGACGCTGCTGAAAACCGGCGAGTTGATCGACCCGGCCAAGACCTATGTGGTCGCAGGCTGGGCTAGCGTGAACGAAGGCACCGAAGGCCCCGCAATTTGGGATGTCGTCGAGAACTTTATTAAGCGCAAAGGCACCGTTTCCGTCGATCCGAACACCTCTGTTAAGGTTGTTGGGGCATAAACTCACCATGATGAACGCATTGAAAAGAGACTTCCGATGACAGATCATTCCAATGATATGAAGCCATCGCGCCGCGCGTTTCTGCGCGGAGCGGCTGCAAGTGGCGTCGCGGTTGCGGGCACAATGGCCGCCGCCGAAGGCGATCCTGCAATCCTGAACAAACAACCATGGAACCAGATGCTCGGCGAAGGCGTCGATGCCCGCGCTTACGGTGTTCCATCACCCTATGAGGCCCATGTCGGGCGCAAGAACGTGCCATGGCTGACCGCCGAATCGATCTCATCGATCAACTTCACCCCCCTGCACGAGCTTGACGGTATCATCACGCCAAACGGGCTTTGCTTTGAGCGTCACCATAGTGGTGTCGCCGAGGTGGACCCAGCAGAGCACCGGATCATGATCAACGGTCTGGTTGACCGTGAGCTTGTGTTCACGATGCAAGACCTGATGCGGTTCCCCCGCGAAAACCGCGTGCACTTCCTTGAGTGCGCCGCGAACTCCGGGATGGAATGGCGCGGCGCGCAGCTTAATGGCTGCCAATTCACCCACGGCATGATCCACAACGTCATGTATACTGGCGTTTCTCTGCGCCTACTTCTGGAAGAAGCCGGTGTTAAAACCGAAGGCAAATGGCTCTTGGCAGAAGGCGCCGACGCCTCTGGCATGACACGCTCGATCCCGATGGAAAAGGCGCTTGATGACTGTCTCGTGGCGTTCAAAATGAATGGCGAAGCGTTGCGTCCAGAGCAAGGCTACCCCGTCCGTCTCGTCGTGCCCGGTTGGGAAGGAAACATGTGGGTCAAATGGCTTCGACGTCTCGAAGTGGGCGATGAACCTTGGCACCACCGTGAAGAAACGTCGAAATACACCGACCTTCTTGGCGATGGTCAGGCACGTCGTTTCACATGGGAAATGGACGCGAAATCGGTCATCACCAACCCAAGCCCGCAAGCCCCGATCACACACGGCAAAGGCCGCACAGTGATCACGGGCGTTGCTTGGTCTGGTCGCGGGACAATCCCACGCGTTGACGTAACAATCGACGGCGGGATCAACTGGGTCGAGGCGCGCATGTCTGGCCCAAGCTTGGATAAATCCATGCACCGGTTCTACTACGAATTCGATTGGGACGGCTCGGATCTGCTACTGCAAAGCCGCGCGCACGACAGCACTGGCTATGTGCAACCAACCAAAGATCAGTTGCGCGCAGTGCGCGGCTTGAATTCAATCTATCACAACAACGGCATCCAGACTTGGTATGTGAACTCTGACGGGGTGGCTGAAAATGTCGAAATTTCTTAAACTTTTGGCAAGCGCCGCAATCGTCTCCGGGGCTCCCGCTTTCGCTGAGGGTCTTGGCCGTGTCGCACTTCCAGAGGAAGTTGCAGCGTGGAACACTGACATTCGCCCCGACGGCCAAGGCCTGCCAGTCGGTAGCGGGGACGCCATTGTTGGCGAAGAGATCTGGACTGAGAAATGCGCAGTTTGCCACGGCGACTTTGCAGAAGGTGTAGACCGTTGGCCCGTCTTGGCTGGTGGCGACGGCACATTGGCCAGCTCCAATCCTGTGAAGACAATCGGGTCCTATTGGCCCTATCTGTCGACCGTCTACGACTACATCAACCGCGCAATGCCTTTCGGAAACGCGGCCTCGCTGGAACCGGATGAAGTCTATGCTTTGACCGCCTATCTGCTCTACTCCAACGACCTCATCGACGATGATTTCGTCCTCTCGAACGAGACATTCGGCGACATCGTCATGCCAAACGTCGACAATTTCTTCATGGATGATCGTGCGGAAACAGAGCTACCGATTTTCACGGTCGAGGCGTGCATGACCAATTGCAAAGACAGCGTTGAAGTGACCAAACGCGCTGCTGTGATTGACGTAACGCCGGAATCTGGCGGTGCGGGTATTGATCTCGAAAGTGGTGGCGGCGGTGAAACACCAGCGCCTGGCGCTGAAGAGGCTACGCCAGCGGAAGAACCTGCTGCGGTCGAAGAAGCCGCGCTGAACATGGATCTCGTCGCACAAGGCGAGAAAGATTTCCGCCAGTGCAAATCCTGCCACCAAGTGGGCGACGGTGCTAAAAACCGCACAGGTCCACTGCTGAACGGCGTGGTCGGGCGCACCGCAGGTATCGTCGACGGGTTCCGTTACTCGAACGACATGGTCGATGCGGGTGCAGCAGGCTTGGTCTGGACAGAGGTCGAATTGGCAGCCTTCCTTGCAAATCCGAAAGACTACATGTCAGGCACCAAAATGAGCTTCCGTGGTGTACGTGACGAAGAGGAAATTGCCGGCCTTATCGAGTACCTGAAAAGTTTTCCGGAGTAACCGGACTAAATGCGCGGCGGCCTTGGTCGCCGCGCCTCAACCCAAAAGGGGATCATGATGAAACACCATTTGCTTGCCGCCGCGATTGCGATTTTTGGCCAAACTGCAGTTGCTCAAGATGAAACCCACTATACCTTTGACGGCTCTTTCGAAGACGCCGCCTTCAGCCTTGAGAGCGCGATTATCGGGCGCGGTCTTGTGATCGACTACCGGAGTCACGCGGGCGAAATGCTCAATCGCACTCAAGCCGACATTGAAGGTGCGATCCCGCTCTATGATGCGGCGGATATCTTCGTTTTCTGCTCGGCTGTCTTGTCGCGTAAGATGATGGAGGCAGACCCGCTTAATATCGCGCACTGCCCATACGGAATTTATGTGGCAGATCGGGAGGGCGAAGTGACGATTGGCTACCGCCATTATCCGGAAGGCCCGATGCAAGAGGTGCAAGCCTTTCTCGATGACATTGCCCGAGAGGCAATTGGGGAATAATGCACTACAACTCTTTCTTTGAGGCGCAGCTCCAACAGTTGCGTGACGACGGCAACTATCGCGTCTTTGCTGACCTTGAACGGCACAAAGGCGCGTTTCCCTATGCAACCAACCGCAACGGGCCTGATGCACGCGAAGTCACCATCTGGTGCTCGAACGACTATCTCGGCATGGGGCAACACCCCGTTGTTCTGGATGCGATGCACAAGGCGCTCGACATCAGCGGCGCGGGTGCGGGCGGCACACGCAATATCTCCGGAACCACCCACAACCATGTCTTGCTTGAGCGCGAACTTGCGGATTTGCACGACAAAGAAGACGCGCTGCTTTTCACCTCTGGTTATGTTTCCAATTGGGCCGCATTAAGCACTCTGGCCTCCCGCATGCCAGACTGTTTGGTCCTCTCGGACGCATTGAACCATGCCTCGATGATCGAAGGGATCAGACACAGCCGCGCGCAATGTCAGGTTTGGCGCCATAATGACGTCGCCCACCTCGAAGAGCTCTTGGCCGCCCAACCGTTAGATCGCCCCAAGCTTATCGCCTTTGAAAGCGTCTATTCGATGGACGGGGACATCGCCCCCATTGCCGAAATTTGCGACCTCGCCGAACGGTACAACGCCATGACCTATCTGGATGAGGTGCACGCCGTTGGCCTTTATGGCCCGCGGGGCGGCGGCATCGCCGAACGTGAAGGTCTGATGGACAGGATCACCGTGATTGAGGGCACACTTGGGAAGGCCTTCGGTGTCGTCGGTGGTTATATCACCGGTTCGACCGCGATCTGCGATTTCATTCGCAGTTTTGCGAGCGGCTTTATCTTCACGACGGCCCTACCACCCGCCGTTGCCGCCGGCGCTGCCGCGTCGATCAGACACCTCAAGGCAAGCAATGCGGAACGCAAGCTGCAACGCGCCCGCGTTGCCGAAGTGCGCAGCAAATTATCCAAAGCGGGTATTCCGCATGTGGAAAACCCCAGCCACATTATCCCCGTCATGGTGGGCGATCCGGTGAAGTGTAAATTCATCTCTGACACGCTGATGGATGAGTTCGGAATTTACATCCAGCCGATCAACTATCCGACAGTGCCGAAGGGCACGGAACGGCTCCGTATCACACCATCGCCCGTACATAGTCCTGAGGATGTCGAGCGGCTGGTCACGGCCCTGGGGGTGTTGTGGACACGCTGTCAATTGTCACGCGTGTCCTTGGCTGCTGAGTAAGCTGCGGTATCTTTCGCCGCAGCCTATTCGAACTCCATTTCCTCAAAGACCCGCCCTGCGTTCTTGGTCGCCAGCTCTTCGAAAGTGTCGAGATTCACATAAGGGGATTGATCGACGTAATAGGCCTCGGCAAGGCTGCCGCCATTGTCGAGCAAATCGGCAATCTGTGCGCGCAGAAACTCCAGATACCCTTTCGTATAGCGGCGCACCTGCGCCATATTTGTCGGATGACCATGACCCGGAATGACATAGGTCGCGTTCAGCGGTTCAAACGCAGTGTCCCATGTTTCAAGCCAGTCCAACGTGCTCGTCTCTGGGAAAATCGGCAACATGCGTTCGTGGAATGCAATATCGCCTGCAATAACAAGGCTTTGATTGGGCAACCAGACGATCACATCACCAACCGTATGTGACGGCCCGATATAGCGTGCCTCGATACGAAAATCGCCCAGTTCGACGATATATTCGTCCGCAAACGTCTCGGTTGGCCCTTGCAAGAATGTCCCGTCGGCCTTTTCAAGATTCACCTGCTGCATTGCCGCCAGAATACTATGACCGCGCTCTTCAAACTCGGCAGCGGCATCGACGTGCGCCACGATCGGCACGCCTTGCTCTGCCCAATAAGAATTGCCGAGCATCGCGTGCCCCTGCCCGTTTTCATTGATCACAAGCACGACAGGCTGATCAGTCAGGCTCTTGATTTCATCGTGTAGCGCTTTGGCAAGAATATAGGCTCCACCGCCATTGATCACGACAACACCTTCGCCGGTGATGATAAAGCTCAGGTTATTGTTATGGCCCGAATTGTCATAAGTCGGCGGCGCGGTCGCGCCCGTCGCCGAAAATACACCCGGGATGAACTCAACAGGTTTGGCATAAAGCGCGGACTGCGGGTATTGATCCGCTATATCCTCGCTCGCGATAGCTGTCTGCGCGATCACAATGAGCGCAGCGACCAGATTAATCCGCAACAAAGACATAGCCATCCTCACGCTTTTCTGCACGCCCGATACCTGGCGTCGGTAGGTGGAAGCCAATCAGATGCATCTGCTCAGAGGCCAACTGATCAAGCAGCAAGGTCCGCGTCGCGGCACCCAAATCACCGTCTTGGTCGGATCCGGACCGCCATGTCGGCCGCTCGAAGGCAACATGGTGGTTGCCGATGCAATCGCCCAGAACCATGACGCTTTCAGTGCCGGAACCAACCTGAAAGGCCATATGTCCCGGCGTATGCCCGAAGGTCGCGCGCGCGGCGATGCCGGGGAGGATCTCCTCACCGTCATTGAAGAACGTGATGTTGTCTTCGATCGCCTCAAGCCGCCGCTTCGCGCCAAGCGCAAAGGTCGTGCGTGCCTCACCGATGCTGTCGGCGGTGTTCGGGTCGATCCAGTAGTCCCACTCGGCTTTCCCGATAAGATAGGTCGCGTTCGGGAAAAGCGGCTCGTCGAAATCGTCAAGAAGCCCCCAAAGGTGATCGGGATGGGCATGCGTGAAAGCCACATGCGTCACTTCCGAGAGGTCAAGCCCGATGGCATCAAGCGCGTCGGACAATTGCCCCGCACTCGCCATAAAATCCGGCCCAGCACCCACATCAATCAAAATGGTGCGCTCTCCGTCGCGGATCAGCGTTACGTTACAATCCGGCAGAAACTGGTCTCCGGTCAGTCCGTATTTCTGCAAGATCGCGTTCAGCTCGTCCTCGGGGAGATCCGAAAAGAATGCGTCGCGCGGCAGGGTCAAATGCCCGTCGCTCAGGGTATCAATCTGGACGTTCCCAAGCGTCATGGACGCATTGGCCCAGACCATTTTCGGGGCGAATCCCGCGACCGCCAAACTGGCAGCACGATGTATCAATTTGCGACGCGTAATCATGTTGACCTCCATCATATTCTTGAGGGTGAATGTGATGGAGGCCGTCCGTTTTGGCAAGAAGAACTTACTTGAGCGCACTCGCCGCTTCAAATTGCGACAGGTAGACTTTGCCGGTCAGCTCGTCGAGGAAATGCGCGCGTTTCAACACGTCCATCACGGGTCCCTTGACCTCGGAAAGGTGCAAGCTGACGTCCATTTCAGACAGGCGGCTATTGATCGCCTCAAGGGACTCAAGCGCGCTCAGGTCGATCTCGTTGATCGCACAACATTGCAACACAACATGTCGCACATCTTTGTCTCGGGCCACGCGATCATAAATCTTGTCTTCCAGGAAGCGGGCATTCGCGAAATAGAGGCTTTCGTCCACACGCAAGTTCACGACCTTCGGGTTGGTCTCGACGCGGTGACGCAGAATGTTACGGAAATGCTCCGTCCCTGGAACAAGGCCAACTTCGGCGATGTGCGGCTTAGACGATTTGTAGAGGTGCAGAATGACCGACAAGGCAACACCTGCGGACACGCCCGTCTCGACGCCCATTGTGAGGGTCAGCAAAATCGTCGCGAGCACTGCGGCGAAATCCGCTTTGGAATAGGCCCAGCTCCGCTTGAGAATGCTGAAGTCCACGAGACTGAGCACAGCGACGATAATCGTAGCAGCGAGCGTCGCTTTTGGCAGGAAGTAGATCAGCGGTGTTAAGGCCAAGGCCGCAATCGCGAGACCAACGGCGGTATAGGCACCTGCCGCAGGTGTCTCTGCGCCAGCGTCATAGTTGACCACCGACCGCGAAAAGCCGCCAGTCACCGGAAAGCCACCAGTAAACGCCGCACCGAGGTTGGCGGCACCCAAACCAATAAGCTCTTGGTCAGGATTGATCCGCTGCCGCTTTTTTGCAGCCAAAGTTTGCGCGACTGAGATGGATTCGACAAAGCCGATGATCGAAAGCAAGAACGCGGGCAAAAGCAGTTGCCACAGCAAATCCGGCGAGAAATCGGGCATCGTCAAAGGTGGCAGGCTCTGCGGAACCTCACCGACAATCGCGACACCTTTGTCGGCCAGACCGAAAAGCCAGACAGCCGCCGTCGTCAACACGACGCCAGCAACAGGGCCCGCCTTCGTTGCGACGTCCGCAAGGCCGGCACTTGCACCCATCTTGCGTAGAAGCGGCTTGAGCCCTTTGCGCACCCAAAACAGAAACGCCGTTGCCGAAACACCGATGACCAAAGTGATCAAGTTCACCTCTTCAATATGTTCAAACAGTCCCTCGACGATCTCGCCAAGCG
>Ga0213861_10003119_pt1 | contig 13778 bp, 23 predicted proteins | sample PICome_4_FD_160110 | JGI IMG/M metagenome (GOLD analysis project Ga0213861, IMG submission 160110) | Coastal seawater microbial communities near Pivers Island, North Carolina, United States - PICO131 | ecosystem: Environmental > Aquatic > Marine > Coastal | place: USA: North Carolina... | reverse complement strand
TGTGTAGTATTGATCACTAGGGTTCTTAATAAATTTAGTATTAACTTCTTGTACTGTCATACCTGTTGCTTCACGTAGTATTTGCATACATCTCATTTCACAGTTTTTATTTTCTTTCATCTGTGCTTTCATGTCATGCATCTTAGCGTCCATATTATCGCTATGCTGATGATTCATAATACCAGCGTTCTTACCAATCCAACGATATCCTTTTGTACCACTTGCAAAAATTAGAAAGCCTGCACTCATCACAGCACCAATACCTACTGTGCTTATGTTGTGATAACTGTTCTTCATAACATCAATTAGTGCAAACATCTCGTAGAGATCTCCGCCTGTGGTGTTAATATAAAGTTCAAGAGTTCTTTTGGGTTTCTTTGTTAGATTAGCACTGAGGATCCATTTGATAGCTTCGCTTACATTTTCGTTTGTAATCTCTCCGCTTAGATAGTGTATGTCATTATCAAGTAATGATCTATCTACAGCATCTGAACTATTCCAACTATCGTATTTAGGCATAATTTATTATATACCTATTTATTATATGTTTGTCCATTTATACTTTCCTAGTTTATTTTCCTCACAATAACGTACAAATAAGCCTACTTCACGTCCGTGTGCTTCAATTTCCCACGGTAAATCCCAATAACTTACTTTTTTAGGATTTATAGTTTTGCCTAACCAAGCCTCTTTGCTAGGGTGCAACTCACGTCTTGCATATTGTTTAACATGTACCATTTCGTGTGCTACAGTTTCAAGTAACTGACGCAAAGGTAATGTTCGATCAATCTCTAGTTCAAAGGTTCTATTATTTTCTAATTCTAAACAATACCCTAATGCACCTGTAGGCTTACACAAATGGACAAAAATATCCAAATTATATAAACGTGGCATTAATTTCTTTGCACAGAATTCAACCATGCCTTGGGTATGTCTTTTTTGGGATTTCGAACCGCCGACTACTTCTACAAACATGCTCACTCCTATTTAATATATACAGTATACAGTATAATGATTAAAAAGTCAACTATTTTGGTTATAAAGTATATTCAAAATTTTGGCAAGAATCGTGTTTTTCTAGTAATTCTGCACCATTTTTTATATGGAAACGTTCAGCCATTTCAGTCAAAGGGCTAAGAGTAACAAATCTTGTAGCACGTTCATTATCATGTAATTCTTTTGCAACAGTATTAACTATTTCTCTACCAGCACCTTTAGAATAACTCCAAACAGTATAGAAAACTGCAATGTGTCCTCTTTGTCCATCTTGGCAAGCGGCCTGACTAAACAAATCAAGTTCATATTCATCCTTAGGAACTTCATTAGTATATGCTACACAGATTACTGCTTTTATATCCTCGTCGGGGAAATGCTGTTCTGCATACTTGTCCTCATAAAGAGCATACACTTCTCTATGGCTACTAGTTCTAAAATCAGTTGTTAGATGAGGACGTACAGGATCGTCCTTTATAATAGTATTAATTACTTCTGTACCAATATTCGTTATCACGTTTTCCTCTTTTCAATGGTAATGCTTTGTTATATTTAAGTGCGAATAATGTTGCTTGCTTATCGTCTGGAATATCTACATATATGTCGCATCTACAGTATATATCTTCTGGCATAGTTTGCGAATTTGATCTGATTAAAACTAAATGATAACCTTTAGTTGCAATATGCTTAGAGAGGTCTTCACCAAGCTCTCTTCGAACCCATATATTTTCCATCTCTTTATGAGCATGGCTCCATTTGTATTCACACTGGGATAGAAAAAATCTCATTCATTAACTTTCTTGTTGTATGCCTCTTCGAAACCTTCCATTCCGTACTCAGTTCTTTCATTGTTGCCCCATAACCTTTTGAAGTATCCGTTATATGATGACATGATTGTTTCTTCGCTTGTATTCAAATGTCCTTTTACTAACCAAAATAATCTACATGCTTCTTTGAAATCAACATCCATTACCACATTCCTAAGGATCGTCCATTACCTGCTATAATAAATGCACAGGTTAAAATGTGTAGCACTATCCAGAAAGTTCTGAAAGCCAAAGCCTTCCTTACATCTGATTGTGTAATAGGAAGGAACTCTGGTTTGTCATCGTCATTAATGCCAACAGGCATGCCAACGGTTCTAGCCCATAGTCTGAGCCATCTCCGCTGACCGCTCATTAGTGTTGACTCTTAAGGTAGTCCAAACAGTTCTTAGGCGTTGACTGTTCGTATGGATCGTCATCGTTACCATCATTGTTAATGCCCGGCTCTTGCCACCATTGCTCAACAACTCCATCATTTACAATGCACATGAATCTCCAACTACGTAATCCAAAGCCTAAATGATTTTTACCAATCAACATTCCTAAGAAACGTGTCATGTTTCCACTGCCGTCTGGTATGCATTTTACATTTTGAATTCCTTGATCTTTTGACCAAGCATTCATAACAAATGCATCATTAACACTCATGCAATAGATTTCGTCAATGTCTTGATTACGAATGTTATCGTAACTCTCTTCGAATCCAGGTAGCTGATACTCACTACATGTGGGTGTGAATGCACCAGGTAAACTAAACAGTACTACCCTTTTGCCTTTGAAATAATCGTCAGTAGTCATATCCTGCCAACGATACTCTGAATCCGCGTCATCACGGACTCTTGTTTTAAATGTCACCTTAGGCAACTTAAAACCTTTAATCATATTAGTTAATCTCCTGAGTTATTAGTATGATATACTATACAGATATTTATAAATTGCACAATACTTGCATTGCAAACATGGCTAAATAACAGTAGGGTCAACGAAAGTATAGAGGGCAAAGTATTATGGATATTTTTAAACTTATATCAGATGTAGGATTCCCAATAGCAGGGGCCATAGCATCTGGCTTATTTGTCTTTACAACTCTAGCATTTATATTAAACGGTGTTACTAAGTCTGTTAAAGGACTTAAAGGTATCATTATGGGTCTAGATAATCGTGTACAAACAATGAACAATGATTTGGTAAAAATTGATACTCTTATGAGCTATGCTCTTAACGTGAAACCTAATATAGACAGACTTGCCGCAAATGAAGGCAAGGAAGATGCGAGGAGAGATTAAATGATGTGGGTAGATTATGCAATAGATAGCATACCAGGAGGCAAAGGCTTTAAAGTCAAAGGCGACTGGGAAGGCGAAGTAATGGGTGTAGCCAAAGATGGATCATTAAAAGATCATTATCTTTATAGACCCGGTGATGTTTTCATTGTAAACGAACATGGCTGGTTAGTTAAAACTGACGAAGTAAGCACTCTGCTTAAAAAATACGAAGAGAGTAAAGCTCAGAAGGAGACAGCATAGTTTATGGATGTAGGAGCAGTAGTAAGCGAGTACGGCTTTCCAATAGTCGCGGCAGTAGGCCTTGGCTACTTTGTGTACTATGTATGGAAGTGGGTAACTACTGAAATAGATCCTGTTATAGGTGAAGCTAATAGAACACTTATAGGACTAATTGATCGTATACGTATGCTTGATAATGATATGATTAGGCTTACGCAAAAATTAAATATGGTTCTTGAATTTAAAGAGCAATATGAAAGAATGACTGGTAAGAAACTAGACTTAGATCTTGACACAATAGAAAAAATGAAAAAGGAAATTCAAGATGTCAAAATCACAAAAAGAAGTAAAACCAAAATGTAATACCTGTGGCCATCCTTGTCACAGAGATAATGATTGCAAAGAGTGTGCTAACGATGTATGCTTCAGATGTGCTTGCAAAGACTGTAGAGATTAATTACTATTTTTTACCTAATAATTTTGCTTTAATAGCCATTAGGTCTGATTTTTCAAGAGCAGGTGATCTTGTGAAATCTAACTTTGGTTCTATGCGTCCTTGATGATCGTAATTACCTATTTTCATTTTCATTTCTCTAATACGTGCTTTGAGGCTTATGACTCTTTCTTCTAAGCCTAATGTATAATCATTATTTACTTGTTGCAATGAATACTCCATTCCAGTCTTTAGGTAAGTCTTGAGTCTTTTGAAATTCGCAACGCTCTATCCACATATCATAATAACCTGACATTTTACCATCAAAGTGATTATGTAATAAGTTACATAGTTTAATTGCTTCGTCAAAATCCTGTGCAAGATATGCTCGATGCATATCTTCGTGTCTACGTTTTGCTGTGCGCCACGCTGGTTTAACATTGTCTAATACAGTCCAAATTGTTATTCCTACAGTTTTTCCTTTAACTGCTAAATCGTCAATTTTTAAATAAAAGAAGTCGTCTTTAGTTTGTTGATAAGTTGCATCACCAACAAGTAATACACACCCGTACTCTTTACATTTACTTTCTATACGTGCGGCTGTACTAACTGAGTCTCCGAGGACATCGTAACTATGTCTTGCTGTACTGCCCATTTCGCCAAGATAACCAAGACCAGTATTAATACCGGCACCCATACCGACAGGTGGCCTGCCTTCATTTGTAATTTGTTCATTAAACTTCTCCACTGCTGTTAACATATTAAGTCCACATTGAACTGCTGTCTTAGGATGTTCTGGATCATCTATAGGTGCATTGTGTACGTGCATACTTGCATCACCTATATACTTTATAACCATACCATCACTATCTAATATAGGTTGTGTAATAGCGTCCATATAGCCATTCATAATTTTTGTTAGACCTTTTACGTCATCACCAAAACTTTCACCTAATGGTGTAAACCCACGTAAATCTGAAAATAGAATACTAACTTCTTTTTTCATACCGTCTTTGATTAGTGCAGGATTTTCTTGTAGTAAACGTACTACTGTTGGAGATGCATATCCTGCGAATTGTTTCTTGATTGCTTGTTTCTGTGCATACTCACTTACAAATCTATTAAAGATTGCATGTAAGCCTACTACAAATACAGTTACCATAGGCATTGTACCATCTAACAAGTACAGATAGTTTACCCAGGCATAGTGTACTCCATAGGTGAGTCCTCCCACAGCCACAACTAATATTCCTCCAGCCAACCAGTAAGGGGCAAACCTTCCCACCAACACTAAAGCTATGCCAAGTAGTCCGGTAGTGATAAGCTCTGCTAAGAATGCCCAATAGGGACGTTCAATTTGATCGCCATCTATCACAGTTTGAAGTGTTACTGCGGCTGGTATATAATTGTGTTGTGGTCCAGTCGGACTAGCGATTAAACCACCTATGCCTTCTGCGGTTACTCCTACAATAACAGTCTTTCCTTCAAACAATCTATAATCATCTGAAGCCGCACTTATAGTTTCAAATTGTTTATTCCATCTCAACCATATTTGTGCATTAGGATCTGTTCTTATAATTGGGTAACCAGGAACTCGTATTGCTTCAATACCGCCACCAGCTTCCTTAACTTGGTAACTGGGCTTTCCTGTTGCTACACGAATAACTTCAATTGCCAAAGCGGGATACGTGTCTTCGCCGACACGCATTAGGAGTGGTACTCGCCTTACAACACCATCGATCTCTGGGTTAGTGTTCAACACGCCCACACCGTCAGCATTATCTCCTAGCAATTGGATTGGTCCTAACATGCCTGGCCATTCAAACATATATGGCACAGGGTCGCCAATTTTCGCAATGCCTCTAGGGACCGCATTTCGATTGGCTTGGGTACTACCGGTTTGTGCTATCACAACACCGTTACCTGCAAGTGCTTCTGCTAATTGAATATCACCTCCTAGTCTATCAGTCTCTGACATGATAATAGGAATTACAATGATACCAGCACCTGCCTCGCGAAGTTTCCAGATTATATCTGCAAGTATATCACGCTTCCAAGGCCACTGCCCGTACTTTTCAATGGCGGCTTCGTCGATAGTAACTACACCTATGTCTTGGGATAATGTTGCCTTATCAGTTTGTTGAAGTAAATCGAATTGCTTAAGGCGAGCAGTTTGCACTAGAGAGCCATCGTTATAGTGCAACCCTATCATGATAAAAGCCGTAATAAAGACCACGGCCCAATGTGTGATATACTTCGTCATACTGTATTTATTTTAGTTTTGTGTAATTGTAACGCCACAACCATTTGCATTGGTACATGTACCAGTTAGGTTGTAAGTTTTGTTTGACGTACTTGTTTGGTCTAAATTTAGATTGTAGCCACCACCTGCATTTGTTAGATCAATGTTTGTTGTGTGTGAACCATAGCGTTGATAAACATCTACAGTATGCCCATCATCTAAAACTATATCAGCAAACTGATCATCTGTGTTGCCACGCTGTAATAGTGTAACATCATTGTTATCACCGTTTATTTCAACATATCCTTCATGATCGCCTGAGCCACGTTGTGTATGATTTACATCGTTGCTGTCGCCTGTAATATAATTTGCTATGTGTTGGCCACCATTGCCATTATCATCTGTTTGATAACTTGCAAGATTGTTACTACTACCTGCTACAATCCAATATACGTCATTGTCGCCAGTTTCATCTGGATCTACTGTACCGTCTTCGTGCTTGCCTTGCCATGCTTTTACATTATTATTGCTACCGTTGACTGTAACTGTGTTTATATTATTACTTTGATCATGTACTTGTACGTCTATACTATTTGTACTACCGTCTTGTACTTCTGTGTATATCGCGTTGCTATCACCGTTGTCTATTGTTACTGCAATTTGATTGTTTATATCGCCACCATTACCTATTTCAGTGTGGGTAGAATTACTGTCACCATCTATAGTAACACTCATATTATTATTGTTACCGTGATTGTCCATTACACTTACATTAGAATTACCATCTTGTGTAAGGGTCATTACCTGAGTAGTACCATTTGACCAAACGCCTAATCTATTATTGTTACCTTGTTGTGTTACTGTAAAAGTTTTACTATTGCCAGTTAGTTGGGCATCACCACTAGTAGTGCTTAGACTTCGAATACTATTATTTTGGCCGTCTTGAGTTATCGACCCGGTGAAATCATCACCTACTTGGTCCATGTAAATATCATTGGCCCAACTAGTTGTTGGTTTGAATAATAGTAATACTATTAGTGCCTTCGCTACCCAATCTATAGTCATATAGAAAGAACTCCCCTTGCTGTACGTCTAGTGTATAGTCGTACTGATTATTTAACCTTAATCTTATAAAGCCGCCTTGTTCAAAGTCTTCACGTTGCCATACCCAATGTGGTTCTATTAGATCTAATCTAATTTGTGTTTTAGGATCAAAGCCTACCTTTGGTACATTACTTAATAGTCTTTTGTTTTGTCTAGCAAGTTCATCTTGGAATAATGCCGCTAGTGCTTCATTAAGTTTGTCTAACATGTCGTGTAGCATATCAGCCAACATGTAATCTGTTTCGTCAAGAGCTGTTTTCCATATTCCTTCAATACTGTCTTTAAGAGCATCGCCATCTAAGCCGTCAAACTCTAAAAAGTCTACACCTAAAAAGTCTGCTAGTTTTCTACGTCTTTGCATTTCTTCTTCAGCGTATTCATCAATAGGCATACGCTTACGCAAAATAAGTAGGTTATTAATCATGTCTTCACTGATATCTAGTACTACAGGAGATGTTGGCTTACGCATACCATGAACTGTTGCTGTTGCTTGGAACGCTTGATTAAGAACAACAAATCCAGCATCAGTCATTACTTCTATTTCGCCCACATAACACATACCAGCTGTGTCGCAACTTGGTAGCAATGTGATCATACTACCGCCCATTTCGTCAACAACCATTACAAAGTCTGTACCACGTACACCGATAGTTGCACTAGGTGTTCTAATCTTTACATTCTGCTTGTACTTCTTAGCAATTTGTCCACTAGCATAACGAACTGTACCGAGGGAAGCCTTCATTGATAACGATCCTATATCGTTAGCAGGGTCATATACAAACTCGTCAATTACTAGTCTAGATTGTTCTGTAAGTTCAACTCTTGTTTCGTCAACAAAGTCAATACGCATTGTGCCGTTGGCTGTAACTGCTTCGTCCATACTTAGGACACCTACACCTGCGTCACCTTCAATAACAATATCGCCGTCTCTTTCAAGTACACCTGATCCTTTGATCTGTCCAATCTCACCTACTTTACTATAAGCTGGACTAGCCAGCATAGCAATTAATATGAGACCTAAGAGGAGAATCCACGTGTATCTATTAGGCGCCATTGACATTCCTTAGTCGCTTTGCGTTATGTCGACATCTTGGTCATCACCCGAGAAGTCTGCATCTATTGTGTTGTCGTATATTCCACTTTGTGTAACTGTGAAACTATTTGCACCACCTGTAGAGTCTATTTTAACTGTGTGTCCGGCACTATCACCGTCGCCACTAATATTAATGTCAACTACGTTTCCTGATCCACTTGAACTTAGTAGTCCACTTGATGCTCCACCAGTTGCTGTGCTTGAACTGTTGTTTACAGTTACAGCGACTAATGCACTTTGACCGTCAACGTTTGAATTAATTACGTTTCCGTCTCCAGTGACTGTGAATCCAATTGTAGATCCATCTGCATCAGCTGTATCGCCAATGTCAAATGTAAATGCGTTTGAATCACCAGTTGCTGTAATATTTAAAGTTATGTTTTCACAATTTGTTCCGCTTGTGCTGTCACAACTTAAATCTACTGTGTTTGAATCACCAGTAAATACCCATGCACCTGTGTAAGTGTTACCTTGTATATCAGCAATAATTGAGTTTGAACTACCAGTCTGTGTTATAGCGAATGTCATTGAATCGCCGTCTAAGTTTACATCAGTAGTGCTTGTACCAATTACGTTGTTTTGTCCATCTTGAGTTATATCTAAGTCTAGTGTATCCCCAACTTGCTCGATGTATATGTCGTTAGCCAAAGCAGGAGTAACAGTAAAGATAGATGTTAGTACTAAAGCTATTAAGCTATTTTGTATGTACTTTCTTGTCATTGTTGTCCCTCGTTGTTATTGTTTGTTTAGTTTCTTCAGCTATAGGCCAACATAAGTCTCTCTCATTACAGTACAATCTCGCCTCAGGCCATTTCTTCAATGCATCTTTCATTGGTAATGGTCTCTGTTTAGGTGTACTACCATGGTATGTTGTGTCCTTAAACTTCCAAAGTCCTTCCTTTTCACCTTCGTATACCAGTTGAACTACACCTGCTTCAATAGCCGCCCTTACAGCGTAATTTACTGGCTCGTTAACAGAATAACCTGTCTCCGATTCTATTAATTTAGTCCCCATATCTAGGAACTTAAAAACGTCTGCTCCAGACCTTGAACTTGCAATAGTTTTCTCTGTTGCAATACTCAATAGCACCTTTCCAGTGCTAACTGATACTATTCTCATCACTACTGTGACTGTATCAACTCTGTACTCTGTCTGAGCACCTATGCCTAAGTAACGACCTCCTACTCCTCCAATAGCAACGTTGCTATCGTAACCAATAATGCCGCCTTCAAGTATTAATCCTGCAAACACCATTGGTTTCAATGCTCTTGGACCGTTCGGTAAGTTTTTCTCGTATACTTCTCTAGTGTTACGGATCAACTGTCTTTCTTTAATCAAGTTATCCATACCTATACGTTCAACAACTTCGAACCATGTTTTGTTGCCTATCTCTTGTAGGGCTTTAATAACCCAAACTTCACTGCCTTGTGTAACTGCACTAGATAGATTAGCAATATTATCTGCAGGTTTACGTTGTCCAGTTTTATCTTGAAAACTGTAAACTGCAACAGTAATTTTTTTGCCGTCTAACTCGGGAACCGCCATCATCCTGTCCGCTAATGGAGCCGGCTGTATCCTTGGTGGTCCAGCGTTTTCCTTTATGTCCAGCGACTTTTGCATTGTTCCACTACACCCAGTTAGTAACAATAAGCCTATTATTATTAAGATTTTGTTCAAAAGTTAAAATTCCCTGATCCTGGTATTTCGATAGTAGTAGTGCTTCCATCTGCTTCAATAACAGTTAGCGTAATTGCTCCTGTTGTTGCGTCTTTGACCCACGATATTTGTGAGCCTTCGATTTCTGCTGTTCCGCTAGTTGCACAACTACTGCCACAATCAGCGAACATACTATCTACCATTTGTTTTGATAGTGTTGCGTAAATTCTTGACTCAACGTTCTTAACAAATTTGTTCAGGGTAGTGTTTTCTAACTCTCGTTCTAATCTTTTTGCCTCTGCTTCTGCCTTGTCTTTTAAATCTTGCTTTCTATTATGTTGCAGTTGCTCAACACTTAAAACATGTGATGAGTAACCATTCCCATAATGGAATGCAGGACTTTTAAAACCCCAGGTAAGTTCGGCGGCTACTGGCTTGCTGATTAGTATCAATAACGGAACTACTATATATAAAACTACTTTGTACATTTGTCAGACTCCTTCGTATGATATTTATCAGATTTTAGGTGATGTCGCCTCCCTCACACTTTACACAACTATTTATATATAGGTGTAAATTATTTTACACCAACTTTATAATAGGTTTGCTATGCTTTCGTATATAAATATGTTTATGGTAGACTATAAAACAGAACAAGATGCTCTATGGGAATCACTTGATGATGCATTTCCAAGCATTGAATTAAAAACCAATCTTGCAGATGAAGTTGCTGATTTAGAACGCAGTCGTATAATTGAAGCATTAAGCACACATTCAGGAAATCAAACAAAGGCCGCTAAAGCATTAAACTTAGGTAGAGTTACTTTTATTGCTAAGGCTAAGAAGTACGAACTAGTTTAGTGATCGTATATGTTTGGTCCGTCCTGTACTTTTACAGGCTTACAATAGGCTGTAACTCTGTGTTCTTTAGGTACTAGGTAACTGTGTGAATAGTTTCCGTACTGTCTAGGTATACGTTTAGCATAGTATTGACATACATCTATACTCCTAAAATACATAGGGCTTGGTTGTTGTACATCTGCTATCAGTACGACTAACATAAATGCGTGTATCATTTAGGTTCCTCATGTGCGGACTGGAACTTAGGTCGTTCTCTTTGAGATAGTTGTGCTTTAAACATTTCTTGTACTTCGGGTGCGTTGCCACTGTATGCTAAAAATTGTAATATGCCGCTCCAACTATTTCCCATAAACAATATCTTATTATCTCTATAAAGTACACCTTTATTATTTCTATTGTCATACACTAGGTTGTTGTAAACATACTTCAACTAAATCATTCCTTTGGCCTTTGCTATAAAGTAAAATATTCCAAATAGTAAAACAATCCCTGCTGAACAAAGTGCTATGATAGCTATACCATTTACAAATGCTTGACGTGCTTCTGCGGCCGCATAAACTTCTTTCTCTCGCTTTGCTCTAATCTTACGTTGCATGTCTTTAAGTTCATCCCACGTACCAAAGCCAAAACGCATGTTCAACATCGTTTGTAGCTCTTTCTCCATCTCCATAATTTTCTTTTCGTGGATAAGGAGGTTAAGTGCTTCTTCTTCAACTGAGCCTGCGGCTAGTAGTTTTTTAAATATTGGTGGTTTCTTTTGGAGTTGTTGGCCTTTACGGAAATCGGATACTGAGGTGTACCACTTGCCCATTTGGCCCATAACATTTTCGAATTCTTGCCCAGCATGTACGAATTTTTTTACTGTATTAAATGCTGTAGTAGCCGCCGCGACAGCGGTGAACGGATCTATCATTAAACATAAAACCCCTTATACTTTGTAGTGAGGCGCCCTCACGCTCTACTATACGTATTTACAATTTTATGGTGTAATATAAACCGACTAGTTAATTTTAGGAAAGAGCATGTCTGTGCAGAATTTATCAACGTCTGCTTCATTAAGTCCTAGACTTTTCATTACTCTTGGAGTGTGTGGATTTTGTTGTTGGTTGTGACAGTAGTAATTTTGACTTGCAATAGTTAAGTCCCTGTCACCATACCCTGTGTATTGGCCAATGGAATCAAAGTACGTTTCAAGGTTGTCTAGCGCCAGTTGAATAATAACAGTTGCTTCTTCTTCCTTTACATTGCTTGCCGCAATCATACTTGGAGTAAAGATGTTTGTTGCCCACTCGGGTAACTCACGCTTTTTTTCTGGCACAAAGTCTTGTACTGCACTCTGATACCACTGAACCATAGGATGATCTTCTCCGCCAGAACTAGCAGAAAAATCATGGAAAGCACCAGTCATTTTGGTCTTTCCTGCAATAACGTCAAATCCGTAAATTGGAGCGTTATTGTTTATTTGTGGGAATACACAAACATGCATCATCCACAAACCTTTGGAATCTCTTGCGTCAACTACATCAATATGAGCTCTGCGAACATGTTCGTTTTGCCATACTCTGTTGATCCAACCCCCATCAGCCTGATTAAAATGTTCCATTCCTGGTTCATTTATTTCAGTGCCGTGGGCATCGAACATTTGAATGATAGCTTCTTGACAGTCGACGAGTTGATCCCAGATCACTTTACTCTCCTTACTTTACTTTAGTAGGTTAAGTCGTTTAGTTCTTCAAAAATCTTAGTTGAGAATTCAAAAGCCTTATTAGCTTCGTCAGCCATACTATCTTTAGTACGCTTACGGATTAAGTTTTTCATTTCATCTACAGAATGTGTCATTTCAGCAAACTGGTACATTTTACCTGATCCTGGAACTTTGTCCTTGATCATTTGTCCGCCACTTAAATCGCCCATGTGTCTTACATAAACGTGTGCAAACAATTTTTCTTTATCATGTTGACAGTTTTTGATAATGTGACTTCTGTATGCTTCAGTTGAAGGTACAACTTGTGGTGGATTTTCTTCTGTTCCGCCTAGTTCTGTATAGTCTGCCCAAATATCATCTGCTTGTGTCAAACCATCTAATGGTAGATCGTCATCTGGCATTGATAAATCTTCTGGTCCAAAACAACCCATGCTTAGTGCAACATCTTCTAGGATGTCATATACTAACCACATGTTGTATAGGTATGTTTTATATTTTTCTTCGCTCATTTTTCCAGACATCATCTCTCTTGCGAATTCTTGACGTTCTGCGTTCTGATGAGCGGCTTGTGTTAGTGATGCTAAACTCATTTAATTACTCCTTGTGTAATAGTTATCATTCAATTTACTAGTGTATTTATACTATTCTTTTTCAATTGCTACCTGTAACGGATAGCCATGTTCCCTTGAAATCTTAGTACATTCTACTGCTTTTTGCTCGGCAATTTCAAAAGTATATATACCAACAACTGCTGAGCCTTTTTCATGTATTGCCATGGTTAATTCTTGTGCAGTTTGTGCAGAATGTCTAAAGATATCAACTAGTAATTCAACAACAAAATCCATAGGAGTTTCGTTGTCATTAGCAAAGATTACTTTGTATTTGCCTGGATCTTGGATTACTTCCTTGATCTTTTCTTTTACGTTAATTTCTGTTTCTAGTTCTACGCTCATATCATCTCTCCTTGTTTCGGGGGAGGTATTTCACTCCCCCTAGACTGTTTACTTGCTTTCGCCGTCAATAGTAAGACCTTCATTGATCTTAATTGTTTTAGGTTTTAATGCTTCTGGTAATTCACGTACTAAGTGAATATTAAGCATACCTAGCTCAAGATTTGCGTTTTTCACGTTTACGTGATCTGCAAGTGTAAACTCCCTACGGAAGTTACGTCCGCCAATACCTTTGTGTAGATAATTGACATCTTCGTCTCCTTTAGGGGCAGTTCCTTCAATCTTTAGTGTATCACCATCTTTAGTAATATTAAGATTGTCCATACCAAAGCCAGCAACTGCGACTGAGATCATATACTCGTCATCGTTGATTTGTGCTATGTTGTATGGTGGATAACCATTTCCATTAGG
>Ga0213861_10003113_pt1 | contig 13794 bp, 26 predicted proteins | sample PICome_4_FD_160110 | JGI IMG/M metagenome (GOLD analysis project Ga0213861, IMG submission 160110) | Coastal seawater microbial communities near Pivers Island, North Carolina, United States - PICO131 | ecosystem: Environmental > Aquatic > Marine > Coastal | place: USA: North Carolina... | reverse complement strand
CTGATAATACATTAGCAAAAGAAACGTTTGGTTGGACTCCTTTATATGGTTTAAATGAAATAGTTGACCATTCATATCAATGGGAACTAAAGAAAAATAAAGGCAGAAAATAGTTGACTTCTGCCAATAAAAATGGTATAATAGTATTATGAGTATAGAACGATTGGTAGTAACAGAAGCAGATCTTAAAAACATGCTACATAGCATAGTTAGAGATATGCACACAGAACACTACAAGCCTGAAGTAATTGTAGGTCCTAACAGAGGCGGATTACAAATAGGTGTAATGCTGAGTCATTATTTTGATGTACCATTTGTACCATTACAGTGGCAAACACGTGATGGAGATAAAACAGATCATGCAAATCTTCTTGCCTTTGTAAACGATTACAGAGAAAAGAATATATTGCTCATAGATGATATAAATGATACTGGTAAAACATTGAACAGCATAACCGAAACTATATATCAAGACTTTGTTTTTGATTTAAAGGTTGCTGTACTGTTTAATAAAACTACATCAGCATTTGAAACTGTTGATTATTCAGCAGTAGAACTAACTCCGGACTACAATCCTTGGATTGTATTCCCTTATGAGGAATGGTGGAAATGAAAGACGCAGTAATAAGAGCAGTATCTAGATCAAATAAGAACCAAGGAACGCATGTCAGCATGTATGTTGTTGACTTATACAAAGACAATGTTAAGATGGGTGTTATTGAACTTCCTGGCAAGAGTAAATACTATGCTGAAGACGTTGTTGAGAATTGGCAGAACGGAATCTTAAGAGAAGACAATGAGCACATCAAAAAGTTTGAGGAATCATCTCAAGGTACTTGAGGATTTAATAGAACAAATTAAACAAAAGGAACAAGAAGAGAAATGAGTACTAGTAAGAAGATCAAAGACAGATTAGTTGCGGCCGGTAAAAGATTTTGGGCAGGAGATAATATTGCTGACTTTATTGAGGACGGTGAGAAAGAACAACTGATTGACGAACTTGCAGTTAAGTTTGAAGATGTCTTGCAAGGTCTTGTTATTGATACTGAGAACGATCCTAACAGCAACGGTACAGGCAGACGCCTTGCTAAGATGTATATCAACGAACTAATGAGTGGTAGGTATGAAACTATACCAGCCGCTACTGCTTTCCCTAATGACAGCGAAGATAGATACGAAGGCATGTTGGTTGTGCGTAGCGAACTAACAAGTATGTGTTCACACCATCATCAGATAGTAAGAGGTGTAGCATACATTGGTATCATTGCTAGTGATAAACTAATTGGTTTAAGTAAGTACACAAGAATTGCACAATGGTGTGCAATGAGAGGTACACTACAAGAAGAACTTGCTAACGATATAGTTAGAGAGATACAGAAAGCCACAGGTGCAGAGCATTTGGGTGTGTATGTACAAGCAACGCATGGTTGTGTAGAGAATAGAGGTGTTAAAGCACATAGTAGTCTTACACAAACAACTGTATTAAAGGGTGCATTCAAAGATGACCCAGGTACAAAGAAAGAGTTTATGGATAACATAAAATTACAACAATCATATGCAGGTGACAAATAAGTGATATTAAAAAGAAACAAAGCATGGGTATTGCAAAAAGGTTTAGTTCCTATTGATGCTATATGCGATATGGTCTCAACAGGTAAAACCCGAGATGATATCTTGCGTAGATTTTCTATGCTTAATAACGACGATATATTTGAATGTATAGAATTCTATGCACAAAATACTATTGTTCCTGACCATGATCCAGAGTCTTTAATATCTTTAGTAAATACTGATCCAGAAGAAATTATAATTGAGGTAACAAATATAAATCAAATTGTATACTTGAAATTAGTTGAGCTAGGTAAAAGATATCACCCTGAGCAACAAGACTTTCATGTGTGTATGAATTTAGGTTTAAAGGTTGTATGTTTACATAACGTACAAAAGATTGAAAGCAATGCAACTGAAATGCAAGATAGACTACACAAAGCAGTACATCAAGCAATTCATAGATCAGTCCCAGAAGTATATGAGGACTTAGATAGAACAAAAGAAGATCTCGATTACGACGACTTCATTAAACGAGAAAAGAATATATGAAACTAAGGTATAGTGAAGCATTTTATTCAGTGCAAGGAGAAGGTAGGTTTGTTGGCGTACCAAGTGTTTTCCTTAGAACTTTCGGATGTAACTTCGAATGTGCAGGTTTTGGTCAGCCCAAAGGCGACTTGATTCCTGTGGCTGAAATGCCATATAATACCGATCCTTTAGCGGATAAAGAACATCCTGATGCTTATAAGAGCATTGAAGAACTTCCAGTCACTCCAATAGGATGTGATTCTAGTGCTAGTTGGAGCAAGAAGTATAAACATTTACAGATGACTAAATCTGTTGATGAGGTGATTGATCACATCACCAGTTTACTTCCCAACGGCACATTCACTGGCCAACACGGTGAAGACATACACTTGGTGATCACAGGTGGTGAACCGCTACTAGGGTGGCAACGTGTTTGGCCAGCACTTTTAGATAAGTGTGTGAAACGTGGGTTAAAGAATGTTACATTCGAAACTAACGGAACACAACTTGTTAAGAGCGATCTTATATCGTACTTTAACCTAACACAACCTAATCTACATGTAACTTGGAGTACAAGTCCTAAGTTATCTATCAGTGGCGAGACTACTGAAGATGCATGTAAGCCAGAAGCATTGGCTACTATGAACCATGTAGATAATAGTTTCTTATACACAAAGTTTGTTGTACGTGATGCGGAAGACTTTAATGAAGTTGATATGTTTGTACAAAATTATAAAGATAACGACATAAAACTTGACAGTATATTCTGTATGCCCGAAGGTGCTACATTAGAACAACAATCACTTACAGAAAAAGAAGTTGCTGAAACATGTATGAAAACAGGATATAAGTTTAGTCCTAGATTGCATATTAGTTTGTTTGGTAACGCATGGGGTACATAATGCAAGAGCTTTGGCATAAACATATTTGGAAGATAACATTTATAATATGTTTACCTTTGATATCAGCATGGGCATTTGCAGATGAGATTGTAGGTTACACTGAACACGGTATTTCTGTTACTAAGAATGATATAGAGATTAGAAGTGTTAGAGTTGATTCTATCAGAAGTTGGAAATGGATAGAAGAAACAGATACATTAAGACTTACACTTAACAGGAAAAACCAAGTAGATGTAGAATTTTTTAATAGATGTTTTGATATGCCTTATGCTACAGGATTACAATTTAAACCGTGGGGCGGATTTAACAGTATTGGAAAGGGAGATAGTATTACACCTATAAGTTGGTCAAATAGAATAACACAATGGCCGTGTACTATAAAAAGAATAACAGAAGTTATTGAGGATGATGATGTACGTTAAGGCTTGTAGTGAATGTGAAAAGTTTGTAACAGGTAATCCTGTTTATCACACACCGAATTATGAGCATGTATTTTGCGATGCATATTGTAGTAACGCATGGTATAGCAAAACATTTGAAAAGGTGGATGCTAAGAAAGACCAAACGGAGAATAATAATGATTGATGGAGTAGTATTGATGGCAATAATAGTGCCAGTAGTAATAACTTTATTTGTGTTTATGGTGCAACTTATAAATGGTACTGTTGGAACAAAAGGTATAACACAACCTTATAAAACAAAGAGCGGTAAGACACATACTGCTAAAAAAGAAAGAAGTGAGTATATAGTATGAGTAAGAAAACAAAATTACCTTTTAGTATGATGCCTGCTAGTTGGGGTCTTAAAGGAAAAGCAAGACAAAGAGCAGAAGCGGAATACTATTACGAAGGTGTAGAACTAGAAAAGCAATTAGCATACATTGATTGTGATACTGATGAAGATAAAAGTATTGCTGAACTTGATGTTGAACTCAAGGAAGGTGTAATTGAAGAGCAAGAATATGATAAAAAAGTTGCATCAATTAAGAAAGAACCTTGGGTTGAAGTTAAGAAGTTAGAAGTAAATCCAGAAGATGCTAAAGCAGGATACATGGAACTAGATTGGAACGACGAGTTTGTTGCAATGCTACAAGAGAATGGATACACTGGAGAAAGTGATGAGAGTGTAGTAAACAAATGGTTCAATGATGTGTGTAGAACTGTGCTAATGCAAGAAATAGAAGATCAAGACTACGGATTGCAACCACAAGGTGATGTAATTAAAGTTACAAATCCTGATGTAACAGTGGAGAGACCAAATGAGTGATAATAACCCAAATAAGATTGCTAAACAGAAGTTAGCAACACTAGTAAACACTTATATTGCACCACACATAGCAAGTTTTGTTAAAAATTTAAGTGATGTTGAACTTGTAGAACTACTTAAAAGTTTTAAGACCATGAATATTGATCTAATAAATGACTTGACAAAAGAGGCAAATTCGCGTAAAATAATGAGTGATAGTTGGGAAGATGAAAGTCCCTTTGATAAACTTATAGAAGGTGGAATAGCAGACAAATGAATTACTTACTTGTAGATGGATTAAACATGTTCATGAGAGCCAAGCACGTTGGTGGCAGAGGCAATGACATAGATACTAAAATTGGTATGGCAATGCATATCATGTTTAACAGCATCAACAAGTGTTGGAGAGAGTTTGACGGTGACCATGTTGTATTGTGTTTAGAAGGTCGTTCATGGCGTAAAGACTTTTACGAACCTTACAAGAAAAATAGAAAAGTAATTGCTGATCAACGTAGTGTAAGAGAACAAGAAGATGATGAACTATACTTTGAAGCATACGATGATATGGTACAGTTCTTTACTAACAAGACTAATTGTACTGTCTTAAGATGCGAACAAGCAGAAGCAGATGATATGATTGCTATTTGGACCCAACAACATCCAAATGATAATCATTTTATTATTAGTACTGACAGTGACTTTTATCAGCTCTTAGCACCTAATGTAACGCAGTATAACGGCACAACGGATCAAGTAGTTACTCTAGAAGGCTTTAAGGATTTAAAGACTGGAGAGATGGTTATAGACAAAAAGACTGGTGAACCTAAGAAAGCAATTGATCCTAAGTTTACATTGTTCGAGAAGTGTGTTAGAGGCGACAGTTCAGACAATGTGTTTAGTGCCTATCCAGGTGCTAGACTTAAAGGCACTAAAAATAAAACAGGTATCACAGAAGCATTTGAAGATCAAGATGCTGGAGGATACAACTATAACAACTTCATGTTACAACGTTGGGTTGACCATGAAGAAGTAGAGCACAGAGTTAGAGATGACTTTGAGCGTAATAAAATTCTAATTGATCTCACAGAACAACCAGATGAGATTAAAGAGCTCTGTATAGGGCGAATGAATGAGCAGAAAAAGAGTGAAGTAGTACCACAAGTAGGTATACACTTTATGAAGTTTTGTGCTAAATGGAACCTACAACGTATGAGCGAGGCGGCTCAAACATACGCACCTATGTTAAATGGGAAGTGGGATGAGTAAACTAAACGAGGACATTGACACAATGATGGATGAAATAAAACAACCAACGGCTGGTAAAAAGTATATTTACGAGTCACCTGATAAAGGTAAAACTGTATACAGACGAGAGTTTGGTTCCGATGTCCGTGAACTTGTTAAGGAGAAAACAAATGATTAAATTCAAAGAGCAGGTTAAACTGCAAAAGATAAGCGACGATGCTTGGATAGTAAACGATGATACAAAACGTGTAGGTATTCTACATAAAACTGTACAGGATAAATTTACATACTTAGATAAAACTGAGACAGTAATTTTTGAGAACGATACAGAAGTAAAAGAGTTTTTTAAAAACGAATTTGTATTTGATGAAGGCACAGAGTTAGATGTAACTCAACCAGCAACATTTTATATTAAAGGCTACCCGGTTGATTATCTAAATCCAATACCAGTAGATCCAAGTGATCCAGACTACCTAGAGCATATACCTTTGTTCTCTAAAACAGAAAACAGTAAGATTTATTATGCGGCAGGTTGGTATGCTGTAAACTTTGAAAAGGGCTGGAAACATGCAAACTGTCCTAAACTTAATACGTTAGTTATGTATGGTTATGAAGGACCATTTAAGACTAACTTAGAACTAAAACAAAGACTAAAGGTTCTTAATAAGTTAAAGAGACAGGCTCAAAAAAATGTCTAATGATCTTAGCAATTTAGATAAATTTATACATAGGGTGAATGCTTTGAGAGAAGCAAAAGTACCTGAAACAACTTTTGATGTTGCATTCTTAGGTAAAGTTATAGATGAACTACAACCTAGTAAGCAAGTTAAAGTCAAAGAAGATGTAAACATCACAATACGTGATGGAGGCAAATTTAAATAATGGTGGAAATAGTTCCTAGGAAAATACGAGAAATGCTATCACGAGTAACAGGAACTACACCACAAACATCTGGCATACATTTACAAGAAGACAAAGACTGGAGAGACGGTTGCGGTTACAATGTAAAATGTAAATACGATGTTATATATGATAGCGGAACATTTACCGGTAGAGATGAAGAGTGGGCCGAAGTAGGCATTCCACATGGTATTCTCCACATGATAAATAACAAGTGCCCAGGTAACTTCGGATGGAGATTTGATGTAGAAGGCAATACCAAGTATGCAATTATATCGTTTGACGACAAAGAATATGCATTTTGGTTTAGATTAAAACATAGCAAACAGTAAAGGACAAACATGAAAGTAGAGATTTATAGCAAACCGGCTTGCCCGTTTTGTGTACAAGCAAAAGCATTAGCAGAACAAAAAGGATACGACCTAACATATAAAATGTTAGACGAAGACTTCAGCAGAGAACAGTTATTCGAAGTATTCCCCACAGCAAGAACATTCCCACAAATCATTGTAGACGGTGAGAAAATTGGTGGCTTCACCGAATTTAAAGCACTTGTAGACAGCAAAGAATAATGACACTAGTAATGCAAGATCACTCCGGAAAGGATGAAGATCAAGCATTTCTAAGGCGTGAATTTGTAGATGTACGAGATGGTAGAGCACTTGTTATAGGTGCTAACGAAGGAAACAATAATCCATCTTACAGTTTAATAGAAAAGGGTTGGAGAGCAGTATGTTGTGAGCCTGATCCTTTTGCATTAAGTAGATTTATAACTAATCAAACCAAATATCTTGAACAAATTACGTTTGTAAATTGTGCTATAATGCCTACAGCAGGTAGAGTAACACCATTTTATCTAGCAGAAAGACCTGCAATGTCTAGCATAGATAAGAATTGGTTGAGGTTACAAGTAGAAAGGGGTGTATGTCCAGAAGATGAAGCAAAGCAACAAGAAATATTGACACATACTTTAAGTTTTCAACAGTTATTAAACTATGTTGGTGCAGACTTTGACTTAGTTGTAATAGATGCAGAAGGACAAGATAGTTACTTACTACAATCAATAGACTGGAATCAGTTGCATAAATGTACAATGGTTTGTGTAGAAGATATATTCGATGGTGCAAAAGTCTTAGAAGACGTAGGCTTTACTTTACATCATAAGTCGAAGCACAACTATTTTTATAAAAGAGTTTTAGACTAATTAAAACATGTTTTTATCAGTTTTTTTGATAAATAAGTGTATAGGAGACTATACACATGAGCAGACCAAAACCCACAATATTGTTAGAAGCAGTACATAAGGATACATATAAAGCAGAGCAAATTCTTAAGGCTGAAGCAATCTATAGTGTCTTTTATAAAAACAATCCTATAAACTTTAGAACTTTAAACAAACTTATCAGTTATCCGGGTCCTAAGTATAAGAAGGTATCTTTTAGTAATAGCGGACACGCATTTAATCTAGCAGAAAAACTTAATAAAACTTTCCAAACAGATGAGTTTACAGTGGTAAAACTTACTCAAGGAGAAGTAATAAATGAGGAAGATCTCACTTCACCGAGCGAGTAAGCAATTACTTAATTCTACTCCATATTCCTTTGACAACGAAACACTTTATGTTTTTAAAGAATTCTTTGACGAAGAAACATTGAGGGCCATACATAGTTTTAAAGTAAATAATAAATCTAGTGTTGTTCCAGCACAAGAAGACAAGCAAAGAAGAGGCTGGAACTGTAATCCAGATGTGTCTGGTTGTCCGTTTGATGATGGAGACTTTGCAGTAATACTAGAGACTGTAAACGATTTATGCGGTACTAATTTTACACATACAAGTTTAGCATTATGGGAAGACACAGACGGATATAAGATAGAAAAACATATAGATAATAAAAGTTTTGTGGCGGCCATGCAAATATTTTTACCTACGTATGGTGAAGGAATGATATTACAAGACAGTGAACCTTTGCGTAATACAGGAACACAATTTTATAACAACAATCCGGAGGGCATGATTCAAGTACCTTTCGTACCAAACACAGGATACTTTTTAACTAACTCTCAAAAAGTATTCCATAGTAGTGGAGAACCAGTACCACAAGAATATATTAGATCTAGTGCGTACTTTATATTTAAATGATAGAACAAACACTACAATGGCAATTAGCAAACAAACTACAAAAACTGTATGATACTCTAGAGAAGTATACAATAGCAGAAGTCTGCTATATGATATTTAAAAACTTTACATACAGTCAAGGCAAAGTAAGTGGTTTACGTTTAACTAAACTGGGCTACAGTTTATTAAAGCCACACTATGACTCACACGATTTCAAAGTGGACGAAGGCATACACAAAAAACTATTATTGGTTTTACACAAACAAATGAAATGGCCATATTATTTAGACAACAAGAAACTTGTATTATTTAACGACGATGATGCTATGTGGTTAAAGATGACTGGGTCTGTCGAGAAATTTGCAAAAGGTTTAGAATAGGGTATAAATATAACAATGGCATCAAGTATAAATTTCAATAGATTATTTCCTTTAACAAACAAAATGACTTTACCTGAAGTCACTGCACCTGACTATGTACAGGAGAACGTGAATGGTGTTGTAGAAAAAACACCTACTGGTTATAATGTACAATGGATACCAACTGACAGTTACGAAAGGTATCAAACACATGGCAACAAAGACTACGACGAAAGATCTTTGTACAAATTAAACAAACATTGTTTTAGGGCAGATGACTTCAAGTCAACAAAATATAGTAATAAAAAGAAAATTATGTTTGCTGGTTGCAGTCATACATTTGGTATTGGTGTAGATCAACATGAAACTTATGCTGATATTATATGCAAAGAACATGATGCTGTCAACTGGAATATAGGTGCAGGTGGTATTGGTAATGAAACAATAGTACTAAACATTACACAAATGATTGATAATGGCTACATACCTGATATATTATATGTGCAATGGACCTACCTACACAGACAACTAATGATAACAGATACCAATAAACATAGCACGTTATCAACAAAAGCATTTGCTGGTAAGCCTGACAGTAGATACCATAGTCCTTACTTCGATTCCTATTGTGACCACATGAAAAATAAGATAAATAATGCAACATGGGGTGACTCTGTAACATCGTTAAACAATCAACTTGACGAACTAGAAGATTATAGCATAGAAGATGATCTAAAAGAATTATATCATTGGCATGGCAAAGATGATGGTAAAACTCAATCACTTAGAGCAGGAGAATATTTTGCAACATTTGGTTCTAAAGCATTATTAAATCATTACTATCTATTAAGAGAAAACGTTATAAACTTATGTAAATTGCATAATATAGTTTTCAAAGAGATACATGCAGATATGGAAATAGCAGAGTTTATAGCAGAAACTGTTATACCTAATAAAGGTTATACAACTGGTGATGTACCAGTAACAATAGAAAGTTTAAGCACAGACTATGGCAGAGATAATGAACATTTTGGTAAAGAATCTCACAAAGCATGGGCAAAATATTTAATGGACCACACAAATGAAGAATAATGTATACCTATTTCAAGTACAATATGCTATTGAAATAAGTGATAAAACAAACTATTACTTGCCTTATTCTATTGGGTGTATTGTTGCCTACGCAAAACAGTTTGAAGACATCAGAGATAATTGGAACTTTGGTGAACTATTTTTTAAACGCGAAGATCCTGTAGAGGTCGTTAAAAGGCTAGACAATCCTAAGGTATGTGCATTCAGTAGTTATGTGTGGAACGAAGTAATAAGCCAAGAGATTGCAAAAGAAGTTAGAAAACAATACCCAGACTGTATTATTGTCTGGGGTGGTCCGCAAGCCGGACCTGAGGATTATAATCTAGACTGGTGCGATATTGTTATCAAGGCAGAAGGTGAACGCAACTTTGTAAACATTCTCAGAGATATAGATGCTGGTAAAGAGTTACCACAAACTTATACCAGTGATAGAATAGATCAATTAGACGAATGTCCTAGTCCTTATTTAGAAGGTGTGTTTGATGACATCATTGCTTCACACCCAGAAGCCGTATTTGCAATGACTTTGGAAACAAATAGAGGATGTCCTTTCCAATGTACGTTTTGTGATTGGGGTAGTTTAACCTATGCTAAAATTAAAAAGTTTGATCTAGATAAAGTTGTAGGTGAACTAGACTGGGCAACACAAAATCCAATTGGATATCTATGGGTAGCAGATGCTAACTTTGGTGTGTTTAAAGCCAGAGATATTGCTATTGCTAACTTAATAAAATATGCATGTGATCACAAAGACAGTGGCATAGATGCTGTAAACATTCAATATTATAAAAACAGCACAGAAATAGCATTTGAAATAGCAAAAATATTAGGCAAATATAACAGAGGTATGACGTTAAGTGTACAAAGTATGACTGACGAAGTGTTAGTTGCTATTAAACGTGACAACTTAGAAATAAACGACCTAACAAAACTACTTAAGATGGCTAGAGAATACAATGTGTTAGCCTACAGTGAAGTTATATTACCTTTACCAGAAGAAACATTACACAGTTTTAAAACAAGCATAACACAATTATTAGAGTGTGGTCAACACAATGCTATTGAAATGTGGATGGGACAATTACTTAAGAACAGTGAACTAGGTTCCAAAGAGCACATAGAAAAATATGGCATAGGTTGGGTAGAAGCATACGATTATAACTATTATCATAACCCGTTAGATTGGAACAAAAAACGTGAGAAAATAAACCTCATAAACAAAACAAACACCATGTCTACACCTGAAGTAACAAAGGCATACATGTATGGCTGGATGATATTACAGTTGCACACACAGGGTTATACGCAACTTGTAAGCAGGTATTTAAGGGGTGTACACAATATACCATATAAACAATTCTATGATAGACTGTATGAACTATTACAAGAAGACGATAAATTAAAAGTTATCTTTAATTTTGTTGAGCAGTTTGAAAAAGCATACATCACTACAGGTGTGTTGCCAGATCCAGAAGATATAGATCCAACTATTGTAGTGCCTAAACTAGGCGGACATTTTACAGCACAAATGAGTATGGATATGATATACAAAAACAGAGAAAGTGTGTATGCTCTAGCAGAACAAATTGTAAATGAATTTGGTTTTTATAACGAACGCATAATTAAAATGAATAGGGACCATCTATTTGACGATGAAAAAGATTATCAACCAACTTATATCAGTGATTACGATATAGAAGAATGGACGGCAGGAGAATGTGAGTATGAGTTAGAGCCATACATTTCCAAGAAACGGAACATTGGGGCAGTAACTGATAGTGTATCAGCAAGTAAAAAGATCAAAGCAATACAACAAAGACGCAGAGGTCTAAAAAATCACTTTAAAAAACTTGACAACTGAAGCAAAATCAGTATAATAAGCAGTATGTTATCGCAACATAATGACAGCAGATTATGATAACATCTAAACGATGAATGATATATGATATAGAGTCGATACGGGAAAAACCCTCAAAATGTGCTGATTTTGGGGGTTTTTTTGTGGAAAAACGTAAATTTGCCACATTTTTTGGTTGACCTTAGCACCAAATATAAGTATAATATATGTATATTTTAAGAAAGTAGGAGAACTTTATGAAAAAGAAAATTGGAATATTTGCAATAGTTGTAGCAAGTTTATTTGTTGCTACTGATATTGAAGCAAGTCAAACAACATTGCATGTAACTGATGTTAAAGCAATCAACAAAGACGTAACAAAGTATGATTACGTTCCTTATCAAGAAGAAGTTTGTTATGTATACAGACGTAACTCCAGAGGAGTTCTTGAAAAAATCGTAGATAACGGTTTTGGTTCTACTGGTGGAATGGTTGGTACTGGTGTTGGTGTTGCTATTGTAGATGAACTAGGTGGTAATGATGCCGCTAAAATTATAGGTGGTCTACTTGGTAACAAAATTGGTAACGATATCTCTGAAAAGAAGAACAAAGATAAAAGCAACTGTGAGTTGGTTACCAAGCACAAAAGACAAGCATACACTGAAACAATAGTTGATCACTACAGAGTAACAGGTACTCTAGGTGATGTTATTGGTCCAGTAGCAACGGTTAGACGTAACTTTGAGCCTATGTTAGGTGATGAGATCAGGGTAAACGTTAAAGTTTGGTAAAAAAATCCAAAAAAAGTGGTAAAAAAGGTTGACCTAGTCAGCCTTTTTTTGTATAATATATGTATATTAAATAAAAAGGTAGGAGATTTTATGTACATAATAGTAGACAAAAGCAACGATTCGATCCATAGCGAGCCAACTCGTAAGTCGTATCGTTCTAATCAGTATAAAACTGAAGCGGCGGCTAAGGCTGGTATTACTAGAACTATCAAGTTCTATGACAAGGCTAAGGCACAGGTTGCCGAAGTTGTTGCTGAAGGTAAATCAGAGTTTTATGCTCCAATGTACAATGCGTTCAGAGATGCAACTGACACAGACTTAGGTCGAACTCATTGTGCTGATAGAAGTAACTACAGAGTTATGCATGTCGAAGAGTATGCTCTAATTGAGCCAATGATTACTAAGACTGGTATTGCACCAGGAACTGGTAAAGAAATTACTGTAACTTATTCAATCAATCAACCTCACTATTTGAACCCACTTAGTGAATCTTACTGGAGTGCATAATTATGCTAGGCAATTTTAAAATTATTGACGTAAACGAGAGGATGGCAAACGGTACATCTCTCGTTGGTTACATCACTGAGGACTATTCAACTCTTGTTGAAGTGTTTGGTCCTCCTCACATTGATCAACCAAGTGGTGACGGCAAAGTTCACACTGAATGGAACTTGGAGTTCACTGTTCAAGAAGATGGTGAAGAGGATACTGATACAGTTATCGCTACCATTTACGACTGGAAGGAAGAGTCTGCTCAAGTGTCAAGGACTACTCCTAAGTACCAATGGCATGTTGGTGGACACAATAAGTTTGATGCTCTTGAATGTATTACACAAAGGATCACTGATCACTTTAGGAAATTTGGTAAAAAATAATGGATGTGTTAAAAGAATTAAACGCACTAAGCATTTATAAGCCTCTATCAGAAGCAGAGGTAAGAAGCATTGTTGGTGCCCCGACTCTGGAAGAGGAGCAAACTTGTTCATGTAGTGAGGATGTAAATACATGTCCTGATGCATATGAACACATGACACACGGAGCATAATATGGACCCATGGCACATAATTCAAGAACTAGAAAGCAATAACAGTTCTTTATTCAAGCAAGACGTTATCAAGCAAAACATTGATAACGCAGAATTTGTCAAAGGTGCAAAGTATTGTCTTGATCCTCTTGTGACGTTTGGTGTTAAAGATATACCAGTTAGCGATACACGAGGCGATGG
>Ga0213861_10003109_pt1 | contig 13817 bp, 13 predicted proteins | sample PICome_4_FD_160110 | JGI IMG/M metagenome (GOLD analysis project Ga0213861, IMG submission 160110) | Coastal seawater microbial communities near Pivers Island, North Carolina, United States - PICO131 | ecosystem: Environmental > Aquatic > Marine > Coastal | place: USA: North Carolina... | reverse complement strand
TTTAATTGGTCGCAATGAATACGGCGGCTCGGCGGCTCTGCCCATCTGGATCGATTTTATCCGCGAGGCCTTGGACAGCAAGGCGGATATCAATCGACCTCAACCGGATGGCATGTTAATGGTTAAGATAGATGCCAAAACCGGCAAGCGCGTAGATCCAAACCAGAGCGGTATTTTCGAGTTCTTTAAAGCTGAAAATGTTCCCGAGCTGACTGGCGGAGAAGCACTGCCCAGTGGCGCTGAAAACAGTCTGCCGGATGATCTTTTTTAATTTTAGTATTATGAACTGCTAATCAGGCTGGGAAAATTGATGAGATTGAACTGGGAAGAAATCGACACTGTCCTTCTGGATATGGATGGAACTCTGCTCGACCTGCACTTTGATAATTTTTTCTGGCTGCATCATCTGCCAAAACGCTACGCTGAAGAGAACAATACGTCGATTGATCTTGTTATTGACGATATTCGACAGCTTATGCGTGATCATCAAGGCACTCTCAACTGGTATTGCACCGACTTCTGGTCGCGAGAGCTCAATTTGGATATTGTCGAACTCAAACATGAAATAAGCCACCTTATTGGCGAACGTCCGTTTGTGCGACCCTTTCTCGAAACCCTGGGCATGAACAATAAACAGCGTGTGTTGGTCACCAATGCCCATCGCAGCACTGTGGAAATAAAGTTTGCCCTGACCGGTATAAACAACCTATTGGACTCCGTTATCTCCTCCCACGACTATGGGCAACCCAAAGAGGACCAGAGATTTTGGCAGCGGCTGCAGGAGGCCGTGGGTTTCGATCCCGAGCGCACAGTGTTTATTGATGATTCAGAGGCCATTCTGCAATCCGCTCAACAATTCGGTATTCAGCATCTACTCTGCATAGAGAAGCCCGACAGTAAAGGGGAATCCCGCAGCTCTGAGAACTTTATGATGATCGACTCATTTGAACAGATTCTCAGCAGCGCTGACTAAACAGGGGAAAAGAGCAAATGGATAAAGTGCGAATCGACAAATGGCTGTGGGCGGCACGTTTTTTTAAGACCCGCTCGCTGGCAAAATCGGCTATCGAAAATGGCAAAGTCCATATTGATGGCAATAAATCAAAAGCCAGCCGACAGCTTGAGGTTGGCACAGTACTGACTATTCGTCAGGGCTTTGACAGTAAGACAGTAGAAGTAATTGCTCTATCAGAGCAGCGCCGAGGCGCCCCTGAAGCCCTGCTGCTCTACAGCGAAACCGCTGAGAGTATTGAGCTGAGGAAAAAGGAGAGCGCGCAGCGAAAAGCGGCAAACAGCGCCGTGATCAGCGATGGAAGGCCAAATAAAAAACAGCGCCGCCAAATTCATCGTTTTTTAAGTAATTAAGAAAAATTTCAGTACAATACGCGCCCTATGACAAACAACGACCTTCCCCAAGACAATCTACAGGACAGCCTGCAACGCTTCCTGTTTGATGGCACTGATATCCGTGGTGAAATAACCACCCTATCAGCAAGCTATCAAGAGCTACTCGACAATCAAAAATACCCACCCCAGGTAGCACTGCTATTTGGTGAGTTTCTCGCTGCTGCCAGTCTTCTCAGCACAGTTTTGAAAGGTTCTGGCATGATTACTATCCAGGCGCGGGGCGATGGCCCTGTCACCACAGTGATGACTGAATGCTCTCAGGGCAACAAATTGCGTGGCATTGTGCGCGGAGACTTCGACAATCTTGAGGGTATCAACAGCCTGCAAGAACTGCTCGGCACCGCCACTCTGTCTATTACTATTGAACCCGAGGGTAAAGAGCGCTATCAGGGCGTAGTCGCACTGGATGGCAAAGATCTCAGTCAGTGCCTGGAGTTTTATTTCTACCAATCTGAGCAGCTGCCAACCAAAATCAAATTAGCCGCAAATGCACAATCGGCTTCGGGAATGTTAATTCAACAGCTGCCCTCATCTATTGATGCAGAGAAAAGTGCCGATGACTGGCAAAATATATCAGTCTTGTTTGAAACCCTTTCAAGTGCCGAACAACTCGATTTATCCCATAATGACCAGTTATACCGACTATTTCATGAACAGCAATTGCGCCTATTCGAACCACAGCCAATGCGCTTTTCCTGTAGCTGTTCCAGACAGCGAACCGAGTCGGCACTGATCTCTATCGGGCGCAAAGAAGTAGTGGAGATGTCAGTAGAACAGGGGCTTATTATGATTACCTGCGAGTTTTGTTCGCAGCAATATAGATTCACTTCAGGAGATATTTCAGAGCTGTTTGATCCGCCAAATACTCCGCTACACTAATAGTTCTAGCAGGGAAGAATTACAGTGCCAGCCATATATTAGGAAAATTTATCTGGCATAATTAACAAGCTAATGGAAAAAAGCACACTTTTATTTTCGTTCACCTTAGGAAGAGAGGAAGAAAATGACCGAAGCAGTAGTCCACACCAATTCCAGCTCAGCCGAGCTTGTTGAAAAAGCCATTATGCGCGGCGAGGGACATCTCGCAGATACAGGTGCATTTTTAGCCATCACCGGCAAACGCACCGGCAGATCACCAGCTGATCGATTTATTGTTCACGAGCCCAGCTCCTGCGATTCAATTGATTGGGGCTCGGTCAACCGACCCTTTGATGCCACAAAATTTGATGCTCTCTGGGAACGTGTCGCTGCTTATATTGCTGACAAAGAGCGCTTTGTCTCACACCTGCATGTGGGTCAGGATTTGCAACATTTTATCCCTGTCAAAGTCACCACCGAGACTGCCTGGCACGCTCTGTTTGCTCATAATATGTTTATTCGTACAGACAATTACAATCCATCCGGTAACCAGAACTGGGAAATACTTCACGCAGCAAACTTTGTCTGCGATCCTCAGCGGGATGGAACCAACAGTGACGGCGCAGTGATTATCAACTTTGCACAGCGCAGAGTCCTGCTTGCCGGAATGCGCTATGCCGGTGAAATGAAAAAAGCTATGTTCTCAGTGCAAAACTTTCTCTTGCCAGAGCAGGATGTTATGCCAATGCACTGCGCCTCCAATGTGGGTGAAGATGGTGATACAGCACTTTTCTTTGGTCTCTCAGGCACTGGTAAAACCACTCTCTCTGCAGATCCTGATCGCTACCTGATTGGCGATGATGAACACGGCTGGGCTAAGGGCACGGTGTTTAATATCGAGGGTGGCTGTTATGCCAAGACCATCGACTTGAGCCAGAAGAATGAACCGGTGATATGGGACGCTATTCGCTTTGGTGCCATCATTGAGAACGTCATTATCTCTGACAATCAGCGCACTGCTGATTACTGCGATACCTCACTTACCGAAAATGGTCGCTGCAGCTACCCTCTTGAACATGTCGAGAAACGCTGCCTTGAGAATCAATCCGGCGAGCCAAAGAATATTATTTTCCTCACCTGTGATGTAACCGGTGTACTGCCACCAGTATCACTGCTCAGCAAGGAAGCGGCGGCCTACCATTTCCTGAGTGGCTACACCGCGCGGGTTGGCTCCACTGAGGTAGGTGCTGAGGCGGGAATTCATCCAACCTTTTCAACCTGTTTTGGCGCACCGTTTATGCCGCGCCCAGCCAGTGTCTACGCAGAACTATTGATGCGTCGGATCGAAGAGTTTGGCTCTAAGGTCTATCTGGTCAATACCGGCTGGACTGGCGGCTCTGGGGGTATTGGCGGCAAGGGACATCGTTTCCCAATTCCGGTTACCCGAGCTGTGGTAACCGCTATCACCAATGGTTCACTGGAGGGCTGTGCCACAGAGCACCTGGATATGCTAAACCTCGACGTGCCCCTGGCAATTGCCGGTGTCGACAACAAGTACCTCAATCCACGCAATGCCTGGGACAGCAAAGAAGCTTATGATGAACAGGCCGCCAAACTGGCGAAATTGTTTATTGAGAATATTATCAGCTTTGCACCCTCACAGGAGATAGTGGATGCCGGCCCGCAGTTAGAGACGGTTACTGCTGAATAATATTAGGCTGGCATTAATAGCTTTTTTATCATTTTATTCCATACAAAAAAAAAGCCCGCCTGAAAAGGCGGGCTTGATATTCAAAAACCACTTACTTGCTGTTATCAAGAATATGGTCAATAGCAGCAATCACTTCATCATCGCTACAATCCATGCAGGTTCCGCGAGCGGGCATAGCACCAATACCATTGATAGCATTAGTGTAAACCGTCTCAACACCCTTAGTTAAACGGGCAGTCCAGGCCGCCACATCACCAAGAATTGGCGCACCGGCAACACCTGAACTGTGACAGGCGATGCAGTTGCTGGCATAGATATCTGAGCCTGAACGAGCAGCGCCTGCACTGGCGGCAGAAGAAACAGAAGCAACCTGACCAGCCATAGACACATGACCCTCTGGCGCAATACGCTCAGCAACCTGCTGCTCTTGGTTTGCAGTTAGTTCCAGGGCTTCATCACTGGAGCCACAACCCAATAAGAGTGCACTGGCTAAAGTGATCAATAGAAAATTTTTCAATCGACTGCTAATGATTGTATTCATCAAAGGTCATCTCCGGTAAAAACGTGATATCAATAAATTCGGCGGCATTATAGCGCGCTATTGTGCAATTCTCATTAGCAATAGCTGGATATTTTTTAAGGCCTATGCCAAGGGGCGTATTCCCACCGCATGGCGAAGTTTTGCCAGCAACACACTGCTCTCTTTACGCGCCTTCTCAGCACCCTTTTGCAAAATCTGTTCAACCTGCTCAGGGTTTTCCATCAATACTTCGTAGCGCTCACGGGCTTCGGCCAGCTGGCCATCGACAAGCTCAAACAGGCGTTTTTTAGCCTCGCCCCAGGCAATACCGTTGGCAAACTCTTCACGCATTTGAGCCGTCTGCTGTTCAGTGGCAAAGGCTTTCCAAATCTGGAATACCGCTGAGGTATCAGGATCTTTTGGTTCACCTGGCTCGAGCAGATTGGTTTTGATCTTATTGATATGCTTCTTGAGCTTCTTGGCAGTTAAAAACAGCGGAATGGTATTGCCGTAGCTTTTACTCATCTTGCGCCCATCCAGCCCCTGGAGAACAGCAACCTTGTCATCGACTACCGCCGTGGGCAGGACAAAGTGTTCGCCATAGTGGTGATTGAATCGCCCGGCCACATCGCGCGCCATTTCTACATGCTGTATCTGGTCTTTACCCACAGGAATCTTATGGGCGTTAAACATAAGAATATCTGCCGCCATTAGTATCGGGTAGCTAAACAGCCCCATATTGATACCGAAGTCAGCATCCTCACCGGCCTCTTCATTGGCCTTTACCGAAGCTTTATAGGCATGGGCGCGGTTCATTAAACCCTTGGCCGTCATACAGGTGAGAAACCAGGTCAATTCGGTAATCTCGGGAATATCCGACTGGCGATAGAAAGTCACTTTGTCTGGATCCAGACCCAGCGCCAACCAGGCGGCGGCAATCTCAAGGGTGGATCTATGCACTAAATCTGGATCCTGAGCCTTGATCAACGCGTGATAGTCGGCCAAGAAGAAAAAGGATTCGAAGTCGCCACTGCGACTGGCTTCAATCGCGGGGCGAATGGCGCCCACATAGTTGCCTAAATGGGGAGCTCCTGAAGTTGTTATACCGGTTAAAACGCGCAGCTTACTCATAATGATTCTATTAACTCTTAATTCAATCTAATCCAGTCTAATTCTGGTTTTATCCGGCTATGATAATCTATCTTGCATAGAGACGCAGTTAAAGCTTGGTCGCTCTATTCCACTCTAGTCACTCTCTAACTCAACCTGCAGCTTTCCAGGCAGATTAAAGAAATGCGTTAACACTGCTGTTAATCGTTGCGGATCTTCAGACCCAGTCACTTCACGACAGGAGTGCATGGCCAACTGGGAAATCCCTACATCAAGAGTTGGAACACCCAGCTTGGCCGAAGTCATAGGACCAATGGTGCTGCCACAACCCAGATCGCTGCGCGAGACAAAAGTCTGGACTGGCACATCCACCGCTGCGCAGATCTGTTTAAACAGACTGGCAGTCACGCCATTGGTGGCATAGCGCTGCTTTACATTGACTTTAATCACCGGGCCGCCATTGAGCAGCGGGCTGTGTCCCTTATCATGCTTACTGGCAAAATTTGGATGCACTGCATGGGCATTATCACAGGAGATCAACAGGGAATTACCCAGAATCCTGGACTTATTGGCAGCTTCGCTATCACGCTGGCACAGGCGTTCAACAACAGACTCCAGAAATGGCCCATCGGCACCTACAGAGGAGATACTGCCAACCTCTTCATGGTCATTGCAGACGATTAATGAAGTGCTGTCAGTCTGCGCTTCGATCAGCGCTTTAGTGGCAACAAAACAGCTGAGCAGATTATCCAGTCGCGCCGAGGCGAAAAATTCTTTTTTCAAACCCAGGGTAGCGGCCTGCTGAACATCATAGAAGCACAGCTCATAGTCCATAACCTGCTCGCCCTGGTTTAAGAAACGTTCGCGAAGCAATTGCTGGAAGTCCTGCTTCTCTTTAGCCTGCATAAGTATCGGTGGAATATCAGTCTGCGCATTAACTGTGCGGCCACTATTTGCCTCGCGATCGAGATGGATAGCAAGGCTTGGGATCATCGCCACAGGCTCGTCGAAATTAACCAGCTTTTGTTTTAGCTGGCCATTTTTATCACTGAAGATCAGTCGGCCAGCAATAGACAGATCACGATCAAACCAAGGATTTAACAGGGCACCACCGTAGACCTCGACACCGAGCTGGTAGTACTGGTTATTCAACAGTTCCGGCTGCGGCTTAACCATCAGGCAGGGGCTATCAGTGTGAGCACCGGCCATACGAATACCGGTTTCAGCAAGACTATCGGTCCCCACAACAAAGGCAATAAGGGATGAGCCATTGCGAGTGACAAAATATTTACCGCCCTGCTGTAGATCCCAGTCTGCGGCTTCACTAAGGGCAGTAAAATCTGCTTCAGTGAGCATTTCAGACATTGTGGATACAGCGTGAAATGGTGTTGGCGACTGATCGAGAAAGTCACCCAGCTCGCAATTAAATAATTCTCTATTGCTCTGTGTTGCGGTCATTTGTTAATTCCTTTGTCAATGGTTTGGTCTAGGGTCTGATGGAGCGCTTGGTTATCCGGATGTTCAAGCCTAGCCAGCAAACTTGAGGTATCCCAACGATTGCCGCCCATCTCCTGTACCTGATGATAAAATTTATCCACTAAAGCGGTTACTGGCAACTCACTGCCATTTCTCTCTGCTTCTTTAAGGGCAAAGGCCAAATCCTTACGCATCCACTGCACAGCAAAACCGTGATCGTACTTGTCGGCCAACATCGACTTATAGCGATTGTCCATCTGCCATGACTGGGCGGCTCCCTTGGAAATAACCTCGACAACCTGCTCGGAATCTAGGCCTGCACGTTTGGCAAAATTAAGCCCCTCGGCAAGTCCCTGAAGCAAGCCAGCAATACAAATCTGATTAACCATTTTGCAGAGCTGACCACTACCGACAGCACCCATCAACTGCACTGATTTTGCATAGCAGCCTATCACAGGTTCAATTTTCTTAAATTGCTCATCTCGGCCACCACACATAACCGTTAGCTGCCCACTCTCTGCGCCCTGCTGGCCACCGGATACTGGTGCATCAAAAAAATCACAGTTCAGCGCAGCGGCCTCAGCAGCCAGCTGTTTGGCGAGACCCGCAGATGTAGTGGTGTGATCAACCAGTATCGCACCGGACTGCATATACCTTAGTGCACCTTGATCACCCAGTAACACATCGCGAACATCATTGTCATCGCCAAGACAGGAAAATACGATTTCAGCCTCAGCTGCAGCAATGGCTGGACTATCGGCAGCTGCACCGGAAAATTCATTTAACCAGCGTTCAGCCACCGCTGAAGTGCGGTTGAAGACCACAACGCTGTGGCCCTGCTTGGCAAGCCAGCCTGCCATGGGGTAACCCATCACCCCAAGTCCTAAAAAAGCGATACGTTTGCTCATAATGATTTCCAAAGATATCCGGTTAAATTACTGCCAGATAAGATAAATCAACAGCGCACCCAGCAACATTCTATAAATAACAAATGGCAACATACCAATCTGTTGAATAACTTTTAAAAAGAGTTTGATACAGAGATAGGCAGTAATACCCGAGAGTAAGGTGCCAATAGCAATCATAGTCCAGTCGACCGACTCGGCGCCGATTAATTCCAGACCTTTTAAACCGCCGCTAAGAATAATAATTGGAATTGCCAAGAGAAAAGAAAAGCGCGCCGCCGTTTCACGATCAAAACCCAGTGCCAGCGCAGCAGTAATAGTAACTCCCGAACGCGAGGTTCCGGGAATCAAGGAAAGCATCTGGGCGCCACCAACAACCAGAGCCGACTTACAGGTAAACTGATTTATGCCGCGCTCACCTCTACCGCGAATATCTGCCCAGGCTAATAACAGGCCAAAGAAAATCGTTGTAAATGCGATCACCGACATGGAACGCAGATGTAGCTCAATCAGTCCGCCAAGTATCAAACCGGTAAGGCCAGCAGGCACTGTGCCTAAAATAATAAACCAGGCGAGTTTGCTTTCAGGGGTGTGGCGACGAACAAACACACTGTCCAGCCAGGCCTGAGTAAGGCTGACAATATCATTGCGAAAATAAATTATGACGGCGATTAATGAGCCGACATGAACGGCCACATCAAAGGCCAAGCCCTGATCAGGCCAGCCGAGTATTTCTGAGGGCAAAATTAAATGGGCGGAACTTGAGATTGGCAAAAATTCGGAAATACCCTGAATAACCGCTAACCAAACAGCTTGAAAATAATCCATAATTTATTTAGCCCCTAATTTAAATAGTCCTTAATTTAAACAGCCCTTAAGGGTGTATGTTTTTTCCAGGCATCGGTACCGCGCAGATAAACCAGGTCTACCTGATCGACCGGCACAGCCTCACCACTGGCAAAGTTAGTAAGAGCAATATCAAGCAGATCAACAGCATCTGGATATAGAGCTTTATGTAACCCATCAGAAGCATCCGAGTCATTAAATAAGGCATTAATATCGCCCACAATAGCACTGGGGTTTAAGCTCTCGTAGAGCTCCAGAGCATTATTTTTACTGAGTAACTGATCTTCAACGACAGCTGCAAAACAACCACTGTTATCAAGCTGATAGGCACCGCAATTTAACTCGCCCATACGTGCATCCAATACCGACATAATAGTATCAGAAGAATCTAAATTTGCTGAGCGCCTGTAAGTCTGTGCCATTACCCGGAGCGTAGAGACTGGAATAACTGGAATATCTGCCCCAAAAGCCAGGCCCTGGACGGTGGAAAAACCGATCCGCAAGCCCGTAAAAGAGCCGGGACCAACAGTAACCGCAAGCGCATCCAGACTATCGACAGTTGTACCAGCTTCGCACAAAACCTCATCGATCATTCCCATAATTAGCCTTGTATGAGAACGCGGCTCTTCGGAATAACGGCAAAATCTTGTATCGCCCACAAGAAGAGCAACCGAGCATGCGGGCGTAGATGTCTCAATCGCTAATATAGATGTCATAGTTAAAAATCACTATATATGGGCAAGGGTTGTTTTTTTGAGGGCAAAAAAAATCCCCCACCAAGATGGCAGGGGATTTTACAGGTCTACAACCAATTAAACTATTAAGATTTTTTGGCTGTGGCTTTCTTGGCAGTAGCTTTCTTGGCTGGTGCCTTTTTCACGGCAGCTTTTTTCACTGCAGGCTTTTTGGCAACGGCTTTCTTAGCTGCTTTCTTCTTTGCTGGCTTTTTAGCAACGGCTTTCTTAGCTGCAGGCTTCTTGGCAACTACTTTCTTCGCCGCTGGCTTCTTGGCAACTGCTTTCTTCTTCGCTGGCTTTTTTGCAACTGCTTTTTTAGCTGCAGGCTTCTTGGCAACCGCTTTCTTTGCCGCCGGCTTTTTCGATACTGCTTTCTTAGCTGCAGGCTTCTTGGCAACTGCTTTCTTCGCCGCCGGCTTTTTCGCTACTGCTTTTTTAGCTGCAGGCTTCTTGGCAACTGCTTTCTTTGCCGCTGGCTTTTTTGCAACTGCTTTTTTAGCTGTAGGTTTCTTGGCAACCGCTTTCTTCGCCGCCGGCTTTTTTGCAACTGCTTTTTTAGCTGCAGGTTTCTTGGCAACTGCTTTCTTCGCCGCCGGTTTTTTCGCTACTGCTTTTTTAGCTGCAGGTTTCTTGGCAACTGCTTTTTTTGCCACTGGCTTTTTCGCTACTGCTTTTTTAGCTGCAGGCTTTTTAGAAACCTCTACAGTTACGCCTGCTTTTTCAGCCAGAGCTTTAAGTTTTGCAACGGCAATTTTTTCAGCTGCTTTAACTTTTTGAGCAGCACTTTTCTCTGCTGCTTTCATTTTCTTAGACGTTACTTTGGCGCGTGTTTTTAACCAGCGCTTTTCAAAGCGTTTAACCGCAGCAGCCAAATCAGCATCCTGGGCAGCCTGTAATTTCTTTTCAGCTCGCAAAACTGCAGTCTTGGCAGCACTTTCAGCAGCAGCCAGCTTTTGCTTAACTTCAACAACTTTAAAATCACTCTTAGCTTTCTTCAGGCTATCACGCAATGCAGCACTCTGCTTGCGGCTAGCGGTGGCTTGCGATTTTGCAGTGGCAAGTGCTTTCTTTGCAGCAGCGGTCGCTTTAACAGAGACCTTGGTTTTTGCTTTAGTAACTCTGGTTGCAATTGTTGCCTGCTTTTTATTATGAGCAGCAAGTTGTTTTGCCGCAGCATTAACAACATTTTTAGCTTTCTGAATTGGTGTAATTTGCGCTTTTGTTTTTGCTTTTGTTTTTTTAACTTTTTTCTTTGCTGGACTCTTCATTTGATTGTTCCTCACTTTAAAAAGACAGACTGTAAGTTTAATTTACAAAACATTGCTACTCGACTGTGGCGCAGTTTAAGCAAGAGTGCGTTGATTTACCAACCAAAAATGTAATTTTCATTACAAAACAGCACAGTATTTTGGAAATTTATAATTATTTTTTAAGAATTTTTGAAAAAAAAGCAGCGCATTAGAAAAATACGCTGCTTTTTTTAGAGTACAAACTGATGTTCTAAAGGACAACCTTTAGCGTGTTTTAACCTAAAGCCTTTAGCTTCGTTTAACTAAGTGCAGTTACAATTCTTGCCTGAACTTCATCAAGCCCACCCAAACCATTAATGGTTGAGAAAACAGGGCCAGTGGAATCTTCGCTCGATAAGTGAGTATAGAACTCAACCAGCGGCTTGGTTTGATTATGGTAGATGGAAAGACGATTGCGGATAGTCGCCTCTTTATCATCTTCGCGCTGAATTAACGGCTCTTGAGTTTCATCATCAAGGCCTTCACTCTTCGGCGGGTTGTGCTCAACATGATAAACACGTCCGGAATTTTCATGGACGCGACGACCGCTCAAACGAGAGACTATTTGCTCATCATCAACAGCAATCTCAATAACATATTCTATAGCTACACCAGCATCAACCAGCGCCTGGGCCTGGGGGATGGTTCTCGGGAATCCATCAAACAAAAAGCCATTGCTACAATCTGCCTGCTGAATGCGCTCCTGCACCAGTGCAATAATAACTTCATCAGACACCAAGCCACCGGAAGCCATAATATCTTTCACTTTTAGACCTAACTCAGTGCCAGCCTTGACTGCTGATCTAAGCATATCGCCTGTAGATATTTGGGGGATTCCGTACTTTTCAGTAATAAATTGCGCCTGTGTACCTTTACCTGCGCCTGGTGGGCCTAACAAAATAACTTTCATCAATGGATTTCCTTAAACTCTAGCCGATAAAAAAGGGCGTTTACAATACACTTATTGATATAGGCAAACAAGCCTGCAGCGGGGTTCGAATAATTTCTACAGCTGTTTTTCTGCTGCCTTGACCTGAGTCCAGAGCAACTCCATTTTATCAACCGGCATTTCAGTCAATCCCGAAGGCATATTTTTTTCGGCAATATCCTCCATCGCCTCAAACCGGCGTTGAAATTTATTGTTTGCCGAGCGCATCGCTCGCTCTGGATCAATATCCAAATGACGGGCCAGATTGACACAGCTAAATAATAAATCACCCAGCTCTTCTTCCACTGCCTGTTTATTATCTGCCTGACTGCTATCCGTCTGTATTTCGACCTCAAGTTCGGCGACCTCTTCTTTTACCTTGCTGAGTACATCTTCGCTGTTATCCCAATCAAAACCAGTGGTGGCCGCCCTTTTTTGTAATTTCTGAGCACGACTCAGTGCCGGCATTGCCATGGGAATATCATCCAGTGTGCGACGTTCGCCTTTGTCTTTGCGCTCCTGTTTTTTTATCTGCTCCCACACCTGCTTGATGCGCGCCTCTTCTGCAGCATTATCAGCATTAGGATCGCGCTCGCTCTGCAAGGTGCCCAATGGAAATACATGGGGATGGCGCCTGACCAATTTTTCAACAATGCCATGTACAACAGTATCAAAGTCAAAAATCTGTTCCTCTGCACCCAGCTGACTATAGAAAATAACCTGAAATAGCAGATCACCCAACTCTTCACCCAGATGACTGAGATCGTTGCGCTCAATCGTATCAATCACTTCATAGACTTCTTCCAATGTATGAGGGGCAATAGTTTTATAGGTCTGCTTTAAGTCCCAGGGGCATCCGCTCTGGGGATCGCGCAGCCGTTGCATTAAATATCGCAAGTCGTCGATTGTGTAACCAGTGGTCATCTTCAGGAACCCTCTTTTGCTGTCTATAGTGTTTTAATCTGTTAGCCGTCGCGCTTCTTTGACATTGGGTATCTGGTTTAACTGTGCCAGCACTGTACTCAGCTGCTCCAAACTGGCGACATCAATAGTGAGAAACATCTGTGAGCTGTTCATCTTTTTATGATGACTGCTATCTTCACTCGACTGTATTGAGGAGATATGCAAACCGAGACGATCAACTGTCTTGGTGATATCAAGTAACAGTCCGGTGCGATCATAGGTGGTTAAAACAATTTTTACCCGATAGTTTTTTTGCGGCTCACCGCCCCACTCAACTTTAATAATTCTCTGGGGATCTGCTCCCTGCAAGCGCAGAAAGTTGCCGCAGTCCTCGCGGTGAATGGAAATACCCCGGCCTTGGGTAATATAGCCGGCAATATTATCGCCGGGAACCGGACTGCAACAGCGGGCGATCTGGGTAAGCAAATTGCCCACGCCATGAATAAACACATCGGAAGATTTAAAACGCTGGGCTGTCACTGGTTCTTTGGCGGCAATTCTTTCAATTCCTTTGCTGCCACCCTGACGCACCTGCGCAGAATTGATCACCTGCTCAACACCCACATCGCCAGCGCCTATGGCCGCATAGAGGCCGGCAACACCCTGTTTGTTGTAGCGCTGGGCAACTTTCTCGAGATCTATATCAGCAACATTTAACTGGTTGAGTTCGCGATCGAGAAGCTTTTTACCTTCAATTCGATTCTGCTCCTGGTTCTGCTTGCGAAACCAGTACTGCACCTGACTTCGGGCGCGGTTGGTTTTCAGGTAGCCCATTGAGGCAGACAGCCAGTCCCGAGAGGGCTGACCCTGGCGGGTGGTAATAATATTGACCTGGTCTGCGGTCTGTAACTGGGAGTTTAAAGGGGCAATTCGTCCGTTAACTTTGGCACCGCGACAGCGATGGCCAAGACCTGTATGCACATAGTAGGCAAAGTCCAGGGGCGTCGCACCTACCGGAAGATCAACCACATGCCCCTCAGGGGTAAATACATAGATACGGCCTTCGTTGATACTGGACTGGGGTTGACTGAGCGAATCACTGCTTTCAACTTTATTGCTCCTGGCCT
>Ga0213861_10003108_pt1 | contig 13820 bp, 12 predicted proteins | sample PICome_4_FD_160110 | JGI IMG/M metagenome (GOLD analysis project Ga0213861, IMG submission 160110) | Coastal seawater microbial communities near Pivers Island, North Carolina, United States - PICO131 | ecosystem: Environmental > Aquatic > Marine > Coastal | place: USA: North Carolina... | reverse complement strand
TTTTTTTTTTTTTTTTTTTTTTTTTTTTTTTTTTTTTTTTTTTTTTTTTTTTTTTTTTTTTTTTTTTTTTTTTTTTTTTTTTTTTTTTTTTTTTTTTTTTTTTTTTTTTTTTTTTTTTTTATTTTTTATTTTTTATTTTTTATTTTTTATTTTTTATTTTTTATTTTTTATTTTTTATTAAAATAAGTTTAATATTTTTTTCATAAATTTTATATTTATATTATATAAATTACAAATAAAAAATAAAAATATAAAATGGAAATTTGTAATACATATTTAGGTTTATCAATAATATCAATAATATTAATTATAAGTATAATAATTTTAATTTTATATAAAAATCATCAAGATAATAAAGTAAATAATAAAGTAAATAATAAAAATAGTGATATTAAAGAATATTTTAGTATAGCAAGTGATGCGGATGAAACTAAAATAATAAATAATAATAATAAAATAAATAATATTATAAGTCAATTAAATAAAATTAGAACGGAATCTTATATTAATGATTTATATGATGAAAATGATGAGGCGATTGATACTAATTTACAGAATAATATAAATACAACAATTAATAAATATATAACTAATATTAATGAAGGGTCTATTGATAATAGTAATATATTAGATGATAATATCACAAATTTAGAAAACAAAATTATAGATTTAGAAAATATAACAAATAAATTAAAATTAGACAAAGTAAAAAATGAATCTTATAGTAAAATAAAATCTTTAAATAATGGTCAAGAACTTAGTTTAACACAAACACCAAATACTAAATATGTAAATCCTGAAACAGGAAATACAATGAAAGGATATATGATAAATATGAATGAAGGATGTTTATCAGTAGGTGCTACTGATTATGATATATATAAATGTAATGATAAAAATCAAAAACATTTATTTAGTATGGAACATATTATAAATGAACAAGAATATGAAAAACATATTGATAAATCAATACCATTTGATAATATTGATAAGAGTAGTATTAATTATCCTTTTACAATGATAAAATCAGTGAATAATCAAAATTGTTTAACAAATAAAAATGGTAATATTACAGTTCAACCATGCTACTCTTTTAAAGCTCAACGTTGGATGCCTTTTTAACTTATTTATAATAAGTTAATTTATAATAAGTTAGTTTATAATAAGTTAGTTTATAATAAGTTAGTTTATAATAAGTTAGTTTATAATAAGTTAGTTTATAATAAGTTTATTATATTTGTTTGAGTATTTTATTTTTATTTTTTCATTTTTATAATATATATATTATATAATATATTAACAATTATTTATTTAAAAATAATAATATTTTTAAATAATATTTTAATAAAATAAAATATTAGTATAAAATAAATTATATAATTAAAATAATGTTATCAAAAATAAATAAATTTGTTGAAAAACCTAATATAAATAATATTATTAAAGTATTTGTTATATTAATAATATTATTTATAGTGTATAGATTATTTAAAATTAATGATGAAAATAAAAGTGATTCTAAAACTAATATAAATAATGAAATAAATACAACAATTGAAAAATTTAGTACTATTTCATATGATAATTATGGTAATAGTCTTTCTTTAAAAAAATCAAATAATGTTCCAATTTATTCTGATAATAAATGTATTTTACAATTTGCAAATAAACACAGAATCGATTCAATAGTGTTACATTTTAATACTAATAATAATAAAAATAGTAATGGTATAAATAAATTTGATAAAAATAATATATCAAAGATTTATATTGAATATTTAGATGATAATAATAATATGCGCAATTTAAAAACATATGACATGACAGGCATTGATTTTCTTAATGATGTCACTGGTTCCGGAGAAAAACAAAGTCCGTATGAACTTAATATAAATAATATTACAGATGAAAATAATTTAATAGTTTATACATCAAAAATTGTTATTAGTATAGCAGATGAAGATAATAATATTGCAGATTTTTTTGATAATCAAAATATAGGATATATATCAAACTATTCTATATTTGGTGGTTCAAGAAAATTACTTTCAAAAGAAGATTATGATATAATGTCAGAAAAATTAGAAAATATATCTGTTATAAATCCTACACATAATAATATATCATCAACTAATATAAATACTACTGAATTTAGTAATATTAATAATGGTGATAATTTTAAAATTTATTCATTAAAAATAAATGGAATTATTTCTCCAAAAACATCAATACCATCAACAGAACCTTTTAATTTTACAATTAAATATAATAATACAATATACCCTAATAATAGTTTTACTGTAACTAAAAAATATAAAGTTCGTAATGATCAATATATAATAAATAAAAATAATGTATTTATATTTTTAGATGAACCTATTATTGCTGATAAACTTATATTTGAATACCAATTAAGTTCGACACATAATATAAATATTACATCTTTAAATTTAAATGGTATGAATCCAAATGATAAAGATGTTAAAGATTTTAAAAGATATGTTAATGTTTTATTAAATAAAAATAATTTAGATGATGTTAATGTTTGTCCTAATATTGATAATTTAGTTGAAAAACAAACAAAAACCCAACAAATTTGTGATAATTTAGAATATCAAGATAAAGTAAAATCAGAAAAAATACGTCTTGAACGTAATAAACAATATTTATTAAAGTTAAAAAATCAACAAGAACAAATTGATGAACTTAATAAAGTAATTCAAGATATAGAAACTAAACGTGAATCAAGAGATACAACCGCAGATAAAATTAGAATTTTACAATATCAAAAACAAAAAGGAGATGCTTCAACAATACGTGATTTAGCAAATCAAAGATTAGAATCACAAGATAATAATAAATTATTTTTAGATGTGAATCTTAATTATGATGAATAAATCTATGATTTTATATAAAAATAAATAAACTTATTTTATTTTTTTTACCATATTATTTAACTCATTTTTATAATTTTTAAGTTTTTTAAAATTTATATGAAATAAAATATATAAAATAAAATATATGAAATAAAATATATGAAATAAAATATATAAAATAAAATATATAAATAATATAATAAATACTAATTATATTTAGTAAAATTAAAAATGACTCTTATTAATAAAAAAAATATAATTTATTTATGTATTTTAATTATTATAATACTTATAATAAGAAGTGTATATAAAAGACAACAACCTGTAAAAGATATAACACATAACAATAATTTAAATACTATTAAAGAAGGTTTTGAAAATGATATAAATAATGGCAATGCTGTTGATTTATTATCAAAAATAAAATCACATCAAATTATTGAAAATATAAATAATTTAAATAATAAAAATATGATTAAAAGTTGGAGTTCAAAAATATATAATATGATGTCAAATAATAAATTAAATAAAGAATTTGCTTTTTATCAGCCTCATTTACTTAATAATCAATATTGTAAATTAGGTGATATGATTAGTCAAAATAAAGATTATTCCCCGCCAAAATCAAACCAATTATCTTTATTAATAAAAAAAGGTATCAGTGATATAAAACCACCTGTTTCCTTTGATTTAGTTGTAAATTTTGGTAGTGAATATAGTAATACAAAATATTATGAATATGAAACTTTAATTAAAAATATTAATACAATGAATTTAATTAAAAGTAATATTAATAAATGTGCGAATACTTTTATAGATTTAAATACTATTATTACCAATAATAATAAAAATATAGATTTTAATTTATCTAAAAATATTTTAAATAATAGTGAAAAATTATATATTAAATTAAATAATCAATCTATTGGTCTTAATGGTTTATTTAATAATAATGTAATTAATAAAAATATTTCAGAAAAAAATAAAGATATGTTAATTTTACCTGTTGGTTTAAGTGGTAAATTTATAATAAGTTATGGGAATAAAACAGAAATTTCATTTACATTACCATTATCATTAAATGCGGAACAATCATATAATAAAGCTAATATATTAGGTAAAATTCCTGCGAAACCATTTATAAATCTTAAAGAAGACAATATTACTTTTGAAGAAATTGAAGTTACTATATTTAATTTAGTATCAATACTTGATATTATTAATTATTTAAAAGAGTTATGTGACAATATGATTACAATATATGATAAAGAACATACTAATGTTAAATTTTTAAATTATATAAATCTGATTGATAATAAAGATAAACTTTTAAAAATATTAGATAATATCGAAATATGTAAATCATTTTTATCATCATATGATGATATAAATAGTGTTACATTAAATAGTAATCCAGAAATACAATCTTATTATGATGCTATTGTAAATATTCCAATGACAGATAATAAATTAATGTACAGTGTTTTAAATACTTTGAAAAATATGAAAATTAAATATATTATACCTTATATAACTATAAATATAACAGACAATATAAGTAAATCAAAAGAATATTTTACAAATATTGAAAATGGAAATGGAAATGAAAATGAAAATGAAAATGGAAATGAAAATGAAAATGAAAATGGAAATGGAAATGGAAATGAAAGTAATAATAAACATACTTTGAAAAAAAATAAAAATAATAAAACTAAAGAAAATTTTGGTTTATTTAATCAGTCTACTTGGGATAGTGTAGGAGACGCATTTTATAAACCTGGTTCATCATCACGTAATTATATTTATCCAATAACTAATGTTCAATTTACAAAATATGATAATAATTTTTTAGCGATAATACCTAAAAATAAATACAATATTTTTAATAGTAATCTTAATATTAAAACAATATTAGAACCAATTAAACAATTTTCTAAATTTCAAAGTGATTTAAGTAATAATTCAATAGATAATTTACCATTAAAAATTTATAAACCTATAGCTCCTCCAAGATATAGAAGCATAGGTCATATTTTTTGTAATATTCAAAGTCAAATAGCTGAAATAAAATCACAAGCACAAGCTGGTAATGGAATATGTTGTGTTCCAGACCATTGTGTTAAAGATGTAAGAAATTGGAATGTTGCTGATAAAGTTTTTGAATATAATAAAGATAATATTTATTGGGCTATATATTTAAATCCCTATACAGGAACATTTATTAGTACCAATACAAATCAATTACCAGAAGGTAAAGTTGTTAAAGTAGTAGCTTGTGTTAAAAAATGTACTGTTGTTGAAGAATTGAAAAAAGCAGATGAATGTGCTCGTAAATATTATAATATTAATAAAAAAATTAAAAATGAAGTTAAATTAAGTCCTGATATAGTAACTAATCAAGAAGAAGAATATTATTTAGATAAGATTAAAGCACAAAGTGATAGTATTGCCAGATTATCTTCTAAAGCACAAGATATGCAGATTACTCTTGATAAAGCTAATATTGTAAATAAAGAAATGAATAAAAATAAATTACAAACTTATGTTGATACACAAAAAAATAATATTGATATTATTATGAAACGATTGGTTAAAGATAAAAATAGTATTCAAACAAATATAAATGTTCCATTACCTATATTAAATAAAACAATTAAAATGATTCAAACATCAAAAGATATACCAGAAGAACAAAAAGTTGCTCTTGTATCTAAATTAATTAATAATGAAAAAATGATGGAATCAAACATTATAAATAAAACAGAATATGAACAAACAATTAATAAAGTATTAAGTTCATGTCCAGAATATGATTTAACTGGATTAGTTAAAAAAGATTTAGTATCTGATGTTTGTTATGGTTGTGATATGTAATTTAATTACAATATAAATTTAATTACGAAATTTACAACTACTATCTTTTATATAACAAGGTTCTCCTCTTTCGCCATCAAATCCTTTATCTCCATAATTACCACTATCTCCAGGTGTATTCATTTTATTATAATAAAATACATAAATAAATATAATTAAACTTAAGTTTATTATTAATAAACAAATAAACCACATATTACCAATTATACTATTTGATGATTTTAGAGAATTAGAAGCATAAGCACCAATAACATTATATATTGTTTGCCAAAAAAATATAAATATAACTATTAAAAAAGATGCTATTATAATATACATTTTAAATAATTTTAGTTTACTTTTTAATTCGTTTTTAATTTTTAATAAATAATAATATAATTTGATTATTTAAAAATAAATAATACTATTAAATAATAATATAATTAAATAATAAATTAATTAAATAATAAATTAATTAAATAATAAATTAATTAAACTATAAATTAATTAAACTATAAATAAATTTACTATAAATAAAACTATTATAATTATAAAAATGGAATCAAATACTACTAATTTAGATTCAGAAACACTTGTAAATTATTTTTATGATAATTTATTTGGTATATCTAAAATTGAAGAGGGTTTTAAAATTTATGTAACCCTTGATAATATTATAACACCAGAAGAACCTTATATGTTTCAAGGGTTATGGCGATATTATAATAATATTGGTCGTAGTGATGCTATTTTAGTAATTAGTAAATTATTTGATAATATTGAACGTTATTATAATTCACTTTATATTAAAACTTGTATTATTAAAAATAAAGAAAAAAAAATAAATATGCCAGAACCTATTATAAAAGAATATAAACTAATTATAGAAAAAATAAATAATTCATTATATGGTATTAAAAATTTAAAAATTACCTATAAAGATGATACTCATATTATTAAAGAATTAGATACTATTATAGAAACTATTACTAAAATGGTAACACATTTTACTACTATTTCTTCCAAAACATATATTGATTAACACTAACCCTTTTACATACTTTTATATTTTTATTTTTAATTTTATATTTATTATTTTATTTATATTGTTTTTATTTATAATATAACTTTTCTTATAGTTTATTTTTTTATTTTTTTATATTTACTTAAATATAAAGTGTATCCAGAAGTAAATATACAAATATATAAATATATAAAATTATATAATTAGTTCTGGAGTGTATAATGTCATCTGTAAATAATTTAAATATATTTACTTTTATTAAAGATATATATCAATCTTTAAAACATATTGATAAAACATCAACAATATCAAATGATACATTAAATAAAAGAATAACAAAATTAGAAGAAAATCAACAAATATTAATAGATAAATGTAATACAATTGAACTATTATTAAATAAATTAGGAGAAAATAATACAACACAACATAATTTAGATAAAACTATCGAATTTGAATTATTAGAAAAAATGAAAAAAATAAATCAAAATGAAATCAATAATGAAAAACTTAATTTGAAACCTGAAGAACTTACATTTGCTAATGTAATAGAAAATAATTATAATTTTAGCGATATTAATGAAAGTATAGGTAATAATACTGAGTTTTTACCATTAGGTAATTGTATAGATACTAATTTGGATAATAATTTAAATAATAATTTGGATAATAGCATAAACACTCTGGATGACAATTTAAATAATATAGAAAATAATGAAAATATAAATAATTATAACAATACTAATAGTGAAACACTTGATAGTCTTTTATTTTGATAGTTAGAATTTAAGATTCGTTTTGTTTTTCAGCATTTTTCTTATCAAGTTTAGCACGAAGTCTATCACGGGTAGCATTTTGAGAGTTCATTTGGTTCATTTTGTTTTTAACTTGGGGATTATTCATCATTTTTTCAAGATTTTGTTGTCCTCCAGCAGCACTCATTGTTTGTTTAAGTAAATCAGCTGGATTTATGTTACCACTTTTAACTTCATTTTGTAATTTACCACCAAATTTACCAACAAGTTCCATTAATTTAGCAGGGTTATTACCAGACATAAATTTACCTAACGCATCACCAATATTTTGAGGTTTTCCATCTTTTTCCATTTCAGCAAAATCAAAAGTATTTCCTATTTCAGAGGCGAGGTCAGAAAATAAGGGATTGTTAAACATAGATGGTGGTTGGTTAGGTTGAGAATTAGCTGATGCTTTTTCCTTTTTATCTTTAGTTTTAGTTTCATCACCAGTATTTGCGGCTTCTCCTTCTTCAGTAGCATCATTACCATCGGTATTATTAGCACCGGCATCATTACCATCATTTCCATCACCATTTTCTGTACCATTAGTTTGTGGATTTCCCATTTGTTGTGCCATTTGACTCATTGCTTCTGTAAATTGTGGATTACTAAACATATCTTTCATACCATTTACAAGATTACCAATGTCTCCTAACCCTTCACCTAAATTACCAAGACCACCTGCTAAACTACCAAGACCACCAAGACTTGAAGCAATGTCACCTAATCCAAATACTCCGGTTGGTTCATCAACTTCATCTTTTTCAGCACTTGCGAGAGTTTGTTCTACTTTAGCAGGAATATGAACGTCACCATTAGAAACTTTATTAAGCATATCAACAATTTCTTTGTGGTTAGGCATAATTTTACGTCCAAGTATCATAAGTATCTGGAGATACTTCCAGATAGCAGTTCTATTATCAGCAGTAGCATCGGTATGGTTCCAAATAGAATACAAATCAACACCTTCTATAAATATTTTACCTGGTGTTTCAAATAGAGTTTCATCTTTAGTCGCAATTTGTGTTAAGAAATTATTAATCTTGGTATAATAACATTTGGCATAAATGTCATTCTTATCATTTGAACCTTCTAAAAGAGGGCGGTAGTTGGAAAGAATAGGTTCTCTTGTTTCTGGAAAAGTATTGACAAGCTCATTAAGGTATTCCTTAAGATAATAATTGAAATAATCAAGATAAGTATAATCCATTTTAAAATAAATAAGTATTAATTATTAATTAAATATTATATAGTTATTAATTATTAATTAATTATAAATTTAATTTTAAGTTTAATTAAAAAAGAGAAAATAAAAGTGAAACTGATACGCATCTATCTTTTTAGAAAAAAGATAACAAAAATAATTTTTAAAAATTTAAACTAAAACTAAGTTTAAAAAAAGATAATGAAACATAAAATTTAATTATTCATTAGTATATTGGTGAGGATTTGCTGTATTATTAGGTAAGATAGAACCAAATCCAAATCCTATTATATCCAGTTCTTTTAATTTTTTTTCTAATAAAGTTTTAAAATGAAAATCATCTGGCATTTCGTTTATAAAGTTTGTTATTTCTTCAATATTTAAAGGTTGAGTGAATGGGATTATAATAAGGTTATCATTAATAGTTAATTTAAAATTAATTTTTTTATCCAATAAATTCTTCATTACCTCATTAAATAGTAAATTAGTTATAAATTCTGTATCGTATTGACGTACTTTCCTAAAATTTGTATAATTAAAACTATTTTTCGTATTAATATAAATATTTAAGTTAATTATGTCTATGACTTTTTTCTCAATTTTAGTTTTTAAAAAATCAATATAACTATTAAATAGATCAAATATTTTAGTGTTATTTGTAGAATATTGTTCTTTTATAGAATCAATATCCTTTAATTGAACTAATTCGTAAAAATTGGGATTAATATAAAACATACACGTTGTTAACATCAGTATTAAGTCCAAACTCAAAGTTTTTTTATTCTCAACAATATCTATTTCATTTTCATCATATAAATCTGCTTTTATGTTTGTAAGTAAATTTTTATCAGATATTATTTCCCCCCCCTTTTGTTTTCTAACTCTTCTGCTATTTTTTTTCGCTTTTATAGCAGAATTTCTCTTTTTTGTATAAGATTTATTATTCTTGCGTTTAGGTGTTTTAGGTTTATTATTACGTTTTGAAGTACGTAATCTCATTTTTTTTGTAGTTATAGCCATTATAAAATAAATGTATTAAAATAATATATAATTTTAAATTAATAATAAATAGTTTGCTCTTTGAGTCTTATTATATATATATATATATAAAAATAAAAAAAATTAAATAAAATTAATTTAAAAAAAACTTAAAAAAAATAATTTTAAAAAAAACTTAACAATATAAAAAAAATAGATAAATACTATAAAATATTTAATATCTTAAAAAGTTTTGGGTAAAGTCATTAAATACTATTATATCCCTCCAAGTTCTATGTAGCTTCATAAAATTTAGTTTGTTTTGGGTATAGTCAGATTCTGCTATTTGAGATTTGGTAAGTTCTACAAAACTATAAAACATAGATATGTCATATAGTTCTACACTAAGACCGCCATATTGCCCCTGCATGGACTCTCTATTTGCGTAAAATAATATACCTATATATATTAGGTTTCTATACTTTTCCGCTTCTGCTTTTGATAGAGTGATTTCGTAAGTATATTCATATTCGCAAAATATGCTATTAATATGTTCTCTTGCTTTTTTTTCTATAGCTGGTTCGCGTTGTAAATCAGGACTGTGTTTTACTCGCAGATTGTTGAATAAATCCAAAGACAAGTTTAGTTCTGGATCACGTAGTAAATTATAACTTGATTTTTTTTCTGGTTTGGTTTGTAAAGAACGACTCTGTGATACACCCATTTTAACAAATAAAAGTTTTTTCTTTTTGTTAGTTAAACCGTTTGTAGTTAGTTTTAGAAATGTTTTAATATTTATTTTACCAAAACAAAAAAATCAATTTTAAATAATTTTAATGATATTTTCCAAAAATATTATACAAATAACAAAATAAAAATTAAATATATATTATAATTAATAGTAAATTAAATAATAATATTAATAATGATAATGAATCAAACAAAAAATATGAAGCAAAATAATACTAATACTAATACTAATACTAATACTAATACTAATACTAATACTAATACTAATACTAATAGTAATAATAAATATAAATTAGAAATACTATTTAATAATGTTTTACATAAATCATATCAATTACGTAAGGAAAATCCAAATACATTTGATGGTAAAACGTTCTGGCAACCTATAAAAAAAAGACTTGAAACATTAGATAACCATAGTGCTTCAAAATGGAAAACATTATCTAAATCAAAAACAAAAAAAATTATGTTGTTACCAGAATATACTATTAATGGATATGAAACTAAAAAAATAAATGAAAAAAATCATTTTATGATTCAACAAGTAAGAATACCATTACAAGATAAACCAACAATAAAAAAAATAATACAAATCGCATTAAATATAGGTCAATATAAAGGAACAAATAAAACTAAAAATAGTAATAGTATGAAGTATAATAATATAAATCAATTCATTTATAAAAATGATATTATTAAATTATCAAATTATTTAACTGATGATATTATTGATGAAATTAATAAATATTTAAGTTTTTAGAAAAAACTTAATACGGAGAATTAAAATTTGGTGTATCAGGTGGTCCTTGTTTTTGCATATCATTACCACGTGCTTTCATCATTTGGTCATAAGCAGTATTTGTAGTTCCTCCTGTTTTTTTACTACCAGAAGCAGCAGCACCTTGTTGACTTGTTCCTGTTCCAGTAGTAGCATCAAATTTAGTAAATTCCGGCATCTTATTTATATCTCTATCTTGAAGAAAAGAATAATTTTGATTCATCAAATCATTTTTATCATCTTCTATAAAAGAATAGACTGCTCCTGCTAAACCATTACCCATTTCACTCATTTGAAAAGGTAAAATACTATCATCGCCTGTAATATCAGCCATTTTCACTTTATTATTGTTTTCATTTTCTTGAGCTAATTCAGTTTCAAACCATTGGAATAAATGAGAATCTGTTAATACTTGTCGTTTAGCAGGTAAATACAATGTTGGAACTGCCTGAACAAAATTAGGTAATTGAACTTGAGGATTATCAATATTAACTAATTGAAAATTATTAATAATAGATGTTTTTTGTATTTGTAATAAAAGTCTTTTTGAATGTTGGCATTGATTACTATAAAAAAGATAATTTTTTTGCGGACCTTGAGACATTATAATTAATTTAGTTTTATTATTTTAATTTATAATAATAGAAAATTTATATTCTTCTTTATTATGTTAAAAAGAATGAAATATTAAAAATTATACACATTTAAATTTAAAATTATAAAAATAAAATAAATTAAAATATAAATAAATTAAAATATAAAAAAATAAAAATTTAGTATATAATAAAAATATAAAAAAATAAAAATTTAGTATATAATAAAACTACTAAAAAATATATACTAAAAAATTGATTTAATTAATAATTTATTTATTTTTTATATTTTATAATAATAAATTTAATATTTTTATAATTTAAAATTAGTATCTATTATTAATAGTAGTAATAATAAAAATAATATTAAATAGAAAGTTTTAAAAATGAGTAAAACAAATCATATTACAAATATTCGTTATCCATATGCTAAAACTTGGGATAAACATAATTATTCAGTTGAATTTGAAGTTGGTAATATTCAAACATCTATGGCTAATGCGATTAGACGTTTAATGATATCTGAAGTTAAAAGTGTTGGATTTCGAACAGAACCTTATGAAGCTTGTCAAATTAAAATTATTGAAAATGATACACCTTTACATAATCAATTTGTTCTTCATAGATTATCTATGATACCTATTCACGTAGGTAATCCTGATAAATTTGACGTAGATGATTATGTATTTATAATAGATATTGTAAATGATACAAATTCTATTATTACAATTACTACTGAAGATTTTAAAATAAAACGTATTTCTACTAATAAATTTTTACCTCAGGAAGAAGTAAAAAAATTCTTTCCACCAAATCCAATTACTGGCGATTATATTACAATAAATAGATTAAGACCTAAATATTTTGTTCCATCTAAAACATTATCTAAAGAAGTAGTTGATGAAATGGGTAAGGTTTTTACAAAAAAAACAGATGACATTATGAAATTTCATATTGAAGGTAAAGCAAGTATTAGTAATTGTAAAGATAATGGTCATTATAGTCCAAGTTCTTGTGCCAGTTATATTAATACTGTTAGTCCAGAGAAAGCAAGTTTAGGTCTTAAAACTTATATTGATAAAGAAATTGAAATTGCTAAAGATAATGAGGTTACAGCAATGACACGGGAACAATTAACAAGACGATTTGATTTAACTGAAAAAGCAAGATATTTTTATACAAATAATAAAGAAGAACCTAATATATTTACATTTAAAGTAGAAACTATAGGTGTTATTCCACCATTAATTATATTTCATCGTTCTATTGATATTCTTAAAGCAAAAATTAATAATTTTATTAGTAATTTAGTTAATAAAAATGAAGATATTATTATAATTAATCCATCATCTCAATTAAGTGGCGGATATGATATTACAATTAATTATGAAGATGATACATTAGGTAATATTATTCAAACTCATTTATGTTTATTATTTGCTGATTATTTAATACCTAAAGAAAAACGTAAATTACAATTTATTGGTTATAAACGTCCTCATCCTTTAGAAAAACATATTATATTGGCAATTCAAGGAACAAATAATGATAGTATTGAAACTTTAATTAGTGAAGTTATTAAACCAGGATGTATTCAAATTATTAAAGTATTAAATAAAATACAAGATGAATTAGAAGGAACACAACATTTTATTAGTGAATTAAAAAGAATTAATTAGGTATTAGATTTATTTATGTTTGACAATTTTATTTATGTTTGACAATTTTATTTTTATTTATATTTTTATATTTTTATATTTTTCAAATGAAAAAAATTTATCAATTATTAATATTATAATTGGTATAAATGCAGCAAACCAACACCACATATTGCCAAATGCTTTTTTTTTTTTATAAATAATAAAAGATATTATGAAAGATAACATTAGTATCAAAGATAAATATAGATTATATGGTTTATCTAATCCAAAATACATTAATAAAAATAATGAAATTGGTAAAATAAT
>Ga0213861_10003106_pt1 | contig 13823 bp, 17 predicted proteins | sample PICome_4_FD_160110 | JGI IMG/M metagenome (GOLD analysis project Ga0213861, IMG submission 160110) | Coastal seawater microbial communities near Pivers Island, North Carolina, United States - PICO131 | ecosystem: Environmental > Aquatic > Marine > Coastal | place: USA: North Carolina... | reverse complement strand
ACTTGTTTCCAACATACTTTGGGTTCTTTAATTTCATCAAGTATAGATTCTAGTGAGCCAGGTAGCTTGCCAGCTTTGCGTGCACTTTCTGCTGCTTGATTGATTGCAACAGTAAGTTCTGCTTTAGCTTTACCAATGCTACCGTCGTCAGTGCCAGGATGATCAAGCACAGCGCCACAATTACCAAAGTCAGCGGCCAACGATTCCCAGCCACCTTCGGGCTCAGGAAGTAAGTTGTATATTTCTTCAGCATTCATGTCGTCGTACTGCTCATCAAGCAAAGCACCTTTAGGTAATATAAAGTTAGCTTGTTTAAGTAGATAATTTTCTGCATAGTCGCACGCAACGTTCCACTTTTGTGGTTGACGTTCTTCTCTACGAAATATGTGCATAAGCACAACATGCATAACTTCGTGCGCAAGAAAACCAATACGTTCTAATGGTTGCAATTTGTCAAACCATTTGGGATTATAGAAAAGATGCACACCATCTGTGGCACCCGTATCCATGTCATCACGTTCAACGGGTTTGAGGCGAAGACAAAGGGTGCCAAAGAATGGCTGGTTGAGCACAAGTTGTGTGCGTGCATTTGTAAAATTTTGACTCATAAGTTACTCCTAATTACTTATTACTAATACTTCAGTATCTGCAGTCATACCTTCACTAAGATGTTCAAGTTTAAAATCTTTATCAGCAGGTATAAGTTTTCTAATTTCACATTCACTGATGTCTAGTTTTAAGTTTCTAGACCAGTGAGCGTTACGTAGATCAGGTACATCTCCTGTACCAGTACCGTAGTGTTTAGCTACTTGATAAAACCAACCATTGGGGTTACGTTTTGCATAATACTGATGCACGCGTCCTTCGCGCATATCTTTGTCATGTCTACGATTACGCTTGACTTTGTTGATCATAGCTTTGCAATGACCAGAGCCAAAGTCTATGCGCACATAGTCGCCTTGGTTGTATTTAGGTGGGCCTATTTCTAACATAATTAGTCTCCTAGTAATGATGCAGTTAAAATAACTGAGTTAAGTTCTTGCTCTTGTATTTCAATAGCTTCTCGCTGTTGTTGTTGTTTAGCTTTGCGTTCTACTTTTTCGTAGACTTTATCTATTTTGTCTTGAGGTACAAAATCTTTAAGTGCAGGCCAAGCTTTAAGTGCTTGGTTTAAAGTTGTAAAAGATGCAATGGTTTCTTGTACTTTTTGTTTATAATCTCTACCACCGTTATAAACTTTATCGTTATGTTGTCGAATAGAAATTAATTCAGAAAATAAAGGACAACTAAGATCAATAAAATCTTTAGAAGGAACTGAATTATTGTCATAACCAGTAATATCTACTTGAAGTTGAACTGCTACGTGATCGTGATAATCATTAGCTGGATCAGTTGATAATAAAGCTGTAATTTCTCTATTAGTAAGTGGTAAATCAAAACTAAAATTATTATTGACTTCTACCATTTCAGCAACACCGTTATAATCAACCTGTTCTTGAGTGTCACAATATTTAAGTTTTAATCTAAGTTTAGAAATAGATTTTATTTTTGTGCATTTTTTATCTAACACCGATACATTTTCTTCAGAAAGAAGAAACGTTTGTATAGTTTCAAACTTTTCTTTTAAATACTTATCGTATATTTTGTTACCTATGTCAGAAGCAAATTCTCGTTCTGGGTTTGCTACGTTATACGTATCTCTTGCGTTGTTTGCAATTTTGTATTGCAAGTCAGCCGACATTCTTACTGTGCTCATGTTTACCTCCTATGATAATAAGCCGTGATTATCTTGAATCCATTTAGTACAAAATTGATTCTTGATAAAGTCTTTGTTAATTGCAAAAATACCTTTCATTAGTATTACTTGAAACTCTGATGGGAGTTTGTTGCATACTTTGATAATATTTTCGAGAGTGTCATCACTCGCTCGGGTGGCGATAGATGTTGAAAGTGCATACAAAACAGCTGGGTTGTCATCTTTCTTGTATTTACCAGGATCTTTGATAAGTTCGTCGACATCTTGTAGCTTGTCAGCTATTTGTTTGTAAGCAACAAATTCGCCAGCTGGGCCGTCGCCGACTGTCGCTGCAACACCAAAGAACAATGTATCGTCGTTGGCGGTCGACGGTCGATTGGATAGCTTTTTATCAACAAACGCCCACGAACGTGGTGTTGGGAATGCATACTCGTCAGCTTTAAAACTGTTAAGTAAGCCAGGTCTGTAACGCAAGAAGCCAATAACTTCTGAGTTAATACCATTTTTGAAAGCCCACTCAACCCAGTCATCAATGCTTGCTTCAAGTTCGTAATGCAATAAACGATTACGTACTGGTGTTGGCATTTGAAATACAGCAGCTGAGTCAGTCAGTCTGTTACCTGCGGCAACGATTGACCAGCCAACTGGCATTTCATAATCGCCAATTTGTCGAGTTAACAAGAGTTGCAGGAAAGCGTTCTGCGTAGCTGGTGGTGCAGTTGGCAATTCGTCGATGAAGAGAATTCCCGTTTCGCCATCACGTGATGCAATAGGAAACACATCAGGCACTGCCCAACGTGTAAAACGCTTCCCTGTTTCTTGTTCTTGCATGATGTGAGGTATGCCACGCACATCGACTGGGTCGAATAAGTTGGCACGAAAGTCAAGCAATGGTATATCTAAATCATCAGCCACTTGTTGTGGTATGTCTGATTTACCGATACCTGGCCCACCCCATATCATGGTGTTAAGTCCTGTACGGATATTATCTTTAATCTCTGATTTGAGATCGTTTGGGTTAATGTTGTTCATAAATCCTCCTATAGATTTGAGTAAGCCTATCTTTCAACAGGCTCAACATTGGTTATTTTTAAAGGCGATGCATAGTCTCTAAGCATGCGTACAAATTCTACTCGCGCTAGGTGTGAGTAGTTTATGTTTTTGTTATAAGGCGGTGCTTGAAACTCTACAGTTATTTGTTGATTTTTGTAGTTTAAAGTAGCACGCCATTTAATTTGTTCAGTCATCTTTACCTCCTTGTATGACTCGTAATTCTGGTTGAGTGTTTAAAATTGGGTCCCACTGTATTTCTACAGCATCTGGTTGTGGTGTTGTAAACCAAACACCCACTTCTACTGGATGAGAATAATCTAAGTCGTTGTGTTCTCTGTAAGTACGTATGACATTTACAAGTTGAGCTTCAAGATCTTCTTCTTCAAGTATTTCATTTTTCCAAGCTAAGCAATAAGTTGTAACTTTAGAAAGCACATCAAAGTCTTCTTCTTTGCATGCGACTTCGTCGCTATCAATAGATACTTGTATGTGTATATTTTGTAGTTCCATAAGCACACCTCCTGTGTGTTAAAAAGCGGGGGATATTGTACATTCAGGGAATCAAACCCTTATGACTATATAATTACACGCTCTAGTCAATTTTTTCTGGCGTAACCCCTATCCCGCGAGGAATTTTGTATAGTGAAGTGCTTTCGGCAATACCTGCACTTCAAAGGTATTATGAAGGGGAATAAAATAAACCCTTTGCCTAAAAAAGTAATATCAGAGACTTAATATAGAATCGCAGCAATGTCTGTTCTAGTTTGTGAGCTCTAGCGATTGTCTGGTCAATTACTTTTCTTTTCCAAACTCAATAGTTTCAACTCGACCACTGGCGTAGGTTACTTTTCTAAAGTGTAACCCCCCACCCTTTTGGTATTCCCATTGGACTATTGTGTTGTTAGCTTTTTCTTGTTCGATTTCTTTTCTTCGTTGTTCAAGCTTCTTGGTATGTTGTGTCATCTGATCTCCTGATTTCAATGTTTAAATCATCCGCAGTTATTTCCATTTGGTAGCTTTTAGGCATCCAAGTTACAGGTAGAAAATCATCTGGATATGTGGGAGTAGTTGAATGTCCCTCTTCGTTAACAGCGCCAACGATCAAACCGTTGCCGGCAAATACTTTGTTGTCGACACTAAAGAACCGTTGTTCTTCAACGAGCAATCCTTCGTCGTCAATAAACAGATCAGTATCTGCACTTAACGGATGCACATCAAAAGTTGTGCAATCAAGCAAATCATAAATAGTAGCTAGCTCTAGCTTGTCGCCAGGCAGATCTACAACTCTGATTTCTTCTTTGTAGGGATCAATAACAAAACAATATTTAACTTCATTCATCAGCACACCTCCTATAGTGTAAAAAGGTGAAGTGCTTTCGACAATGTCTGCACTTCAAAGACATCAAAAAAAGCCAGCACGTTGGCCCTGTCTAAAAAGTGCAGGGCTTTTCATCCCTGCGTGGCTGTTAGGTCAGCAACCTTTCATGATTAACGTATCACGAACAACGGGCGGTGGAGACATAAGAGCTAGCCTCCACCCCATTAACACTTAAGCGTTAGCGAATACTTGCTTTGCGTGTTCCAATGTAGCACCATTGAGTTCGGAAGCAACTTTGACTGATGCGTCAGCCAAATTGTTGTAATTCCATTCAGCCATGCGTTGCTGACGTCTCTCGACCTCAGTCTGTACTCGCGATGCCTGAACTCCCAAGTCACCAATACCAAACAGATTGTCAATGCTTTTGATAGCATCTCTAATCAGTCTTGCTTTGCGACCAAGTGCCCACATTTTTGCTTCGCGTTCGATGAGCCACGTTGGTAGCTCGTCTTTAGGATTCACGCGTTGCATGGACTCGTTGTACTCGTAAGCGATACTTACGAACTCTGCCCACGTTCTGGTTGCCAATGTAAGATAATTGTAACCAGTAGTTGGTGCATCAATATCAAGTAAGGGCTTGATACCTGCAACAACCATCTCTAACTCTAAGTCATATTTTTCTTGCAACTTAGACGCTGTTTTATCATCGTCGGTTGCAAAAGCAACTGGAGTTAGCTTTTTGTCTGCAAAAACTTTCATAATCTCTTTGACTCTGAAAGCTTGAAAGACAGGTTTACCTTCACCATCTAAACCATACTTGTCGTAGTAGTGGTTTGGAAGTTGAACAGGATCTTGTTCTGCTCTTTTCTCAGAACCTACTGGGTCACCATTGGTATCTGGTCTCCAAGCATTTTCTGGTGTGTGTTGACCGTTGACTAATTCACCAGTCTCACCGTTTGCCATGTCAACTTCTTGTACGAAGTCTGATGGATCTACAAATGTAGCATTACTGCTTTTTCTTTTACTACTCATTTAGCACCTCCTATAGTGTTTTGAGTTTCATTTCTATTAGTAACTACTCGCTTTATATCTGAATACTTTTCTTCAGGTATGTGCATGTAGGCTACCGCCTGTTGACGAATGTCTTCGTCGATTAAATGTTCTGGCATATATATCTCCTATAATATAAAAACCAATTACTTAAAATACACAAGCAACAACTCGCTTATATACAATTACTCACACAAAAACACACAACCGGCGCTGTAAGCGACGGTTGCGGTTTCGGCACAAAAGGCACGCACAGCTTGCCCATATGGGGGACGAAGCCCCCAATGGTTTTAACTGAAATCAATTTCCATTTGCTTTGGATCGACAGTTGGCTGTTGGGCTTTAAAAGCTTTTTTAGCATGTCTGTTGATTTTGCTTTGGGTATAACCAATTGCAAATGCATTAGGTATACCTTTTACTGATCTAGTTATTGGTTTAACTAGGTTTACTGTTTTCTCGGATATGTTTCCAAGAAATTGTATTGATGAAGTGAACATGTGTATGTCCTCCCGCTTTCGCTGTTATCATCGGTTGAAATTAAATGCCAGTTTGAGTTATAAACCACTGGCAGGGTTCGTTATGCTGAAGCCGAATCTCCACCCATTGGCTGTTGTTTAGGCTCGATTGGGAAAAGACTAATCTTTTCAAATGAACCATTCACCACCATAGGTGCAAAGTTAGGATAGAAATCCAACCCTGTGCCGTTGGCATGAGCTACTGCTCTTCCAATCTCTACAAAGTTAGTTTTCTCTTCACCGTCAGAGTTTTTGAAAGTGCCTCTGCTCACTTTAGCTACAAATGATTTAGCCATGATGTATACCTCCTTGGTATAGTTATTAATAATACAATTCCAAAACCTACAACCAACGCCGTTAGGCGCTGGTTGATAGACCTAATAAGATCTTTAAGAATTCTCTTCTAGTCATTAGTCCCTCCATGTTTCTTCACGCTCTTTCTTTGCTATAAGTAAGAACATAATGATTGAGCCAAGCATTAGAGCTGATGTTACGCATGCGCTAAGTGCATAGGCTGGTGATATCCACTCGCCTGCAAATATAGTTTGTATATAATTGCGCGTGTAGATAATAGAGCCAGTGAATACTGAACCAAGAAGAAATAACTTTAAGTTATCCATAATATATCCTGCTCGATGAGCAATGTATTGCATTCGGAATTGAATACAATAATAAAAAACCTACAGATAACACCGTTTATGGTGTTATCTGTTTAAATTCAAGTTTTCATGTACCTCTCTTCATCTCTATACCTTAAAGATGGTGATCTGGGATTAACATGCCAAATGGAAGCCTCTATAAACTCTGCATAGTCAGGTGTTAGAGAAGCAAGATACTCTTGATGCTCCTGATGAGTTTTCCAAGATGTTGGAAACTCTTTAATACCTAAACCATTTTCTATGGTTAAAGCGCATACAAAAGCAACTGCGTCTTGGATGCGATCTAAACCAGTGACAGCATAAGTGTCTCCAAATTTAAACTTCCAATGTGCTTGGTCGTCAGCGAATTTGCCAGTAGTGTTATCTCTATGAGCTCCATAGTTCTCGAGATATTGGGTTGTAATGTAAAAAGTCATAAGTTTCTCCTAAATTAATAATACAAATAAAAAACGATCAACGGACACCGTACGGTGTGCGTTGCTAAATGTTCCACGTGTTCCACAATGTTCCACGTAAAATGGGCCTCGTGGAACACGCGAAAGGTGCTTGGTTACTGGATAAATGGGAAATGTTCCATGTGTTCCAGTACTTTTTGGTTAATAAAATATCAATAACAAATAACAACGGTCGACGGTCAGTCTTACGCAAGTTCTGTTTTTGATGGAACATTGGAACATTCGTGCCAATACCATCTGTAAACGTGCGTTGTTATAATGAAATCTGTGTTCCACGTAAATGTTCCACAAGGTGATTAGACCGTGGAACATGTGGAACATATTTCTCACAGTGTGAACAACCGTTGAATGTTGTCCACACATGTGATGATAGTAGTCCGTCTATACATTCCAGACAGGCAGGTGAGTGCAAGACTGCGCCTCTTTCTGCATTTGTCTTGGAATGCGTTGCGACTCGTCCCATTGTGGTTGCCACTGGGGCGTTGGGCATTCGCAACTAATTAAGTCTGATAGACAAATGCCAAGCTCATCCATCTCATCGATGCTAGCTTGGTCACAGTTGCATAGCGGACACCCGTCTTCTAATATAATACTCATATGTATATCCTATAATGTGTAACCTTTATTGATTACACTAACCTAAGACTTACATGAACTAACGCTTGCGTTCGTTCATGTCTACTGGTTACTGGTTACTGGTTACTGGTTTATTAAACCACGAGCGCCAGCGAGTGGAGTACGAAGCGACGACACGTCGGCGCTGAGTGCGCTGGCGTAGCGACGCCTCGGCGGAGCGAAGCTCTTCTGCCTGGAGCGCGGTCAGGTAAAACTGAAACAAGGTTCCTGGCCAGTAAATTAGAAACAAGGTTCCAAAAACGGAATCGGGGAGACGGTGCGCTGACCAGCGCGGAGGGGGGAGAATGAGTGTGTGATATGGTATAGTTTTTTTACTAAAAAATTTTCACAAAAAAATTATGGCGGATAAAGTATGTGATAGGTGTGAAAAGAGTCTACCTAAAAAAGACTTTGAGAATCACCGAAGAGTGTGTAGAGCTTGTGCTTTGTCGCTTACTAATATTGCCAAAAGTTCAAGCCCTTATAAATATTTAAAAAATTTATGGAATCAACTTAAGTACTCAAGAGAAAAGGAAGAAGGCATGTTATTTGAAATAACTCCAGAACAACTTAATGATTTATGGGACAAACAAGACGGACGTTGTGCGTTGTCCGGGGTCTTTATGACGTGGCACAAGGGTGGAGAAAAACGCAATACTAATGTTTCAATTGACAGAATTGACCCTAACATCGAATACATGATAACCAACATTCAACTCGTTTGTTGGCGTGTTAACTTAATTAAGCATACAATGACAGAAGATGAATTATATTGGTGGTGTAAAAATATAGTTACACACAAGGAAAATTTTTAATATAATCTTTCAGCATGCGATTACTAGACGAAGATAGACCCACAGATATGACCGAACAAGATAGAACTGAGTTACAATCTCACCTGCCTTATGCCGGTTTACAACTTAACGAGCTTTCGGTTCAGGAAGAGCGGCTGGTTTTGTTTCATCTAAGGGGAATGAGCAAAGCAGCCGCCGGACGTGCTGCGGGGTACAAGGACATGGACCGTGTTTACCAAGTATTCAAAACTCCCAAAATGCAAAAAGCTCTAACCTATCTACGTAATGAAATGCGCGAAGAGGTAAAGTTCGATAAGAACACAGCAACTGGCATGTACTTAGAAGCTCATTCAAAAGCAGCCAACTCGACGGAAGAAAAGAATGTCGTCGATTCGTTGTGCAAGCTCCACGGTCTACACATTCCCGAACAAGCAACCATGATTAATATAAATGTAGAGAAAGTAGAACAGTTAGAAAAATTAACTGATGCGCAACTTTTGAAACTTGCCGGTAACGATACGAACTACTTGGAGCCAGATGGAAGTAACGAAGACTGAATGTAAAAGATGTCGCGGGCTCTATCCGGAGAACTTAGTTCTTATTGACGAAATTTGCGTATACTGTCGAGCTGACGAAGTTGAAGCAATACCCGAGCCCCAAAAGCAGATTGATCAGAAAGCACAAAAAGCAGAACTTTCTGCTCAAGCAAAAGCAGAACAAGAATTAGCGAAAAGAGTCTTAGCACGTAAAAGATTACTCCCATTTGTTGAACGATTTAATACAGACTATCAAGCAGGTTGGGTACACAAAGATATTTGTCAACGACTAGAGAAATTTAGCGAACAGGTTGCGAATAAAGAATCACCAAGATTAATGCTCTTTATGCCGCCTCGACATGGTAAATCTACGTTAGCTAGTATTGCTTTCCCTGCCTGGCACTTGGGCCGGCATCCCGAGCATGAGTTTATAAGTTGTTCTTATTCAGGCTCTTTGGCTATGAACTTTTCACGAAAAGTACGTCAACTGCTTAGAGAACCAGTATACAAAAATGTGTTTGAAAAATCTAGACTGGATAAAGATTCTCAGTCAGTAGAATCATGGCAAACAACCCAAGGCGGCGGTTATGTTGCGGCGGGTGTTGGTGGTGGTATTACTGGTAAAGGTGCGCACGTAATGGTGATCGATGATCCAGTAAAAAACAGAGAAGATGCAGAATCCGATAACAACCGAGATGCGACCTGGGATTGGTATACATCCACAGCTTATACAAGGTTATCCCCAGGTGGAGGCATACTTGTAATTCTTACGCGTTGGCACGACGACGACCTGGCCGGTCGCTTGTTGACCCAAGCAGAAGAAGGCGCAGATGAATGGGAAGTCATTCGCTACCCAGCCATTGCAGAAGAAGACGAAAATTTTAGGAAAACAGGTGAAAGTTTACACCCAGAGAGATATAATGTGGACGCTCTCGAGCAGATAAGGAAAGCCATCGGCCCGCGCGATTGGTCTGCTCTATACCAACAGAATCCAGTATCTGACGAAGGCGATTACTTTAACCGCGACATGATCGCATATTATGACTTCGATGAAATCGATACTTCAAAACTTCGTTACTACTGCGCGTGGGATCTTGCGATCGGACAGCGTGACCGGAACGATTACTCAGTTGGTATTGTTGTCGGTGTCGATGAATACGATAATTTATTTGTTGTTGACGTCGTTCGCGGTAAGTACGATGGCTTTGAATTAGTAGAACAAATTTTAGACTTGTACGAACTATGGCGTCCGGGTATAGTGGGAATAGAAAGAGGTCATATTGAGATGGCCCTGGGGCCGTTTCTAGAAAAAAGAACAAGAGAGCGGGGCCTATCTGAAGCTTACTTTAAAGACTTAAAAGTTGGTAGGCGAGATAAGGAGTTACGTGCACGAGCAATCCAGGGTAGAATGCAACAAGGTATGGTATACTTTCCACAAGATGCTGTTTGGACTGGACCAATGGTTGCAGAGCTATTACGTTTTCCAAATGGTACACATGACGACCAGGTGGATGCCTTGGCGTGGATCGGTTTAATGATGACAGAATTTGCTACATTTTTTGAAAGACCTGAGCATGTTCCGTCGTGGAGAGATGGATTAAAACATTTAGTAAAAGATGGAAAACGTAAATCATCAATGAGCGCTTAATGGCAGAGTACAAAAATAAAAAAAAGAAGCTAAGTGAAGCTGAATCCTTAACCCTTGCAAAACGTCAATGGGAGTGTTACACACGAGCACGCGACAGCGGCCATGAAGAATATATTGATACAGCAAAAAAATGCGATGCCTTTTATAGAGGGGAACAATGGGACGAAGCTGACATAGCAGCGCTTGACGATCAGGGTCGACCAGCATTAACAATCAACACAATTTTACCTACAGTTAACACAGTTCTTGGCGAACAAAGTACGCGAAGAGCAGATGTACAATTTAAACCTCGTGGTTCTGGTGTCCAGGAAATTTCCGATACCTTAACAAAACTGTACATGCAAATTTCTGATAATAATAAATTAGAATGGGTAGAGGGCCAGGTTTTTGCTGACGGCTTAATTCAAGACCGGGGTTGGTTTGATGTCCGTATAGATTTTTCTGATCATGTAAAAGGTGAAGTTAGAATTACACAAAAAGATCCCCTAGATATTTTAATTGACCCAGATGCTAAAGAATATGATCCAAAAACTTGGAATGAAATTTTTGAAAGCAAGTGGATGAGCCTAGAAGAAATAGAAGAGACTTATGGGCAAGACAAAGCAGATAAGTTGCGTATGATTGCTGAAGTAGGTTCTACACTTGGTGCAGATTCTATGGAGTTTGAAGATGAAACTTACGGGGATACAAAAGGGGACTATGAAGGCTCTACAAATCATTATCCAAATAATCCAGACGAAGCTAGAGCTTTACGGTCAATTAGAGTTATAGAAAGACAACATTATAAATTAAAGAAATGTATGTTTTATGTTGACCCAGTAACAGGCGATAAAAGGCCCGTACCTTATAATTGGGGGGAACGCAAAAAGAAAAAATTTGCAGATGACTACGGTTTATATATAACAGAAAAAATGGTTAAAAAAGTCCGTTGGACAGTAACTGCTGACACTGTTGTATTGCACGATGATTGGTCTCCCTATGACCATTTTACTTTAGTACCTTACTTTCCGTATTTTAGAAGGGGTAAACCTTTTGGAATGGTTAGAAATTTAATTTCACCCCAAGAACAACTAAACAAAATTTCATCTCAAGAACTACATATAGTTAATACAACTGCTAATAGTGGTTGGATTGTAGAGTCAGGTTCTTTAACTGGAATGAATGCAGATGATTTAGAAGAACACGGTGCGGAAACTGGTTTAGTACTCGAGTTTAATCGCGGTAGTACTCCCCCTGGTAAAATACCGCCAAACCAGATTCCCACCGGTCTAGATAGAATTGCACAAAAAGCTTCCGCTAACATAAAACAAATAAGCGGCATAAGTGATGCAATGTTAGGTACAGATGGGGCGGAAGTATCTGGAATTGCTATTCAACAAAAACAAACTCGTGGCGCGTTAATGATACAGGTGCCATTAGATAACTTACGAAAGACTCGTCAGTATTTAGCAGAAAGAATTTTAAACTTAGTACAATCTTATTACACAGAAGAAAGGGTTATACAAATTACTGATGAAAATAATCCAATGAAACCAAAACAACCTATGGTTGTAAATCAAGTAACACCAGAAGGTCAGATTATTAATAATTTGACTCTAGGTGAATATGATGTAGTTATAGGAGATGCTCCTTCAAGAGATACTTTTGAAGAAACACAATTTGCTGAGTCTATAGAACTTAGAAAAGTTGGAGTGCCAATTCCAAATGACTTAATTGTTGAATACTCACACTTAGCACGTAAAGGTGAAATTGCAGAAAGAATTAGAATAGCAGAGGGTATGAACCCTCCAACTGAAGCTGAAATGCAGATACAACAATTCCAGCAAGAAGCTGCAATTAGAGCAACACAACTTGAAATTGCTAAGTTAGAAGCAGAAGTACAAAGATTAAATTCTGAGGCACAGCTAAATATGGCTAAAACTCAATCCACTTCAAGTGATCCACAAATTAGAGTTGCGGATTTACAAAGCAAACTTCAAATGAAGAAGGAAGAACTCGACTTACGTGAAAGGTTGTCAGGGATGACTAATCAGATAAGAAGCGAGCAAACACAAACAGCAGCGGCTGCAAAAATTGCAACCGCCGCCATGAAACCTACAGGAGGTAAATAAAATGGCTAAAAGTAAAAAACAAGATAATACGGAAGCAAAAGACGATCTAGTTATGGATGTAATGCCGGGGGCAGATGCAGTTTCGGAAGAAGACGCAAAACCATTTGAAGTAGATTTGAATTTTGAAGAAGATGCTCCAGAGGAGGAAGCAGAAAATGAAGAAGTCGAACAGGAAGTTGACGCCGCTCCAGAAGAAGAGGCTGTTGCGGAAGAACCAGAACCAGAAGCTAAAGAAGAAGAAGCAGTTGAACCAGAAGATATTAGCGAAGAAGGAGTGGTTGAAGACAGCGAGTCAACTCCACAACCAGATATTCCAGCAGTTGAAGGAAGCGAGCAAAGCCTTGACGAGCAAGAAAAAGTAAAAGCGCCTATGGTGCCTAAGTCTAGGCTTGATGAAGTGTTAGCAAAAAACAAAGCTATGCAAAAAAAGCTAGAAGAAGCTACTGCAGCTGAAAAAGCTGCCGCAGAAAACGCTCCAGAGTATGATTTTGATGCAAAAGAAGTTGAATATCAGGATTTAGTGCTTAATGGAGAGACTGAAAAGGCCGTAGAGTTAAGAAATCAGATAAGACAAGCTGAAAAAGACCAATTTATGTTTGAAGTACAAGCAAAAATGGGTCAAACAGTGCAACAAAGTCAAGAAATGACTGAATTACAAGCAAAAGCAGCTGAAATTGAGGCTACTTACCCTATGTTAAGTGAAAATGACCCTTCTTTTGATGCTAATTTGCAAGCAGAGGTAGTTGAATTGCGAGATGCTTTTATGTCTCAAGGTTATTCACCTGCAGATGCATTAGGAAAAGCTACTCAATACACAATTGCAGCTCAAAAACCAGAATTACTAAATCCGGCAGTTGAAAACCCAACTAAAAAAGTAGATACAACGGCCCAAGAAAAACAACAAGTGGCTAATGTAACTAAAAAATTAAAAGCTGCTGATGCTCAACCACCTGCAATGAAAGGTGAGAGCAAAACAGAAAAGAAAATAGATTTATCGCTGTTATCAAGTGAAGAGTTTGATGCTCTTCCAGCCGAAACATTGCGCAGAATGCGTGGTGACTTTGGTTAAGGCTTGGTATAAGATATAAGAATTCGGTACTAATACGATAATTAGTGTGGGTCGTTCCACTAAAAAACGTTTTCGCCTGTCACGGCGTAAAACTGATCGAGGTCATGTTCGTAAAACTATGAAAGCGTCTCCCCAACGAAAAAGGGTATACGGGTAAATAGCCGCTCCAATAAGTTGGCTAGGTATTATTTTTTTTGGAGGATAGCCCAATGGCTAACACAAACTTTAGCGCGTTGACCAGCGA
>Ga0213861_10003103_pt1 | contig 13834 bp, 13 predicted proteins | sample PICome_4_FD_160110 | JGI IMG/M metagenome (GOLD analysis project Ga0213861, IMG submission 160110) | Coastal seawater microbial communities near Pivers Island, North Carolina, United States - PICO131 | ecosystem: Environmental > Aquatic > Marine > Coastal | place: USA: North Carolina... | reverse complement strand
GTTAACTCTTATTTAGTTGTATTGAATTCGGATTACAAAAAAGTAAATGGTGAAATATTTAATGTTGGTTTTAAAAATCAATCAGTGAATGAATTAGCTGAAAACGTAAAAGATGTTATTGGAAATCACATTAAAATAATTAATACTAAATCAGATGATAATAGATCTTACCATGTGAGCTGTAAAAAAATAAAAGACGTTTTAGGATTTGAAACAAAATTTACTATTAAGAATGCAGTTGAGGATTTAAAAAAAGCTTTTGAAAAAAAAATATTGTTAAATACTTTCGAAGATGAAAAATATTTTAATATTAAAAGAATGCAATCACTTGAGCTTTTTTAATTAATGGATAAGACTCAAAATTATTATTCAGATAAAATTGTTTATAAACCATGGGGCCAAGAACATGTAGTTTATAATAATAAAAATGACTTAGCGATTACATTAATAGATATTAAATATGGTCATAAAACTTCTCTCCACAGCCATCCAAAAAAAAAAACTGGGTTTATCATACTTGATGGAACAGCATTAGTACAAATTGGTCTGTATAAAAAAAATGTTAAAAAATTTAAACCATTATCGAGACTAGTTATAAGACCTGGTTTATTTCACTCACTTAAAGCTGACTCAAAAAAAGGTATGTGTGCTTTAGAATTTGAGACACCATATATGAAAAATGATCTTATTAGACTTGAGGATAGTTATGGCCGTCAATCAAAGAGCTATGAAGGCAAAAAACACACGAAAAAAATTATAGATAATAGTCTTGCTAAATTTAAAAAACCCAAACTTGGCAAAAAAAACATATATAAGTTCAAAAATTTAGAGATTTTGATTGAAACAAAAAAAAATTTTAATAAATTCTCAAAAAAAAATGACAAAACAACGACAGCAATTCTAGATGGTAGGATTGTTGACAATAAGGGACAGGATGTTATCAAGACTGGAGAGATAGTAAAAACAAGCACACTATGTATATTGGCCAAAAAGTTTAAAATAAAAAAACCAATAACTATTTTAAAAGTATCAAGAAAAAATAAATAGTAGAATTATTACATGAAAGTTAGATATTCATATTTAAAACAACAATTTTCTAATTCTGAGGATTTATGGAAAAAATTAAAAAAGTTTGTTGCCACAGGTGATTTTACTTTAGGTAAAGAATTGGAAAAATTTGAAAAAAACTTTGCTAAACTTATGGGTAGTAAATATGCAATTGGTGTAAATTCAGGAACAGACGCAATTAAATTATCTCTTAAAGCTATCAATGTGGGTGAGGGTGACGAAGTAATTACTGCAGCAAATACTTTTGTTGCAACAGTGGGTGCAATTACGGAGATTGGAGCAAAACCTGTTTTTGTAGATTGTGATGATACTTTTTGTATGAATGTAGACTTGTTAGAAAAAAAAATTACAAAAAAAACTAAAGCCATAGTTCCTGTTCATTTTACTGGCTACATGACCAATATGCCAAAATTAATGAAAATCTCTAAAAAATATAATTTACCAATTGTAGAAGATGCTTGCCAATCAATACTTGCAAATATTAAAAATAAAAATGCTGGTACTTGGGGAGATTTTGGAGCTTTTTCTCTACACCCTCTAAAAAATATTAATGTATGGTCAGATGGTGGAATTATAACCACTAGTAATTTAAAACACTATAAAAAGCTGAAACTTTTAAGAAATCATGGTTTGATAGATAGAGATACAGTTAAAATATGTGGATATAATTCACGTTTAGATACTTTTCAGGCAGTTGTAGGAAGCTGGTTGTTGCCTAAAGCAAAACAGATTGCAGAAACAAGAATTAAGAACGCAGCATTTTATGATAAGAGTTTTTCATTAATTAATGAAATTACAATTCCACCAAGACCAAAAGATTTTAAATTAGTTTATCATTTATATATAATATTTGCTGAAAAAAGAGACGAGTTATTAAAGTATTGTCAAAAAAAAGGAATTGAAGCAAAAGTACACTATCCCAAACCAATGTATCTTCAAGAAAGTGTTAAAAATTTAAAGCATAAGAGAGGAGACTTTCCAATCACAGATTCTCACACAAAAAAAATTATTACCTTTCCTTGTGATCAGCACTTGTCATTGAAACAAATGAATTATGTAACAACTTGTGTTAAAAATTTTTATAAAAATTAATGAAATCAGCAATATTAATTGAAAGTAAAAAGCCACTAATTGTTGCAGATATAAGTCTCCCAAAAAATCTGTCCTATGGCCAAGTATTAGTTAAAGTAAGTTATAGCGGTATATGTGGTGCTCAAATAAATGAAATTGATGCTATTAAAGGTGCAGACAAGTTTTTACCGCATCTACTTGGTCACGAAGCATCTGGTATAGTTGAAAAAATTGGAGATGGTGTAACTACAGTAAAAGTAGGGGATCATGTAGTTTTACATTGGAGAGTAAGTTCTGGCATTCAAAGTGCTACCCCTACATACTCGTGGAAAGGTAAAAAAGTTAATGCAGGATGGGTTGCAACATTTAATGAAAAAGCAGTTGTTTCAGAAAACAGATTAACTGTAATACCAAAAGAATTTGATTTAAAAAAAGCAGCATTATTTGGGTGTGCCGTAACCTCAGGATTTGGAGCTGTAAATAATGACGCAAATGTAAAAATAGGTCAGGCAGTTTTAATTTTTGGAATTGGAGGTATGGGCTTAAGCATTGCTCAAGCAGCCTCATTAGCATCTGCATACCCGATTATTGGAGTAGATATCCATCAAGATAAAATTGAAAACGGAAAAAAATTTGGTATTACACATGGCATTAATTCAAAAAAAATGAATATAAAAGAGGAGATTGAAAAAATAGTAGGAACAAAAGGAGTTGAAATCATTTTTGAAACTACTGGTAATTATAAAGTAATGGAACAGGCATATGAGCTAACCCCAAATGATGGTAAAACTATTTTTGTTGGTGTTCCAGATGATAAAATTTCAATATATTCCTTACCACTAGCTTTTAATAAAATTTTAAAAGCCTCTCATGGAGGAGACTCAGTTCCAGATAAAGATATCCCTAGATACATTCGGTTGATTGAAAATAAAAAGATGAGTTTAGAGGGATTTATAACTCACGAATTTAATTTGGATGATATAAATAAAGCAATTGATTTATTTCGCACTGGAAAAGCTGGACGAATAATTATAAAAACTTAATAAAAGGTAAAATAATGGGAAAACATTTTGATATAGGATATTTCAAAAAACCAATTAAAGTAAGAGCTAAGGTTGCAAAAGAAAGAACAGTAATTAATAAAATGCATGCTTGGGAGCTAGGTAAAGAATACTATGATGGTAGCAGACTTAATGGATATGGTGGCTTTAAGTATGATGGTAGGTGGTTAAAACTACTTCCAAAAATAATCAAAAAATATAAATTAACTAGTAAATCAAGAGTCTTAGATCTTGGTTGTAAAAAAGGTTTTTTATTAAAAGATCTTAATATTTTGCTACCAGGAATAAAATCTTATGGAATTGAAAATCATTCCTATGCATTGAAACATTCGGTTAAATGTAAAAGTAAACTAATAAGATCAGAATATACCAAGTTACCATTTAAAGATAAATCCTTAGATTTTGTAATAGCGTTTAACTCTTTATATATGCAAAATTTAGGTGATGTAATTAAATCACTTAAAGAAATTGAGCGTGTATCAAAAAATAGTTACATTGTATTAGCCTCTGGTGAGAATGACGAAGAAAGAAATAAATTTTATAAGTGGACACTTATAGGCACAAGTATTCTTTTAAAAAGAGAATGGAGACATTTGTTCAAAAAGATAAAATTTAAAGGTGATTATTATTTTTCTTCAGCAAAATCTTTAGGTGTTTGATTTAGATTATAAATAAATATATATTTTTATAAAATTTATGAGATTAGCAGACTTTGTAATAAAATTTTTAGAAGAAAAAAAAATTGACACTGCATTTACGGTAAGTGGTGGTGGATCTATTTATTTATGTGATGCTTTGCACAAGTCTAAAAAAATAAAATATGTGTCCTGTCATCATGAGCAAGCAGTTTCATTTGCTGCAGAAAGTTACTCTAGAGTTAAAAATAAACCAGGAGCAGCAATAATTACAACTGGGCCAGGAGGAACTAATTGTACAACAGGAGTAGCATGCTGCTGGATAGACTCAGTTCCCACAATTTTTATTTCAGGACAAGTATATTTAAATCAAACTATTGGTAAATCTGGATTAAGACAAATTGGTGTTCAAGAATTTGATATAGTCAGTATGGTAAAATCAAGCACAAAATATGCAGTTATTGTAAAAGATCCCAATGAAATCAAATACCATCTAGAAAAAGCATATTATCTTTCTTTAGAAGGTAGACCAGGACCAGTTTGGCTAGATATACCTGCTAACATTCAAAATGCTGAAATAGATACTAAAAAATTAAAAGGTTTTAAAGCTAAAAAAAAGAGTAAAAAAGATATTAGTTTAGATAAGAGTATAGAAAAGGTAGCTAAATTAATAATTAAAAATGATAGACCAGTATTACATTTGGGCCAAGGTGTAAAAATTGCAGATGCTGAAGTATACTTAAGAAAAATAATAGATAAATATAGAATTCCATTTGCTTTGACTTGGAATGCTTCAGATTTAATTGAGTCTAATCATCCTTTTTATATTGGTAGACCGGGAGCATTTGCGGAGAGAGGAACTAACTTCATAATTCAAAATTGCAATTTACATATTTCTTTAGGAACTAGATTACCATTTATGGTTACAGGATATAATGCAAAAGATTTTGCAAGAAAAGCAACAAAAGTCATGGTTGATATAGATAAAATAGAGCTTAATAAAAGTCGCGTAAATATAAGTGAAAAAATTTGTTGTGATGCTAAATATTTTTTAAAAACTTTATTAAAATACCTTCCAAATAAATTAAATTTTTCAGCAGATAGATTTGCATGGATTAAATATTGTAAAAATGTAAGAAAAAAATACCCCATAGTATTGGATAAGTTTAAAGCACAAAAAAAATCCTTAAATTCGTATTTGTTCATTGATACCTTATCTGATATATTGAAGAAAGATGACACGATTGTTACTGATATGGGATTGTCATTTGTTGGTACACACCAAGCTTTTAAAATAAAAAAAGGACAAAAATTATTTACTAATTCAGGACATGCTCCAATGGGGTGGGGTTTACCGGCTGCTATTGGGGCTTGCTATGCATCCAAGAAGAAGCAGATTATATGCATAACAGGCGAGGGGGGCTTGCAAATGAATATTCAGGAATTTGCAACAATCATGCATAATAAACTACCTATTAAAACTTTTATTTATAATAATGGTGGTTATTTAACAATAAAGCAGACTCAGCAATTAGGGTTTGATGGAAGAATAATGGGGTCTAACTCTAAAACTGGACTATCATTTCCAAACTATAAAAAAATAGCTGAATCACACAATATCAGATATATAAAGATTTCTAATAACAAAAATTTAAGTTCAAAAATTAAAAAAGCCTTAGGCGACAACAAACCAGTAATTTGTGAATTAATGATAGATCACAATCAAGAACAGATGCCAAAAGCAATAAATAAAAGGATGCCAGATGGAAGTTCAATAGCAACCACATATGAGGATATGTACCCTTTTTTATCCCCCAAAGAAATCAAAGAAAACATGTTATAAAAAAAATGAATAAGGCAATTATTATTTCAGGTAGCTTAGCACAAGATCATGAGTTTATATATCCATATTATAGATTGTTAGAAGCAAATTTTGATATTGATGTATGTATGTTGGAAGGAACATTTGTAAAGGGTTTTTTAGGAACAACATTACCACCAAACAAAGAACAAAAAATAAAACTTATAGATGATCTAAAAATAGATGAATATAAGGTTTTAGTATTACCAGGTGGAGTTAAAGCAATGGAAAAAGTTAGACAGGAAAAAAAAATTATAGACTTTATAACTGAATTTAATAATAAAAAAAAAAACTATTGCATGCATATGTAGTGGCGCCCAATTGCTTATCTCTGCAAAGGTTGTAAAAAATAGAAAAATTGCAGGTTATTATAGTATGAAAGATGATTTAATTAATGCTGGAGCAATTTATACTGATGAACCTGCTGTTATAGATGGCAATATTATTACCACTGCTCATTATAAAGATATGGGTCCTTGGATGAGAGAAGTCATAAAGAAAGTTAGTGAATAAATTTACAAAATGAAAATACCATATGTAAATTTAAGCCTTCAATGGAAAAAAGAAAAAAAAGATCTACTTAATTTAATTGATAAAGCACTTGAAAATGAACAATGGGTGGGTGGTAAAAATATAGATTTATTTGAAAAAAAAATTGCAAAATTTTGTAACACCAAATATGCAGTAGCTTTAAACAGTGGCACTGACGCTTTAACATTAAGTTTATATTTATTAGGAGTGCGCAGAGGTGATGAGGTAATTACTGTTCCAAACTCTTTTATAGCCTCTACTGCTGTTATTATTCACCTAGGAGCTAAACCAGTTTTTGTTGATGTGTTAGCAGATCAAAATATGGATCCTACAAAATTAGAGAGAGCTATAACAAAAAAGACCAAGGCTATAATGCCAGTCCATTTAACAGGCAGAATATCAGAAATGAATGAAATTAATAAGATTGCAAAAAAATACAACCTACCAGTTATTGAAGATGCGGCTCAAAGTATAGGCTCTAAATATCATGATAAACCTTGTGGTTCTTTAGGTGATATAGGTTGCTTCTCAGCACACCCATTAAAAAACTTAAATGCAATGGGAGATTCTGGGTATCTTACTACAAATAATAAGATGGTTTTTGAAAAAGCAATCGAATTAAGAAGTCACGGCATGGTAAACAGAAATAAAGTAAAAAATTTTGGATATGTGTCACGAATGGACAACCTTCAGGCTTGTGTATTAAATTATAGGTTAAGTAATTTAAAAGATGTTATTAAAAAGAGAAGAGAAAATTATAAAATTTATTGCAATTATTTAAATAAAGAAAAAATCTTTATTCCAGATGAAAAAAATTACCAGTTTAATAGCTATCATACATTTGTGATACAAGTTAAAAAAAGAAATCAATTAAAAAAATTTCTAGAAGAAAATGGAATATCAACAGCAATTCATTACCCCATTCCAATACACATGCAACCTGCTGCTAAATTTTTAAAATATAATATTGGAGATTTTAAGAACACTGAGAAACAAGCAAAAGAAATTTTAACATTACCAATAAATCAATTTTTGAAAAAAAATGAAATAAAATTTATATCTGATAAAATTAATTTTTTTTGTTCTAAATATATTTAGCTATTAAAATGCAAGTATGATTAAGAAATTTTCACCATTTACTTTTACATATTCAAAGAACTTTTTAAATATATTTATACTAAGATCTATAAGAAAAATTTTAAATTTAAGTATTAGTATAATTTTTAAATTTTTTAGATATAAAATTTTAACATCTCCTTTAGAAGCAATTGGTCATCAATGTTGGGATTTAGAATGTATAAATATTGATAATGAGTTTAATGAAAAAAAACATATTATTTTAATTCCAAGACATGAAAAATTCTTAGGGAATAAATATTTTTTTGACAATTTTCAAAAAGAAAGACTGATTAAAAAGCACTCATTGAAATTTATTAATTCTAAAATATTTTGTGTAATTCTATACTTTCAAAGATATTTCAAAAATATTACATTAAATACAGATCATTTCATGGCAAACGATCATGCAACATCTTTTAAATTAATTAAAGATCATTTTACAAAATATCATACTAATGAAAAGCTACATGAAGATGGAAAGAAACTAATCAAAAAATATAATTTAGAATTAGGCAAAAAATTTATTTTATTGCATGCCAGAGATGCTTCTTTTAAACCTTTCGATAATGAAAGGTATCGAGATACAGATATAGATACTTTTTCAAATTTAATTGATTACTTGATTGAAAAAAAATATCAAATAGTAAGACTTGGGAATAAAGGTATGAAAAAGTCTAAATTTAATAATAAAATTATTGATTTAACTCAATTAGAAATATTACCAGCAGACAAAGAAATATTAGATGTCTATTTAGCGGCATATTGTGATTATATGGTTGGAACCTGTTCTGGCTTAGGTTGTTTAGCAGCCATGTTTGGTAAAAAAATTTTATCAACAAATATGGCCCCCCATTCATTTTCTTTGAGTATTAATTCTGGCTTATCGATACCTAAAATTTATAAATTTAATGAAGATAGTAAAATTTTAAAATTTGAAGAAGTTGTTTCATTAAATTTGCATAACTTAAGACATGATGATTATTACAAATCTAATAGTTTACATTTAATAGACAATTCTCCAGATGAAATAGTCGAAGCTTTTAAAGATCTAGAAGTTATTGATAATAATATCAAAGAAAATGAATTACAAAAAAAGTTTAGAGAAACTTTAAATAAAAATAATATCATTAGCCATAGCTTCGACTCCAGTTCATCTATAGCACCATCTTTTATTAAAAAATATATTGAATTGTTATAAAATGATTAATTAATATTTTACTTAAAATTTATCTAAGCAATTATTTTATTCTTTATATAATTTACCTTTATTTAATTTATAAATCGTTTGACAATGCTTCAAGACCTCTTCCTGATGGGAAACAATTATTATTGCAGGTTTTTCATTAAAAGAAATTATGTCATTGAAAATTTGACTTTCAGTTTTTTTATCTAGTGAATTGGTAGCCTCATCAAATATTATTAAATTAGGATTAAAATAGATTGATCTTGCTAGAGAAAGCCTTTGTTTTTGACCACCAGATAATCTTTTTCCATTTTCACCAATTTTAAATTTTTTTCCTCTATCATCAATTATTTCTTGTAATCTAGATCTTATTAAAGCTTTCTTTAATTTTTTTTCATTTATTAATTGATCTTCAATACCAATAGTTATATTTTCCCTAATAGTGGCATCTAGTAAGTAAAAGTCTTGTGGAATATAGCCTATTATCTTTCTTAAATTATTATTTTCAAAATTTTCTAATTTATGACCATCAAAATATATATTCCCGTGAGTTGGTTTAATTAAACCTAGAATAATATTTAAAAGAGTTGTCTTTCCAGATCCAGAGGAGCCTTTTATTCCTATAATTTCTCCTTTATTAATTTTGAAATTAACTTTATCCAGAATTAATTTTTCCGTTCCTTTGTACTTGAAAGTTAAGCTATTTACTTTTAAAAAATTATCACAGGTTAATGTTTGTTGTTTTTTCTTGAACGTTTTTTTGTTTAGAGATTTGATAGTATTCTCAAGTTCATTTAGAGATTCTGAGGTATACTTAATTCTACTAAGATTGAAATATAGCTGATGCAATGAGGGTAGAAGTTTATATGCTGCAAATCCAAAAAGAGACAAGGTTGGTAAAATATCGTTAATATTTAAATTATTAAATCTATAATTATAAATCAAAAAAAATGAAATTAATAAAATTAATATAATTTCAATTAGATACCTTGGTATTGTAGCAAGAATTAATGTAACAGCCTGACTAATAGAATAATTAATTCCAGGTTTTTCAAATTTTTTAATAAAAAAATCTTCTATTTTTAAAAATTTTACTTCTCTTATTAACTGAAAACAATCTTTGATGATTTTAAATCTATCCAAATTAGAGGATAATCTTAGTTCACTAAAATCATGTATTTTCCTCTTAAAAATAAAATAAAATATAATAAAACAAATAGATATTATAAATATCGCAATAAAGGATATCTGTGTTTCATAATAGAGTAAAAAAATAATAATTAACAAACTCAATATTAAGTGAGAAATAAATTGAACAGCAGGTAAAAGAGAGCTATGTACAACTTCATGAACTTCAGAGAGTATATTTCTGCTTATATGAGAAGAGTTTTGATTTAAAAAAAAAGTGTAGTTTTTTTGCAAATAACTTTTGAGTAATTTTTTTGAAATAAAATATTCTCTCATTAATATAAATTTCCAACTAAAGTACATTACAATTGATTTAAAAATCAATGAGACAGTAAACAATAGAATAAATAAGAGCGCAAAAAGTTGAGTTTTATCTTGATCAGAGTAGGCACCAAAAAATTTTGAAACTTTAACTACAATGTCATTATTAAAATTATTAATTAATGAATATGTAAAAGGAATAATTGATCCTATTGAAATTACTTCAAAAATTGATACAAGAAACATCATAATGATTATGAACCATAACTTTATTTTTTCAGTACTATCTAGTAATCCTAAAATATTTTTGAATTCTTTCATGATTTTTAATTTAAATGTTGGTTTCTAAAACTCCTTTCAGAGTAAGCTTTTTTGGTGGTGGCACAGACTTTCCAGAGTATTTTGATAAACATGGTGCAAACATTATTGGAACAACAATTGATAAATACATATATATAACAGCCTCAAATCTTCAAACTAAAATTTTTAAACAAGCATTTAGAATTTATTACAGTAAAAAAGAGTTTGTAAAAAGCACTAAAAGCATAAAACACAAAATAATCAAAAATGCATTAGAAAAATATTCTATTAAAGAACCATTGGAATTTCATTTGATTTCAAATCTACCAAGTTTTTCAGGTTTGGGATCATCATCTTCATTTAGTGCTGGATTCATAAATCTTATGAATTCATTAAATAATATTCATAAATCAAAAAAAAAACTTGCTTCTGAAACGATTAATTTTGAAAGAAACATAATGAAAGAAAGTGTTGGATATCAGGACCAAATATTTGCAATTTATGGTGGTTTTAATTCAATTCATTTAAGAAAAAAATTTTTTAAAGTTAAAAAATTTGATCTTACAAGAAAAGATATTAAAAAAATTGAAATGAATTCTTTTTTAGTACACACGGGAATTGCTAGAAAAGCTGAAAAAATTGAAATGAAAAAAATTAAAAAAATTGAAAAAAATAAAGATATTTTAAATAATATTCGAGATATTGCCAAAGAAGCTATAAAGTATTTAAATAATGAAAAATTAGATATTTGTTTCGAAGATATGTTAAATGAGAGCTGGGAACAAAAAATGAAATTGGATAATAATGTCAGTAATAAACAAATCAACTCTTTCTATGCAAAATGTATCAGTGAGGGAGCAACTGCTGGAAAGTTATTAGGCGCAGGAGCTGGCGGTTTTATGTATATGTACGTACCAAAGAAAAATCAAAATAATTTTATTAAAAAAATTCAAAAATCAATAAAGTTTAACTTTTCAAATGAAGGATCTAGAATAGTAAAAATATAACTTATAACAATTATAATGATAAAAAAAATAAAACAAATTCTTTATTTATTTTTAAATCCAAAATTAAAGTCATTTTCTAAATTAAAAGTTTCAAGAATAAATGTTGTAAATATTGGATCAGCTGGAGATGATGATTTTTCAGGAATGTTTTGGAATAAGATTAAAGATTTTTCTAATTTTTTTCATTTTGACCCTGATAACGATGAAATTAAGGAAAAAAAAAATTTAAAAATTTTTCCATATGGATTGTGGGATCAAAATGATACTAAAGAAATATTTATAACAAAATTTCCTTACGCTAGCTCTCTTTTTGAACCAAATGATAAATTATTAAAAAAATTTATCAATTATGATTGTCATGAAGTCATCTTAAAAAAAAAGATTCTTCTAAAAAAACTTGATAATATTATGACTAATAAAGATGAACTTTGTGACTTTATTAAAATCGATGCAGAAGGTTCAGAACTAAATATTTTAAATGGATCAAAAAATAATCTTCAAAACGCATATGGTCTAGAAGTAGAAATAAATTTTATAGAAAAAAACTTAGGCTCACCAGATGCGTGTGAAGTTATCACATATTTGAAGAATAAAAATTTTGATTTGTTTATTTTAAGTCGGGAAAGTTGGAGAAAAAATAAAAAAAATTATATTGTTGGTGCTTATCAGTTAACCTGGGCTGATGCTGTTTTTTTTAAAAATCAAGAAACTATTGCTTTTGATCTTATAAATTTATCTACAGCTCAAAAACAAATTAAAATTTTAAAATTATTATCAATTTTTTTGATTTATAATTTATACGATTCTGCTGAAAATTATTTAAAATATTTTAAAAAAGAAAAAATAATATCTGAACAGGACTATAATAATTATACAAAAATTATTAATAAAAATATTGAAAATAATTTTTTAGTTTTTCTAAAAACATTTATGTTGTTAATTTTTTCAATATTATTTCTTCCATTATCCATAGTTACATTTTCAAAAAAAATTATTATGTCAAATATCTCGTTTATAAGGATTTTAATTCAAAGATTTATAATTTTAATACAAAATTTATTTAGGTATTCTGGTCCAAATAAAGTATCAGTATCGGATTCTATAAAAAATTTATGAAAAATATTTTAGTAACAGGTGGTGCGGGATATATTGGAACTACATTAGTGCCAAAGCTTGTCCATAAAGGTTATAATGTAACTGTATTGGATAGTTTTTTATTTAACCAACAAGTGTTTTCTAGTCTTTTTAAATATGACAATTTAAATCTCATTAAAGGCGACGTTAGAGATGAAAATCTCATGGAAAAAGTATTAAAAGAAAATGATGTTATTATTCCTCTCGCAGCTTTAGTAGGAGCTCCAATGTGTGAATTAGATCCTTTTAGTACAAAAACTGTCAATTCAGGCTCTATAAAGCATATTGTAGATAACACATCAATGGAACAAATAATAATTATGCCGGTTTCAAACTCCGGTTATGGAATTGGAGAAAAAGATAAATTTTGTGATGAAACCAGTGAATTAAAACCAATTTCGTTGTATGGAAAAACAAAAGTTGAAGCTGAAAAATTAATCATGCAAAGAGAAAATAGCGTTTCATTGAGATTAGCAACGGTGTTTGGTATGTCAGAAAGAATGCGAACAGATTTATTGGTTAATAACTTTGTCTATAAAGCTTTATATGACAAAAGCATACTTATATTTGAAGGTCATTTTAAAAGAAATTTTATTCATATTCAAGATGTTACTGATGCATTAATTTTTTCATTAGAAAATTTTCAAAATATGAAAAATAATATTTTTAATGTTGGTCTTGATAGTGCGAATATGTCTAAAATAGAATTAGCAAAATTTATTAAAAAGTTTTTACCATATTTCTCAATCATAGAGTCTGATATTGGAAAAGATCCTGACAAGAGAGATTATATAGTTTCAAATAAAAAAATTTTAGAAAAGGGTTTTTTACCAAAATATGATTTAGAATTTGGAGTCAAAGAATTGATTAAAGGTTTAAAATTTTTACCTAGATCAATAGTTTCAAATGTTTAAAAAACTTAACTGTAATATTATAATATTATCAGGAGGCTTAGGAACAAGATTAGGTAAACTTACAAAAAAAATACCCAAACCGTTATTAAAAGTAAATAAAAAACCATTTTTAGAATATTTAATTAATTATTTTACTACATTTGGTTTTAAAGATTTTTATTTAGCTACCCATTTTAAAAATGAACAATTTGTAGATTTTAAAAAAAAAATTAAAAAATCTAACAATAAAATTAATTTAAGCCTGATTAAGGAAAAAAAACTACTTGGAACAGGTGGTGCAGTTAAAAATACTTTAAACAAAACGAAAAATAATAATAATATTGTGATAAATGCTGATACATTTATTGTATGTAATTTTAAAAAAATTTATGATTTGTTTAAAAATTATAATTTTGCCATTATAGGTAATTATATTATTGATAATTCTAATCGTTATGGAAGAATTATATCAAAAAAAAACATTGTAGTAAATTTTATTGAAAAAAAACAAAATAATTATAA
>Ga0213861_10003101_pt1 | contig 13835 bp, 13 predicted proteins | sample PICome_4_FD_160110 | JGI IMG/M metagenome (GOLD analysis project Ga0213861, IMG submission 160110) | Coastal seawater microbial communities near Pivers Island, North Carolina, United States - PICO131 | ecosystem: Environmental > Aquatic > Marine > Coastal | place: USA: North Carolina... | reverse complement strand
TAAGGGGGATAGGTTTGGCCCTATCTGCAAATTAGATTATCCGATAATCAATATTATGTAATATATTGGATGGTAAAACCCTTGTATTTGGCCTCGAACAGCCGTCTAGTTACCGCATCGCACCGTTTACAAAGGCCGCAGCATGACCCTCATAATCCGTCCGCCCGTGCCCAACGACCGCGCCGCGTGGGATAGGCTTTACCAAGGCTATTCGGAATTTTACAAGGTGACGCAGACGCCAGCGATGCGCGACACGCTGTGGTCTTGGCTGATGGACGTAAGCACGCCGGTTCACGGGCTTGTCGCGCAAGATGACACAGGTGCTTTGTTAGGTCTTGCACATTTCCGGCCCTTTGCAAGACCTTTGTCCGCCTCAACCGGTGGGTTTATGGATGATCTGTTTGTGGCCCCCCAAGGCCGCGGCCACAGTGTCGCGGATCACTTGATCCAAGGCGTGCGCGATCATGGTGCGGCCCAAGGCTGGTCGGTCATCCGCTGGATCACTGCCGAGGACAACTACCGCGCGCGGGCGGTTTATGACCGTCTGGCGGACAAGACAAAATGGGTGACTTACGATATAAAGCTGTGACATCTATAAAGCTGTGACCCCTGCCCCAATAATGATGCGCTAGATACATTCAAATCTTGCAATGTGTGGAATAGTCTATAGATAGGCGCAAACCGTCGATTGCAGGAGCCTTCCTTTGCGACACTATTTCCCCATTCTCACTTGGTCGCGCGGCTATTCGCGCGATATGTTGTCCAGCGACCTTGTGGCTGCGTTGATCGTAACGATCATGTTGATTCCGCAATCGCTGGCCTATGCGTTGTTAGCCGGGTTGCCTGCACAGGTTGGGCTTTATGCCTCTATCTTGCCATTGGTGATTTACGGCATCTTTGGCACCTCGCGCACGCTGGCTGTAGGACCAGTGGCTGTGGCGTCCTTGATGACGGCGGCAGCGGTGGGCAAACTTGCGGCCCAAGGCACGCCCGAATATTATGGTGCGGCCATTGCACTGGCGTTTTTGTCGGGGCTGATGCTGCTCGGCATGGGCGTTTTGCGGCTCGGTTTTATTGCGAACTTCCTGAGCCATCCTGTGATTTCAGGCTTTATCACCGCGTCCGGCCTGATCATCGCGGCGGGGCAAATCCCGCACTTGTTGGGCATTAAGGCCAAGGGTGAAACCCTGACCGAGCTTTTGCATCAGATTTTCAACAACTTGTCTGATCTGAACCTGTTCACGCTGTTTCTCGGTGCGGGGGCTGTCGGGTTTTTGTTCTGGTCGCGTAAGCATCTGAAATCATGGCTTTTGGCGCGCAACGTCAGCCCCAACATGGCCACCATTCTGACCCGCGCAGCGCCGGTGGCCGCGGTGTTTGCCACGACTTTGGTAACCTATCTGTTCGGCCTTGATGAGCACGGCGTCGCCGTCGTTGGCACGGTGCCGCAGGGGCTGCCGGTCCCGACTTTGCCGCCGTTTGATCTTGATTTGTGGGCGCAAATCGCGGTGCCTGCACTGTTGATTGCGATCGTGGGCTATGTCGAAACTATTTCAGTGGCGCAAACCCTGGCTTCAAAGCGGCGTCAGCGGATTGATCCGAACCAAGAGCTTATCGCCCTCGGGGCTTGTAACGTCGGCTCGGCTATGTCGGGCGGGTTTCCGGTGACGGGCGGGTTTTCGCGTTCGGTGGTGAATTTTGATGCCGGTGCGCAGACCCCTGCGGCGGGCGCTTTTACCGCAGTTGGCATGGCATTGGCGACGGTATTTCTGACCCCTGCCCTGTTCTATTTGCCCAAGGCCACGCTGGCTGCGACCATCATTCTTGCCGTCCTGACGCTGGTCGATCTGGGTGCTGTGCGCCGTACTCTGGCCTATAGTCGCACGGACGGCGCCGCAATGATTGCAACGATCCTTGTCACTTTGACGATGGGCGTCGAATCAGGCATTTTGGCGGGCGTGGCCCTGTCGCTGTTTTTGCATCTATATCGCACATCGCGACCGCATGTTGCGATTGTTGGTCAGGTGCCAGGCACCGAGCATTTCCGCAACGTTGAACGTCACGCCGTGGTCACAGCACCCGATGTGCTGACCGTGCGGGTGGATGAGAGCCTATATTTCCCCAATGCGCGTTTTCTCGAGGATTTTGTGCAGGATAAAATCGCCGAAAACACGGCCATCCGCCACTTGGTCCTGATGTTCCCGGCGGTGAATGAGGTGGACAGCTCTGCGCTGGAAAGCCTTGAGGCGATCAACCTGATGCTTAAGGCGTCAAACGTCACCCTGCATATGTCTGAGGTGAAAGGACCGGTGATGGACCGGTTGCGCCACAGTCATTTCATGGCTGATCTGACCGGTGATGTTTTCCTGACCCAATATGACGCGATGGAACGTTTGGCCCCCGAATTATCCGCCAAAACACTTGCCGCCGGTCGGCGTGATCGGGTGCGCCGCGTATAGCGCCCCGGAAACCTGTCTTTTTAGTCAGGTTTGATGTTCGGTGATGGATTTACGTTAGGGCATGCAGTAATATTAACCATCCCAGACGACAGGCTTTAAGCCCGTGGGAAAAGGTCTTGTGGCACTGAATCGCAATTTCGATTTTTCCAGATGCAACCGATTGCCGGTATAGGTTACGGTCAAGGACAAATGAAAAGACGGCCCAGAGCAATCTGGGCCGTTTTTTTGACTTTAATGCGTTCTAGCCAATCAGATAGGACGCCGAATACCTTGGTTTGCCTTCAATCTGAAACAGACTGAAGGCAAAATGTCTTAGCCAGCCAAAGTTTTGGCAACTTCTGCGGCGAAGTCTTCTTCTTTTTTCTCAATGCCTTCGCCTACGGCCACACGCACGAATCCGGTAACTTCAACGCCTGCATCTTTGGCCGCTTGGGCCACAGTGATCTCTGGGTTCATCGCGAACTTTTGGCCCAGCAAGGTCACTTCTTCCATGTACTTTGCCATGCGGCCAACGATCATCTTTTCGATCACGGCCTCTGGCTTGCCAGACTCACGCGCCTGCTCGGTGAGCACGTTCTTTTCACGCTCGACCAGTGCCGGATCCAGATCTTTTTCCGAAAGCGAGGCTGGGTTGAACGCTGCGATATGCATAGCGATCTGCTTTGCAATACCGTTGTCTGTGCCTTTAATCGCAACCAAAACACCGATTTTGCCCATGCCATCGGCAGCCGCGTTGTGGACATAAGCCGCAACCGCATCACCTTCGACAACAGCCATACGGCGCAGCGAGATTTTTTCGCCGATAACAGCCGTTGCAGCTGTCACGGTGTCTTCAACCGACTTGCCAGCAACCTTTGCCGCAGCCAGCTCTTCAACCGTTGCCACGCCAAGCGCTGCTTCGGTGATGCCTGCAACCAGCTTTTGGAAATCTGCGTTCTTGGCTACGAAATCGGTTTCCGAGTTCACTTCGACAGCAACACCCCGGCCACCCGAAACGGCGACGCCTACCAAGCCTTCAGCCGCAATGCGGTCAGCTTTTTTGGCGGCCTTTGCAAGGCCCTTAGTGCGCAGCCAGTCGATCGCGGCTTCCATGTCGCCAGCAACCTCGGTCAGCGCTTTTTTCGCATCCATCATCCCTGCGCCAGACATTTCGCGCAGTTCTTTCACCATTTGTGCGGTGATCGCCATCGTGGCTCTCCTCATATCATGCAAAATCCCGGCGGGGCTTGCCCCCACCGGGTAATGTTAGGGCGTCAGGCCTCAGGCCTCGGCAGCAGTCTCTGCTACGGCTACAACTTCTTCTTCTGGCGCATCTTCCAAGGCACCAAGGTCGATCCCTGCGGCACCCATCTGGGCAGACATACCGTCCAAGGCTGCGCGAGAGACCAGATCGCAATAGAGCGCGATTGCACGGGCTGCGTCATCGTTGCCCGGGATCACATAGTCAACGCCTTTTGGCGAGCAGTTGGTGTCAACCACGGCCACAACCGGAATGCCCAATTTCTTTGCTTCCAGAATGGCGAGGTCTTCTTTGCCAACATCGATGATGAAGATCAGGTCAGGCACGCCGCCCATTTCACGGATGCCGCCCAAGGAAGCTTGAAGCTTGCCCTGCTCGCGTTCCATGTTCAGACGCTCTTTTTTGGTCAAGCCTTCGGCGCCATTGGCCATCAGCTCATCAAACTGCTTGAGGCGCTGAATCGACTGGGAAACAGTTTTCCAGTTGGTCAGCGTGCCACCGAGCCAGCGGTGATTCATGTAGAACTGTGCCGATTTCTCGGCAGCTTCGGCCACGGCCTTTTGGGCCTGACGCTTGGTGCCGACGAACAAAATCCGGCCGCCCTTGGCAACCGTGTCGCGCACAACTTTCAGCGCCTGATCCAACATTGGAACAGTCTGCGTAAGGTCGAGAATGTGAATGCCGTTGCGGTCGCCATAGATGTACTCACCCATCTTTGGGTTCCAGCGAGCGGTCTGGTGACCGTAGTGAACGCCAGCTTCAAGCAGCTGACGCATGGTGAACTCAGGAAGAGCCATGCCGTTATCCTTTTCCGGTTTAATCCTCGGCAGGGCCGTCTTTAGAACATGTGTTCCAACCGGCGGACCTTTCAGGATTTCTCCCTGAAAAGGCCCAAGCCCCACCTGTGAAGTGCGCAGCCCATACCGTGCGACAAACAGGATTGCAAGTCTTCGCGCCAAGTTTCCGATTGGGTTGGACCGTTTTTAGGTATTTGGGCCAAGATGAAATTGGAATTGCCCTTTCACCTTGGCAAAAAGTACCTCCGCCGGAGGCATCCGCCGCTTCACGCTTGCGCACGTCTCGGGTTTGGGCAATGTCACGGAGATGAAAACATATGATGTCCTGTGCATTGGTTCTGTCCTTTGGGATGTGATTGGCCGCTCGCCCGCCTCGATGCGGTTGGGTTCGGATGTGCCCGGGCGCATCACGCGTTTGCCGGGCGGCGTTGCGCTGAACATCGCGATGACGTTGGCGCGGTTTGGGCTGCGGCCGATGTTGTTATCGGCGGTGGGGCGTGACGTTGAAGGGGAAGAGTTGGTCCGGCGTTGCGCTGAATTAGGCTTGATCACCGAGATGCTCTATCGGTCGGATGACTTGCCCACTGATGTTTATATGGCGATTGAAGGCGCGAACGGGTTGATTGCGGCGATTGCCGATGCCCATTCGCTAGAAGCCGCGGGCGATAAGATTTTGCACCCCTTGGCCGATGGTCGGTTGGGCAGCACAGATGCCCCGTTTGCAGGTTTGATCGCGCTGGACGGTAACCTGACCCAAGCGCTTTTGGCGCAGATCGCGGGGTCTGCTTTGTTTGCTGCTGCCGATTTGCGGGTGGCCCCTGCAAGCCCCGGAAAGGCCGAGCGGTTGTTGCCGTTGCTGTCGCATCCCAGTGCGACGCTTTATGTAAACCTTGAAGAAGCAGGGCTGCTGGCCAAAGAGCCTTTTTCGACGGCAGAGGCGGCGGCGCGCGGTTTGCTTGCGCGGGGGGCCGCGCGGGTTTTGGTGACCGATGGTGGCAACACCTGTGCCGAAGGAACCCAAGGCCAATCCGTGATCACCGCGACCCCACCGCAAGTTATGGTAACCCGTGTCACTGGTGCTGGTGACACCTTTATGGCAGCCCATATTGTGGCCACCCGCAACAATGCCACGCGGCAAGACGCGCTTACCCGCGCCATCACCGCCGCCGCAGATTATGTATCCGGAGATATTGAGACATGATAAACGCACCGCTGATCATCCTGCCCGAAGTGGCGAAAGCCTTGGCCAGCGGGGGTGCTGTTGTGGCGCTGGAAAGCACCATCATCACCCACGGCATGCCCTATCCACAAAACATCGAGATGGCAGCGCAAGTTGAGCAAGACGTCCGCGATGCGGGCGCCGTGCCTGCCACGATCGCGGTGATGGCGAGCAAAATCCATATTGGCCTGTCGCAAGCGCAGCTTGAAACTCTTGGCCAAACGCCCGATGCGCGAAAACTGTCGCGCGCTGATATGGCGGCCTGCTTGGTTTCCGGCGACACCGGGGCGACGACTGTGGCGGCCACCATGATCGCCGCGCGGTTGGCTGGGATTGATGTCTTTGCCACGGGCGGAATTGGCGGCGTGCATCGCGGGGCCGAAACCTCGTTTGATATTTCGGCCGACCTGCAGGAATTGGCGCAAACCCCGGTCACGGTTGTTGCGGCGGGAGCCAAGGCTATTTTGGATATTCCCAAAACGCTGGAGGTGCTGGAAACGCTGGGTGTGCCGGTCATCGCCTACGGTCAATCTGAAATGCCCGCCTTTTGGGCGCGTGCCTCGGGGCTTATGGCACCTTTGCGGTTTGACACGGCGCAAGAGATTGCGGCGGCTCATCTGATGCGCGCGCGTTTGGGCCTGATGGGCGGGCAATTGGTGGCCAATCCCATCCCGCTGGCCGATGAAATTCCCCTGCCCCAGATCGGGCCTGTGATCGAACAAGCGCTGGCCGAGGCATCCGCCCAAGGCATCGCCGCCAAATCGGTGACCCCGTTTTTGCTGGACCGGATTTTTGCGCTCACCGAAGGCCGATCCTTGACCGCAAATATCGCCCTTGTGCGCAACAATGCGCGTTTGGGGGCTGAAATCGCCCTGGCGATCAGCAAAGCCCGCATAAACCTCTAGATTTGCGGCGCTTTGCCATTGTAAGCCTGCGTCAGTATCCCTACGTTGCCGTCGTTCAGAAGGCTGATTATGACCAACCAAAACCAAAACTCGTCCAAGAAACGTGGCCTTTTCGCAGGCTTGCGCAGCAGCTTTTTGACGGGGCTTGTGGTGGTGTTGCCGATTGCGCTGACGCTCTATCTGATCTGGACGGTGACGGGCTGGATTGACGGCTTTGTACTGCCCCTCATTCCCGAAAAATACCAACCCTCGGAATGGTTCGGCTATTGGTTCTGCCCATCACTGACCGAGCCTGCGACCGGCTTGTCGCGTTTTTGGGCCTCAGACCCTGCAAAGCCGCCGTTTTTCTGCAAAGAGAATGGCATCAACCTGCGCGGCACCGGGGTTCTTATATTCCTTGTGTTCACGATCTTTATGGGTTGGATCGCGCGCGGCCTGATCGGGCGGTCGTTTTTGCATTGGGCCGAGCGGTTGGTTGATCGCACGCCTGTTGTGCGTTCGATCTACAGCGGTATCAAGCAAATCGCCGAAACCGTTTTCGCGCAGACCGACCAAAATTTTGAAAAAGCTTGCCTTGTCGAATACCCGAAAGAGGGGATTTGGGCGATTGGCTTTATCTCGACCAGCGCCAAAGGCGAGATCGCTGCGAAGTTCCCCGAGCATGAAGAGATGCTGTCAGTGTTCTTGCCAACCACGCCAAACCCGACCTCGGGCTTTTTGCTGTTCGTGCCGGCCACCGATGTGCGCATGCTGGACATGAAGATCGAGGACGCAGCCAAGCTGATAATCTCGGCTGGCCTCGTTTATCCTGCTGGCAAGGACAAAGACGGTGTGGTGATCACCCAGCCAAGCGGTTCGGTTTAATAGCCCCTAGCCAAGCAGCGCATGCGGATCCACTGTGCCACGCTTGCCCGATGGTCAGTGAAAAAGCGGTCCCCTGCTGCCTGCCCTGCAGCTTTCAGTCGTGACAAAAGAATCGGTGTTAGCAACAGTTTGCTGCTGGCGCCCAGTTCATTCATCAAAACATGATCGGCAATCAAATGCAGCGCCACATCTTTCATGCTGCCCGGTTCCAGCGCCCCCGCCTTGCGGGGCTAGGGTAACCCGAACCGGGGCCATCAAGCGCGCCCTTTTACATAGCGGTCCAGCCGCCATCGACCGAAATCGTCGTGCCGGTGATCTGGTCAGCGGAGCTAGAGCACAAAAACACTACCGTCCCTCCGATTTGCTGCGTTGTCGCAAACTGGCGGCTGGGTTGGCGTTCCAGCATCACGTTTTTGATCACGGATTCCCGGTCCATCCCGTGCTTTTTCATCTGATCGGGGATCTGCGCCTCAACCAATGGGGTCAGCACATAGCCGGGGCAAACCGCGTTGCAGGTGATCCCTGCACCAGCGGTTTCTAGGGCGGTTACTTTGGACAGGCCAACCACCCCGTGTTTGGCCGCGACATAGGCCGATTTATAGGGGCTTGCCGTCAAACCATGGGCCGAAGCGACGTTCACAACCCGCCCCCAGCCTTTGGCTCGCATCAAGGGCAAGGCAGCGGCTGTGGTGTGAAAGGCCGAGGACAGGTTGATCGCCAAAATAGCGTTCCACTTTTCGGTCGAAAATTCCTCAATTGCGGCGACATGCTGAATGCCCGCGTTATTGACCAAGATATCGCAGGCACCGGCCGATGCGATCAGCGCGCGGCAGGCCTCGGGGTCAGACATGTCGGCGGCGATATAGCGCACCTTGACCCCATGCTCGGCGGCAATTTCAGCGGCCAGCGCATGATCCTCATCGCGGTCGGTAAAGGAATTGATGACAACATCGGCCCCTGCCCGCGCCAGTTCATGCGCGACCCCCAACCCGATGCCCGAATTCGACCCTGTAACAATAGCGGTTTTACCTGCAAGCGACATAGCGACCCATCCTCAATGCTGCGTTTGCAGCATCGTGTCATGCGCTGCGGCAGAAGGGAACGCCCAGCCGCCTCACATTTTCGCGTCGGCCAAAAAAAAACGCCAGCGCGAAGCTGGCGTTAAGTTATTGAGGCAGGTTTCATACAGGCAAGAAACCTATCGAGCAGTCTGTACTTTATACGCGTTAACTTGTCGGGGGCCAAGTTAAAAGTTTGAAAAGTCACATAACAATCCATAGTATCTGGGAAAGAAAAGCTTAGGGATCGGGGATCGGCGCGGACATGAAACATCAGATTTTCGCGATTTTTACCACGGCAGCAACAGCGGTTTTGCTAAGTATTGCTGCGATTCCCGCCCAAGCAGAGCCTAAACATGGCATAGCTATGTATGGTGACCCTGCCCTACCACCTGATTTTGTGTCCTTACCTTACGCAAACCCTGCCGCCCCCAGCGGCGGACGCATCATTTTTGGCGAATCGGGCAGCTATGATTCCCTCAACCCTTTCATCCTCAAAGGCCGCGCACCTTGGGGGCAATCGGGCCTGACCACAGAAACACTTTTAGGCCGATCTTACGATGAACCCTTCACGCTTTACGGCCTTTTGGCCGAATCGGTCGAGACGGATGACGCCCGTACCTATGTCGAATTTACCCTGAACCCAGCTGCCGCCTTTTCAGATGGCAGCCCGGTCACCGCCGAGGATGTGTTGTGGACCTTTCAAACCCTCGGCACGGTCGGCCATCCTCGCTACCTTAATTCCTGGACCAAAATCGCCAGCGCCGAAATCACCGGCCCGCGGTCGGTCAAGTTCACCTTCAACACACCAGACCGTGAACTGCCTTTGATCTTGGGCCTGCGCCCTGTGCTGCAAAAAGCCCAGTGGGAGGGCAAGGATTTCACCTCGTCTACACTAGAGGCTCCCATCGGCTCTGGTCCCTACACGGTTGGCCCGCATGAGGCAGGGCGCTTTATCTCATTCGTCAAAAACCCGAATTGGTGGGGCAAGGATTTGCCGTTTAATAAGGGCCGCCATAATCTGGAAGAGGTGCGCTACGAATTTTTCGGCGATGACGGTGTGGTGTTTGAGGCGTTCAAAGCCGGTGAGATCACCAGTTACCGGGAAAACAACGCCGCCAAATGGGCCGATCAATACAGCTTTCCTGCCGTCACCTCGGGTGCGATCGTCAAATCCGAGATACCACATTCCCGCCCCTCTGGTATCGACGGTTTTGTGATGAACACACGGCGTGCGCAATTTGCCGATTGGCGGGTGCGTGAAGCGATGATCCTTGCCTTTAACTTTGAGCAGATCAACACGACCGTCACAGGCGGCGTTGCTCCGCGTATCCAGTCGTATTTTTCCAATTCCATCCTTGGCATGACCCCCGGCACCCCTGCCATGGGCCGAGAGTTGGAGCTGTTGCAACCTTTTGCGGCTGATTTGATCCCCGGAGTGATTGACGGTTACGCCTTGCCTGTAGCCGACAGCGCGACCAACCGCAAAAACATCCGCGCGGCCAAGGCGTTGTTGGAACAGGCAGGCTGGGGGGCCGACGACAGCGGCGTTTTGCGCAATAGCGATGGTGTGGCCTTTGCCTTTGACATTTTGCTGACGAATGGGGCTGCCGAAGTGGCCACCATCGCCAATATGTATATCGAGGCGCTCAAACCATTGGGCATCACCGCCACCCTGACCACCATCGACAGCGCCCAGATGAGCGAGCGCACCAATGCTTATGATTTTGACATGACCCACATGATCCGCAACATGTCGCTGTCGCCGGGCAATGAACAGACGTTTTACTGGGGGTCGGCAGGGGTTACCGAACCGGGCAGTCGCAACCTGATGGGCATGAATGTGCCGGCGGCCGAGGCGATGATCGATACGATGTTGAACGCCACCAGCCAAGATGATTTTATTGCCGCAACCCATGCGCTTGACCGGATTCTAACCGCAGGGCGTTATGTGGTGCCGTTCTGGTTTGCAAAAACCTCACGTTTGGCGCATGTGAAGGAATTGAAATATCCAAGCCGCTTGCCTATTTATGGCGATTGGCCGGGGTTCCAGCCTGATGTCTGGTGGTTTGAAAACTAAGATTCGCCCTTTGCATTTCGGCACTGGTGCGGACAACTTGAGGTGAAAGGCAAACGATGACACGTTTCAATTCTTTTCCGGCTAAAATGATGTCGCATAAACTTATGCTTTTGGCTGCCTTGTTGCTTTTGGCCGCCTTGGCGGGTTGCGGTACTGTCGACGGCATTGGCCGTGACCTTTCGGGTGCGTCAAACCGCGTCTCTAACATGCTCTGATCACAACCGGGGTTGAGCCGACGGTACTAAAAGATTATCTGGCCTGCGCAGGGCTTGTGCAGCCCAGTTCGGTGTAAAGGAACGCCACAGTGACCCTTCCGCAAACCTCCCACGCGCCATTTTGGCAGCGGCGCCCTACCTTGTCGCCCTTTGCGCTGAACGTTGCCGTGGTGCTCTGTATCCTTGCTTTGCACAACACCACCTTTTGGGGGCGCACTGTAACGGCGTACCAAAGCGACACCCTTACAATCGCGGCCTTTTTCGGGGCGATCTTTGCGCTGACGTTGCTGCTGGTTTCGCTGTTTGCGGTGCGCTGGTTGCAAAAGCCGGTTTTGGCGTTTTTGTTGATCCTTGGCGCAGTCACCTCCTATTACCAAGACACGCTGGGTGCGACGATCGACCGTGAGATGATCCAGAACGCGATCACCACAACTGTGACCGAGTCCAAGCACTTGATCACGTTCAACTTTGTGTTCCATATTCTGTGGGCCGGGGTTTTGCCTGCGGCCTTTGTTTTTTGGGTAAAGGTGAAACGAGCGGCCCCTATGCGTGCGGCCATGTTGTGGGCCGGAACGGTGGTGCTGTCGGTTGTTTTGTGCGTGGGCATGTTGCTTACGCATTTTTCCACCTTTTCGGTGGTCCTGCGCGGCCAAAAAGAGCTGATGGCCAGCTATCAACCCGGCGCGCCATTGTCTGGCACATTGCGCTATATCCGGATGTTGCAAAAAGCCAATGCACAGCCGCTGCAGGCGCTGGGGATGGATGCAAAACCATCGGCGGCATTAACTGCTTTGACCAAACCTGTGTTGTTGGTCGTGGTTGCAGGCGAAACCTCACGCGCGCAAAACTGGAGCCTTGGCGGCTATGCGCCCTTGACCAACCCGGAACTGGCCAAACGCGACATTACCTATTTCCCCAACGTCTCCTCCTGTGGCACAGCCACGGCGGTGTCGCTGCCTTGCATGTTCGCTAACTATACTCGCGCCGAGTATAGTTATGACAAGGGCGTCAGCACCGAAAACATGCTCGATATTCTAGCGCGTGCTGGTTATCATGTGGAATGGTGGGACAATAATACCGGCGACAAAGGCATCGCTGTGCGCCAAACCATGCAAAGCATCATCACCTCGACCGACCCGCGCTTTTGCGCCGACGGCGAATGCACGGATGGGATCTTTTTGGACAGGCTTGCCGAATATGCGGACAGCATCACACAAAACACCGTGCTTGTGCTGCACATGATTGGCAGCCACGGTCCGTCCTATTACCTGCGCTATCCGGATGAATTTGAGCATTTCACCCCGACCTGCAAAACCACCGAGCTAAAGGATTGTTCGCTGGAGCAGATCACCAACACCTATGACAACACCGTGGTTTATACAGATCATATCGTGGCGAGTATGATTGATATTCTGGCGGCACAAACCAAGGCGACGTCGGCGCTGTTCTTTGTGTCGGACCATGGTGAGTCTTTGGGGGAGAATGGGCTTTACCTGCACGGTGCGCCCTATTTCATCGCACCTGCCTATCAGACCCGTGTGCCGATGCTGACATGGATCCCGCCTGCATATGAGGCGGCCCTTGGCATCCAGCCCGGTTGTGTAGCAAAGTCCAAAGAGGTTGAGTTGAGCCATGACAATATGTTCAGCACCGTGCTTAGCCTTGCGGGTGTTGAAACAGCAGTGATTGATCCTGCCCTTGATTTGATTGGACCGTGCCGCAATGCAATCTGACCCTAAACCCAAACCGCGCCCCGAACGCATCACCGGCATTCGCCATCTGTTTGCCGCCGCAGGGTATTCCATAGCAGGCATTCGCCGCATGTGGGCCGAGACTGCCTTTCGCCATGAAATGCTGGGCTTGCCAGTGGTGTGCCTGCTATTTTGGGCGATTGCGGCGCCACTATGGGCCTATGGCGTGTTTGTCATTCTGTGGCTGCTGCTGATTGCGATCGAGGCGCTGAACACGGCAATTGAGGCAATAGTGGACCATGTGTCCCCCGACTGGTCGCTGGCGGCGCGCGATGCCAAAGACCTTGGGTCTCTGGCCGTGATGGCGCTGTTGCTCGCAAACGGGGTGTTTGTGGGGTATGTGGTGGTTCGGTCTTTGGTCGGCTGACTGCCGTTTTGAATGAAGCGTCGGACGGGGGCTCTGCCCCCGTACCCCCGAGGTATTTTGGGCCAAGATGAAATTGGGGGCCAGGTTTCAGGCGAGAGACGTGACCCATAGGACGGTTGCGTCGTCTTCCGACAGGCTGACCACATTATGGCCCATCGACGCGTCATAATAGGCGCTGTCGCCGCGGCGCAGATCGACCGCCTCGTAAAACTCGGTGTAAAGCCGCGCGATGCCGGTGAGGACATAGAGAAATTCTTCACCGTCATGGCGCACCCAGCCATCAAAATCGTCAAAGCTGCGGGCGCGGATGGTGGCGCGGTAAGGCAGCATGGTCTTTTGCACAAGGCCGGGGGCCAAGAGTTCATGCTCATAGGTGGTGGTCGGATGGGCTTGGCCTTCGCCCGATTTGGTGACCGCCATGCGCCCCATGACCTGATGGCGGCTGGGCGGAATAAAGAGTTGCGGGACCGAAATCGCAAGGCCGCTTGCCAGCTTTTTCAGCGCATCATAAGTGGGCGACATCTGGCCGTTTTCGATTTTGGATAAGGTGGAGCGCGCAAGCCCTGCATGAGTGGCCGCTTGTTCCAGCGTCCAGCCTCGTGCGCGGCGCAATTCGCGCACGCGCGCACCAAGGTCAAGCTGGGTGACGGCGGTATCAGCCTTTTGGCCATCGCGGGCGATGCGGATCAGGTGGGTGCCTTCGCTCATGCTTTTGGGCCTTTCATACGCGTGCTTTTGCAATACGCGGCCCTGTGCTGTCTTGCAACGGTCCCTGCCCCAGTTTAGCAGGTTGGCTATGCACCTTTCATCCAGCCAAGCCCCAGCCTATCCTGCCTTGCCCGCCCGTTTCAACATGGCAGCGCATGTTTTGGCACGAGGG
>Ga0213861_10003098_pt1 | contig 13847 bp, 13 predicted proteins | sample PICome_4_FD_160110 | JGI IMG/M metagenome (GOLD analysis project Ga0213861, IMG submission 160110) | Coastal seawater microbial communities near Pivers Island, North Carolina, United States - PICO131 | ecosystem: Environmental > Aquatic > Marine > Coastal | place: USA: North Carolina... | reverse complement strand
CGTAATTTTTGCGGTTTCTTTAAAGACAATTTCCTCTTTTTCCCAAACATCCGAATATTTTTTAAAAGTAGTTTCTTCCTTCGCTTTTCCAACCAATTCATACCCAGTTTCGCCTTCTTGAATTGTGATTTCTAAAGGCAAAGAAGCGCCATCAGGATTGTATTGAGAATATAAATACCAACCTTTAAAAAGTTGTGTTTTAAAGATAATATCATATTCAGTTTCGGAAATTTTTTGAACTTCTGTACTTATTACAATAGGGTTATCTGCAGTTTGTGCTTTTGATAATAAAACACTTAAAAAGGATAGTATAAAAAGGAATTGTTTCATGTTTTGTAAGTAATTTGAATACTATTTTCGGATGTTGATTTTGATAAAAAACGCCTGTCTTGCCTGTGATTGATGACCCAAATAATTTCGTTTTCAGCAGTGCAAAGCAACCAAGTTTTTTCTTTTTCAATGAGCGAAAATTTCTCATCCTTAAAATACTTGCTCAGTTTCTTTTTGCCTTGCATTCCTGAAGGGTAAAAATAGTCTCCATTTTGCCATTTTCTTACAATTAAAGGATATTTTAACAAGTTTTTAGCTACTAAAATTGAATTTTTAGTTTCGATTTTCTTTGTTGGATTTTCCTCAAAATTTAAAAAAATAGGTGTTGAAATGGCGGTTTGATTTTCAGAAATTTCAAAAAATTCTATATCTGTTTTTTTAAGAGGAATTTCAGATAAAATCAAAAAATCTCTGTCTTTTAACAATGCATGCGTTTTAGAAAAAACCTGTTTTCCAGTTTGAGAAGTAAGTAAATCAACAATATTATTCCATTCTGTGAATTGATATTTTTTCAATAATTGATACAAATATGCTTTTGGATTTGATAATTGTTTTATTTTTTGAATATCAAAAAATACCATTCCGTCTTTTTCAACACAAATTTTTGATGAAATTTCTTCGATTTTATCATCAATAATTTGTTGTGCATCTTGTAAATAGTGACTTGTATTTGCAAATGAATCCAACAAACTTGGATTGATTTCTCTCAAAATCGGAATCACTTGATGACGAATTTTATTACGCAAATATTTAGTTGATGAATTTGAGCTATCTTCACGCCATTCCAACTGATTTTCAATGGCATATTCCAAAATTTCAGCTCTTGAAAAAGGCAATAAAGGACGAATGATATTTCCGTTTTTTGCAGGAATTCCTGTAAAACCATCTAATCCAGAACCACGAGTGAGGTGAATTAGAAAAGTTTCTAATGAGTCATCCAAATGATGAGCTGTTAAAACAAACTCCAATTGATGTTTTAAAACCAATTCCTGAAACCAATTGTAGCGCAATTCTCTTGCAGCAATTTGAATGGAAATTTGTCTATTTTTCGCAATTTGTTCAGTTTTAAAATGGGTTATAAAAATCTGATTAGATGATATTTGAGCTATTTTTTTTACAAATTCTTCATCCAAATCACTTTCTTCATTTCGCAATGTAAAATTGCAATGTGCCAAAGAAATTTGTAAGTTTAGTTGATTGCACAAGTGCATCAAAACCACAGAATCCAATCCTCCAGAAATTGCCAACAATAATTTTGCATCCTTTAAAAAAGGAAAATTTGTATGTATATGTTGTTCAAATTTTTGGAGCATTTCAAATCAAAAGTACATTTTTTAGAGTTGTGAGTTCAACCAATCAACCAAATCTTGTAAAAATTCATCTTTGCACAAATCATGTTGCAATTCGTGATACCCCCCTTTATACAATTTGAGGGTTGCTTTTTTTGAATTATTTACAAATGCTTGACTGCCTTTATAATCAATAATTTTGTCATCAGTTCCATGTGCAATCCACATAGGAATGGTTAATTTTGACGCGTTTTCAATCGCCCATTTTCCTGATTCAATGAAGGTTAATGAGAAATTTGGACTTATTTGGTCGTGAACCAATACATCATTTTTATAATTTTCAACTGCCACAGGATCTCTTGAAATATCATTGGGATTCAATTCATTTCCTAAGGTAATGGAAGGGGCAATTTTTTGTAAGATTTTTCCAACAAAAAGCTTGATTTTTGGCGGTTCAAAAGCCAATTTCAAAAATGGACTTGTAGCAATAGCACCTTTCAAAGAATGATTTTTTCGCAATATAAAGTTGATGATAGCATTGCCACCCATAGAATGCCCGTATAAAAAAATCGGTTTTTTGGGGAATAATTGTGCCGCTTTTTCAATGGTTTTTTGAATGCTTTCTAAAACCGCATCAAAATTTGGATTGTGTCCTCTTTTTCCTTCTGTTTTTCCATGTCCAAAATGATCAAAAGCAACTACTGAAAAATCATTTTCTGTCAATTTTTGAGCTACATGAGCAAAACGTCCAGAATGTTCTCCCATTCCATGCACCAAAACAACAACTGCTTTTGTGGTGGTTGCTTGCCAATATTGCCCGTAAAACTTGGTGTCAAAAAGCGTGAAATTAAATTCTTGATGAAACATAAAAATGATATTGTATTGAGGTTTTAAAAATAAGATTTAAACAACGAAATCAAGAATATTTTTTATTTATCAAGTAAAAATTAATCTAAATTCAGCAATACTTGTTTCATGGCTTTTGCTTTCAATAAACATTCTTCATATTCTTTTTCGGGATTTGATTTTACTGTAATGGCACTTCCTACAGAAAAAGAAACGTATTTTTTATCAGCATTATACAAAATACTTCTAATGACCACATTGAAATCAAAATTTCCATTTGGTGTAAAATAACCCACTGCACCAGAATACAAACCTCGTTTGGTAGTTTCGTATTTTTCGATGATTTTCATGGCAGAAACTTTGGGTGCACCAGTCATACTTCCCATTGGAAAAGTGTCTTTTAACACTTGAATTGGCGGTGTTTTTTCATCAATTTCACAAACAACAGTTGAGATCATTTGATGCACTTGTTTGAAAGCATAAACCTTACATAATTCTTCTACTTTGACACTTCCTTTGATGGCAGATTTTGATAAATCGTTTCTAACCAAATCTACAATCATCACATTTTCAGAACGTTCCTTACTATCTTTTGACAAATCAAAAGCAATTTTTTCATCATCAATTTTACTTTTCAAACGTTTTGCAGTTCCTTTGATAGGTTGAGAAATGATTTTTTGACCTTCTTTTTTGATGTATCTTTCAGGTGAAGCTGACAGTAAAAATAGGTGATTCATCTTCAAAAAAACCGCAAAAGGAGGTTCAGAAATGCTATTTAATTCTTGATATACGTTTAGTGGATTGATGTTTGTGTTTTCAGCATAAAACTCCTGACAAAAATTAGCTTCATAAATATCACCTCTGTGAATGTGTTGCAAAATTGCAGTCACTTTTTCTTGATATTCCTCTTTATGGATGCGTAATTTTATGTTGATATCTGAATTTGCTTGTTGGGTTTTTGGATGATTACCTTGTTTGATTTGTTCAAAATCGCTTTCAATTTCATCATCAACCATTTTTAAATACTGAAATTCAACCTTATTTTGATTGATGAAAATCAACTTTTTAGGTTGAAAAAAGAATATTTCTGGGAATTCCAACCCATCAAAATTTGAGGAAGAAAGTTCTTCCACGTCATTTTTAACATCATAAGAAATGTAGCCAAAAACATAATCTTTGGTATTGGATTGATATTCTTGCAATTTTTCAAAAGCATTGAGAACATCGGTTTTAATTGCTGTAAATTCTTCTACAGCTAAAGCACAGTCAAAACTCGAATATTGTTGTTGGTAGTTGTTGGAATCTAACCAAATTACAGTTTCAAATTGTTGAGACCAAAGCAACAATTGTTGTTTGAATTTTGAAATATTTTCAACCGAAAATGTTTTTTTGGTTCTATGCATTTTTAAACAAAAGACCTCACTGATTTTTAAAATCAGTGAGGTCTGGATTATATTTTAAAATTTTTACGCATTCAAAGGTTTGCCATCCCAAGCAGCTTTTGCGGCTTCTTTTACTGCCTCTGAATAAGTTGGATGTCCATGACAAATACGAGCCAAATCTTCAGCAGAAGCTCTAAATTCCATTGCCACAGCTGCTTCCATAATTAAATCAGCAACTCTAGCACCCACCATGTGAACTCCTAAAATTTCGTCTGTTTTTTTATCAGCCAATACTTTTACAAATCCATCAACATCACCACTTGCTCTTGATCTTCCTAAAGCACGCATTGAAAATTTACCCGCTTTATAATCGATTTTTGCAGCAATTAATTCTTCTTCAGTTTTACCAACAGCCGCAACTTCTGGCCAAGTATAAACGATTCCAGGAATCAAATTGTAATCGATATGTGGTTTTTCACCAGCAATCAATTCTGCAACAACAACACCTTCTTCCTCTGCTTTGTGTGCTAACATGGCACCTTTTACAACATCACCAATTGCATAAATATTCGAAATATTGGTTTGCAAATGATTGTTGATTTCGATTTGTCCTTTTTCATTGACTTTTACGCCCACTTTTTCCAAACCTAAACCTTCTGTATATGGTTTTCTGCCGACAGAAACCAAGCAATAATCACCTGTAAATGTTACTTCTTCTCCTTTTTTGTTGGTTGCTTTAACCGTAATTTCATTGCCTTTTCTTTCAACAGATTTTACGCCATGACTTACATAAAAGTCCATTCCTTGTTTTTTCAGAACCTTTTGCAATTCTTTTGAAACGTCACCATCCATAGTTGGTGTAATTTTTGGTGCATATTCAATGACTTTTACATCTGCTCCTAAACGTGCATATACTGAACCCAATTCTAATCCAATTACACCACCACCAATTACGATTAAATTTTTTGGAACTTCTTTTAGTTTTAGAGCTTCAGTTGAAGTTATAATACGTTCTTTATCAATTTTGATAAAAGGTAAACTTGCAGGTTTTGAACCAGTTGCAATGATGATATTTGTGCCTTCGATCACTTCTGATGAACCATCATTTTTGGTAATTTTTACATGAGTAGCATCTTCAAACGAACCCAAACCTTCATAAACATCAATCTTATTTTTATCCATCAAATATTTGATTCCACCTGTGGTAGTTTCAACAACATTGGCTTTGCGTTCAATCATTTTTGAAAAATCAAACGATGGTTTTGATACCGAAATTCCATGCTCTTCAAAATGATGAACAGCGTCGTAATAATGATGTGAAGAATCTAACAACGCTTTTGAAGGAATGCATCCAACGTTTAAACAAGTACCTCCAAGCGTGCTATATTTTTCGATAATAGCTACTTTTTTTCCTAATTGAGAGGCTCTCACTGCAGCAATATATCCTCCAGGACCAGAACCAATAACAATAATATCGTATTTCATTCTAAAATTATTTTGGGTTACAAAATTACAGCTTTTTTTAGAGAATATTATCAGAATTGTGTAGATTTACTATCTCATAGATTTTAATTTTTTTACCATGAAAATATTCAAAAAAGTACCCATTGTATTACTTGTTGTATTTGCAATTGCACAGTTTTTTCGTCCTGAAAAAAATGAAGGTGATTTAACATCTGTAAATGCATTTATTGCTGAGACAAATCCGCCTAAAGATGTACAAGAAATTTTGAAAAATACTTGTTTTGATTGTCATTCTAGCAACACCAGATATCCTTGGTATAGCAATATTACTCCTGTAAATTTTTGGTTAGCTGATCACGTAAAAGATGGAAAAAAACACTTGGATTTTTCGAATTGGAATTCTTATAATTTGAAGAGAAAAGAGCACAAAATGGATGAATTGCACGAAGAAGTTGCCAAAGGAGAAATGCCTTTAAATTCATACACTTGGACACATGCAGATGCCAGATTAACACCTGAACAAATTGAAGCAGTTGTGACTTGGGGCAAAAAAGTGCAAGCAGATTACAAGCAACAAATGAGTGTAGAATAATTGTATAAACCATCACTTTTAATTATTGGAACAGTTTGGGTAGCACCCAATGCATCTGCTGCTGGCAGTAGAATGTTGCAATTGATGGAAGTTTTTTTACAACAAAATTTTCACATTACTTTTGCGTGTGCTTCTAAAAAATCAGCACCGATTTTTTCGTTAGAAGCTCTCGGAATTGAAGCAATTGAAATTCAGTTGAATGATGTTTCTTTCGATGATTTTGTTCGAAAATTGAATCCAGAAATAGTCATTTTTGATCGCTTTTTGACAGAAGAACAATTTGGATGGCGAATTCACGAACAATGTCCAAATGCACTCACAATTTTGGATACAGAAGACTTGCATTGTTTGCGAAAAACACGAGAAATTTGTGTTCAAAAACAGCTTGATTTTTCAATTCAAGAACTCAAAAAACAAGACATTACCAAGCGCGAAATTGCCTCCATTTTACGATGTGATATTTCTCTAATCATTTCCAATTTTGAGATGGAATTACTGATAAATGATTTTAAGATTGATGCTTCACTTTTGTATTATTTACCATTTTTGTTAGATGTAATTACTGAAAGTCAAATTGAAAAATGGAAGTCTTTTGAAGAAAGAGAACATTTTGTTTTTATCGGAAATTTTTTCCATAAACCCAATGTTGATGCTGTAATTACGCTGAAAAACGAGATTTGGGGAAATATCAAAAAACAACTTCCAAAAGCAGAAATGCATATTTATGGTGCTTTTGTAACACAACAAATTCAACAATTGCACAACCCAAAAGAAGGATTTATCATCAAAGGATTTGCAGAAAATGTTCAAGAAATCGTTGAAAATACGAAAGTAGTTTTAGCACCTTTGCGTTTTGGAGCAGGAATTAAAGGGAAACTTACGGAAGCTATGATTTGTGGAACTCCAAGTGTTACAACCAAAATTGGTTCAGAAGGAATGCATCAAAATTTACCTTGGAATGGTTTTGTTTCAGATGATTTTTCGGAATTTGTAGAAAAAGCAGTGTTGTTATATTCAGATAAAAATGTTTGGAAAACAGCACAAAAAAATGGTGTAAACATCATCAATAGTTTGTACGATAAACAACAACTCTTCAAACCATTTATCAACCGAATTTTGGAAATTCAACAAAATTTAGCAAATCACAGAGCTCAAAATTTTATGGGAAGTTTGTTGCAACACCATAGTTTGCAAGCTTCAAAATATTTGAGCAAGTGGATTGAGGCCAAGAATGGTTGAGTTTTTTAAAGTTGAAAATTGATTTACTCTATAGGTTCATAATCCATTGGTAAAGAATTTCCAAACTTTTCGTAAGACCAATATCCCTCGTAAAAAACATCTAAAGGGTTTGTCATAAATCCGTTTTTGTCTAAAATAGTTGGAATTTTAATGGGAATTATTGAGGATGTTTGTGCTAAAGGAGCTCTCATTTTACTAAAGGAATTTCTAAGAATATAGCCTTTTTCTTCCTTTTCTTTGGTGTACACAATACTCAAGTTATTTTCAAAATCTAGGTATACAACACCATTTTTTAAAGATATAATTGAGTCTGAAGGAACACTAGATTTGTATAAATAATCAATTGTTTTTGGTAAATTTACCTTTCTTAAAATAACGATTGATGAATCTAAAGCTGTTTTAGGGTCTTCTATTTTTTTGAAAAATCAATTGGACTTTTAGAAAGTCTAACAAATTCTCGTGCTTTTTTAATGGCTTCTTCACTTGGTCTTTCTGGATTTGGAACTCTTTTAAATTGATGAATAATAAAACCTTCTTGATATGTTGTATTTTTCAATAAAGTTTGATAAAAATGAGTAAAAGATCCATTAAAAGCAATTAATCTATTTTTTTTCCAAAGAAGTTGCTTTCTTTTAGATCCTTTTAGATTTTCATATCTTGAATAACCTAGATAGGAAACCATATTTTTATTGATAGTAAAATCCTCTAATTCATAAATAATTTTATATCCCAAACTTTCATGTTTTATTTCTAAAGGTTTTCTTGCGATTGCAGTTAAAACATTGTTTTTAGCATCAAAATTAAAGTGCAAAACTTCAGGATTTATTATTTTACATCCCACAGCAATTTCAGTTCTACCAATAAATTCTCTTTTGAAAACCTCAAGATTATACTTCCATTCGTCATTGTAAACCGTTTTTGAAATAATTACTTCATCTAAGGTATTTTGTTCTTCTTCTAATTTAAAAACTAGCGATTTTTTATAGGTTGAATTATTTAAAGGATAAATAATTTTTTTGTAACCCAAATATGATACCACCAAATCATAAACTCCTTCTTTAACGGTTATTGAAAATTTCCCTTCAGAATCAGTAGTTGTACCAAGCATTGTGTTATTAAAATACACAGCAGCTCCTTCTAAAGGGCTATTTTTATCGGCAACAATTCCACTAATAGTTACCTGTGCAAAAATTGAAAATTGAATAAAAAATAATATAAAAAAGAATCGATTTTTCATTGTCTAAAAATAGAAAATGAAAAACCGATTTATGAAAAAAGTTTGTTAATTAGTGTTAATGATTTTTAAGTAATCCTGCACGTTTTAGCAAAGCATCTGGTTTGGGTTCTTTGCCTCTAAAACGTTTGTACAATTCCATGGGTTTTTCTGTTCCGCCTTTTGATAGCACATTTTCTTTGAACTTGGTTGCTACTTCTTTATCAAAAATGCCTTTTTCTAAAAAGTATTCAAAGGCATCTGCATCCAACACTTCTGCCCATTTGTATGAGTAATATCCTGCGGAATATCCTCCTTGAAAAATATGTGAAAAAGAGGTGCTCATGCAATTTTCAGCAACATCAGGATACAATTTTGTGTCTTCAAAAGCTGCCAATTCAAAATCTTTTACTGATGAGATTTCTGATGGATTTTCACTGTGCCATTTCATGTCCAAAATACCAAAACTCAATTGACGCAAAGTTTGCATGCCTTCATGAAAACTCGCTGATTCTTTGATTTTTTCAATGTATTTCATCGGAATTGTTTCTCCAGTTTTGTAATGTTTTGCGAACAAAGCCAAAGCTTCAGGTTCGTAACACCAGTTTTCAAAAATTTGACTTGGCAATTCTACAAAATCCCAAGAAACGGATGTTCCTGACAAACTTGTGTAGGTTGTGTTTGCCAACATTCCGTGCAAAGCGTGCCCAAATTCATGAAACAACGTGGTTACTTCATTGAATGTTAATAAGGATGGTTTTGTAGCAGTTGGTTTGGTAAAATTGCAAACAATAGAAACTTGTGGGCGTTCATTTATTTGATTTTGAATGAATTGCGATTTATAAGAAGTCATCCAAGCACCATTTCTTTTGCCTTTTCGCGGATGAAAATCTGCATAAAAAACAGCAATGAAATTGTTTTGAGTATCATAAACTTCATAAGTTTTTACATCTTGATGGTATTTGTCGATGTTATAAACCTCTTTAAATTGCAAGTCGTATAATTTTTCTGAGATGGTAAAAACACCTTCAATCACATTTTCTAATTGAAAATAGGGTTTCAATTGTTCTTGATCCAAATCAAACAATTCTTTCTTTAATTTTTCAGCATAATAAGCACCATCCCATTTTTCGAGTTGTTCAATTCCGTCTAATTTTTTTGCATAATTTTCAAGATGTTTGAATTCTCTCTGAGCAGCAGGTTTTGCCTTTTGAAGCAATTCATTAGAAAACTCCATTACTTTTTCGGGAGTTTCTGCCATTCGTTCTTCCAACACAAAATGTGCATGACTTTTATAACCTAATAAATTGGCGCGTTCATGACGTAATTTTACAATGTTTAAAACGATATTTTCATTGTTAAATTCGTTGTTTTGAAACCCTTTTTTGCCAGCAGCAATTGCCATTTTTTTTCGCAATTCTCTGTTTTCGACATACGTTACAAGGGGAATATAACTTGGAAAATCTAGGGTAAAAACAAACCCTTCTTTGCCTTTTTCTTTTGCTATTTCTTGGGCAGCTTCTTTGGCGGATTCTGGCAAACCAGTCAATTCTTTTTCATCTAAAATATGCAATTCAAATGAATTGGTTTCTGCCAATACATTTTCGCCAAATTGCAATGAAAGTTTAGACAATTCAGTATCTATTTTTCGTAATTTGATTTTGCTTTCTTCGGATAAATTGGCACCATTTCTTGCAAAACCTTTGTATTGTTTTTCTAACAACATAGTTTGCTCAGGTGATAATTGCAAATTGTCTTTTGATTCAAAAACGGCTTTTACTTTGGCAAATAATCCTTCGTTTAAAGTGATATCATTTCTGAATTCACTCAATAATGGTGAGACTTTTTGTGCTATTTTTTGTATTTCATCATTGGTTTCAGCGGCATTCAAATTGAAAAAAATACTGGTAATTCTGTTCAACTTTTCGCCAGCAAAATCAAGAGCAACAGTGGTGTTTTCAAAAGTTGGTTTTTCAGGATTTGAAACAATGACATCAATTTCGGCTTTTGCCATTTCAATTGCTTTTTCAATTGCTGGTTGATAGTGATGCGATTCTATTTTTGAAAAAGGTGCTGTATTAAAATCTTGTAAAAGTGGATTCATTTTTTTGAGTTCAAAGTTTAAAATTCTAGGTTCAGGGTCAATTTTGAATGTTGAATTATGAATTTCGAACCTTTTTTGAGGCTTGTTCTACTTTTATTTTTAATCCTTCTTTGTAAGCAATGATTTTATCCAAGACACATTTGTCTGAAGCTCCAATGATTTGTGCTGCTAAAATTCCCGCATTTTTAGCGCCATTCAAAGCAACAGTTGCCACAGGAACACCTCCAGGCATTTGTAAAATAGACAACACAGAATCCCATCCATCAATAGAATTGCTGCTTTTTACAGGAACACCAATCACAGGCAAAGGACTCATGCTTGCCACCATTCCAGGTAAATGAGCAGCACCTCCAGCACCAGCAATAATCACTTTAATGCCCCGTAAATGTGCATTTTTTGCATAGTCAAATAGTTTTTCAGGAGTTCTGTGAGCAGAAACTATATCTACCTCAATTTGTATATCAAAACTTTCTAAAATATCTATCGCTTCTTGCATTACTGGAAGATCAGAATCACTTCCCATTATTATTCCTATCATTTGTTAATTTATTAGGTTGATAATTACGTTTATCATCATTTCTTTTTCAGCTGGATTGCTTTCTGCAATCAGTAAAGTTAAAGCAACTAAAGTATTATTTTCAATTCTTTTTGATTGATCTTTTTTATATAAATAGTTGTTTTTATCTAAATACCAAACAAATAACCAAGCTGCAATTCGTTTATTTCCATCACTAAAAGAGTGATTTTTCACTACAAAATACAATAGATTTGCGGCTTTTTCTTCGATACTTGGATACAATTCTTTCCCATCAAAAGTTTGATCAATAGTGGCAATAGAACTTTTGAATGATTGATCTTTTTCGTTTCCAAATAAATCAGAACCTCCAAATTTTACTTTTAATTTTTCAATGGCGTCTTTTGCTTCTTTGTATTCAATTTTATAGGAAATAACATTGTTTACATTATTTTTTGACAATGTTTGATGGTCAAATTTATCTAAAATATCAAGAGCATTAGAATAATCAGCTAAAATATCAAGTAAACCTTCAGTATCGCTTGTAAGTTTTGAGGTTCTTTTTACAAGTTGAATTGTTTTTTGGAGTTGTTCTAAACGTTTTTCATTGATTGAGTATCCTTTTAATAAATGTTCTTTTAAAACTTTATTTGCCCAAATTCTGAATTGAGTTCCTTTCGCGGAACTTACTCTATAACCAACAGCTAAAACAATATCAAGGTTATAAAATTCTATTTCACGAGTTATTTTTCTATTTCCTTCTTTTTGAACTGTTGCATTTTTTGCAACAGTTGAATATTCAGGTAATTCTTTTTCTTTGTAAATGTTTTTTATATGCCTAGAAATGACTGATTTATCTCTGTCAAAAAGAATTGAAATTTGATTTAAATTTAACCACAAAGAGTCATTTTCATATGTTATCTCAACTTGGACTTCATTCTCTTTTTTAAAAATGACAATTTTTTGTGATTCCATTATTTACTTATTACTCGTATCGTTTCTTTCACTTTTTGTGCAATTTCTCTTGCTTTGTCAATGTCTTTGTTAACGATTGTTACATGACCCATTTTACGAAAAGGACGCGTTTCTTTTTTGCCATAAATATGTGGTGTTACTCCATCAATTCGCAACATTTCTTCAATATTTTCATAAAAAACATTGCCCGAAAATCCTTCTTCACCAACCAAATTCACCATAATTCCTGCTACTTTACTTTCAGTATTTCCTAAAGGAAGATTTAAAATGGAGCGTAAATGTTGTTCAAATTGATTGGTATAACTCGCTTCAATAGAATAATGACCCGAATTGTGTGGTCTTGGTGCTACTTCGTTTACCAAAATTTCATCATCAATAGTCTGAAACATTTCGACTGCCAATAAACCCACAAAATCTAAAGAATGAACTACTTTTAAAGCGATTTCTTGTGCTTTTTGAGCCACTTTTTGATCAATTCTTGCAGGACAAATAACATATTCTACCTGATTTGCTTCAGGATGAAATTCCATTTCAACAACAGGATAAGTTTTCATTTCTCCGTTTAGATTTCTTGCAACAATCACTGCCAATTCATTTTTAAAAGGAATTAGTTTTTCGGTAATGCATTCTACATTGGGTAAATTCTCTAAATCCGTAAAATTTCTCACGATTTTTACGCCATTTCCATCATAACCAAACCGTGCTGCTTTCCAAACAAATGGAAATTGAAGTGCTGAATGCTCTATGGTGTGTTTTAATTCTTCTAAATAAGCAAAATGTGAAAAAGGTGCTGTCGGAATTTGATGATCAATATAAAAATGTTTTTGACGCGCTTTACTTTGGATGATTCTAAGATTTTGCGGCTTTGGAAAAATAGGAAATCCTTCTTTTTCAAGTTGCTCTAAAGCATCAATATTTACATTTTCAATTTCGATAGTTAACATATCAACTGTTTTTCCGAAGTTGTAAACAGAATCATAATCTAACAAATTACCCACTTCAAATCGATTGCAAATTTCGCTACAAGGCGCATTTTTATCGTTGTCTAAAATAGCAGTGTAAATATCAAATTTATGCGTTTCTGACAACAACATTTTTCCTAATTGTCCGCCACCTAAAACGCCTAAAGTAAAGTTGGATGAGAAATAATTTTTCAATGAATAACCTATTTTGTTTCCGCAAAAATAAACATCTTGCTGTTAAGAAACTAGTTAAAACTACTGATTTGAAGCGTTGTGCCATTTTTTACAACACGATATTCTATAGCAGGACATTCAAATCCATTTGTTTGAGGTGCACCCCCAAAATCAACACTATATCTGCTGTTATCACAAGAACATTTCAGAATTCGATTTTCAAAAATCATGGGCTGATTGCAATCGTTTGCAGGACATAATTTATCAAAAGCAACAAACTCAGTTCCGTTTTTATTAAAAATTAAAATTCCTTTATTTCCTCCTACAATTTCTGCAAAACCACCTGGAGTTTGCACATTGATGAGTTCAGGATTGTTTAAATCTCTTAAAATATTTAATGGTAAAGTTCGAATACAGTTTTGCAAATTTGCTGTATCTGAGCAATTTACAAATAAACAAAACCCGAATATAAAAGTTAGTTTTCGAATCATCTTTTAAAGACTGTAGTTACAAAACGATGCCAAGTTACAAATATTTTGTATATTTGTTTCACAATCTCATTCCTATTAAGGCAATGAGATTTTTAAATTTTAGAAACTATGAGTAACATATCTTATTATTCGCCAGAAGGATTAAAGAAATTGAAAGATGAATTGCTTCATTTAGAGCAAGTAGAGCGTCCAAGAGTTACCCAAGAAATTGCAGATGCAAGAGATAAAGGGGATTTGAGTGAAAATGCAGAATATCATGCTGCAAAAGAAGA
>Ga0213861_10003096_pt1 | contig 13850 bp, 15 predicted proteins | sample PICome_4_FD_160110 | JGI IMG/M metagenome (GOLD analysis project Ga0213861, IMG submission 160110) | Coastal seawater microbial communities near Pivers Island, North Carolina, United States - PICO131 | ecosystem: Environmental > Aquatic > Marine > Coastal | place: USA: North Carolina... | reverse complement strand
CTATGAGATTCCCGTCAGCGGGCTCTCTCGGAACTTGGACCCTATTTTATTAGCGTCCGCATCCGTTAGTGTAGGGCCATGCCTGGCACACACGAGGTTTTTCAGGCGCTGCCTGAAGTCGCCATAAATGACGACGAACCAGCGAGCTCCCGGGTTGACCGTCATTTATGGCGGTCGAAAATAAAAAACCAGAACGAGGGTTTTTCAGGCGTTGCCTGAGGTCGCCATAAATGACGACGAACCCGCGCGTACTCACCCCTTCACCAGCTTCCCACACTCCCCACCCCCCAGCAGCTTCCAAAAATACAGCCCTGCGCTCAAATCCGACACATCTATCTGCCTGGGCGTAGCGGCTTGCAGCCTGGCCTGTTTCAGCAGCCGACCCATGCTGTCGTAGAGCAGCCAGGTGTCGGATGCGACGGGGGAAGTAAGCACAATATACCTATCTGCAGGATTGGGGAATACCTCCATACTGGCAGTAGGCAGCACCGTTTCCTGCACACTCACCACGGGCGAACAAGGCAAACCCTCGTTGCCTACGGGACCGAGGCGGTAGTTGGGAAAGTGAGGCTGCGAGCGAAAAATAGGCCAGGGCAACTGCACCGCTGCCTGCTCGAAATTGCAGGCCAGCCCCGGCTCGTCGGGATTATGGATGACGTGAATGACGTCGCAACTGTTGCAAAATATATACAGCTGGCAGTCGGGGCCGAGCTGCATGCCCCAGAAGTTTTCTTCAATAAACTGCCCTTGGTATTCGTATTCTGCTACGGTTATTCTGCTGGCAGCAATATCATCGGCCCAGGTATCGAACTGGTAAATGAAATCGTAAGAAGAGACGTACAGAAAACGCGAATTGGGTGAGAAGGCTACGCCGCCGACCCATTCTTCTTCTTCCTCAATGACTATTTGCTGGAAATTGCTGAGTTCGCCGGTGCTGCGGTTGAAATTGAAGAGGAAGAGGTCGTCGTTTCTGGGGGCGTATCGAGCAAACATAGTACCATCTGGAGAAAAATTAGCCCAGCCACCATCTCGAACGCCTTGCATTCCTTCTTCCTGGTATATGACATCTGATACACCCGAATTAGAAAATAAGAATCGGAAATATCCGTTTGTGCCTTCTTGTGCAGGAGTTAATATCCACCAATCTTGCCCATTTGCATGTTTGACAGCAGTGAGTTGACCGAAATACATGTCTTCTTCTAAAAGTATTACGTTTTTCTCTACTACCTTGCCTAAGCCATTATTAAGTCGCATATCCACAATCGTATAGTACATAGGACGCGTTAAGCCTATTAAGCCTTGATTGGGGTCTTCTATGATTTCAATTGCTTTATGGAATAGATAAAATACAGAATCGCCTCCTGGCAATGGTATAATTAGAGCACTTTGTTTTCCACCAGTATACGCACCACGCCAAGGGTATTCATTGTTAATGCATTTATCTGCATAAATATCTCCAGGGTTTATTTCGTCCCCATTTTCTATTAACTCATGTTGTGAATTAGCAATTTTGCAGCCGTTGGTATAGAACATCAGGTTTCCATCCATATCACATATACTTGCTGTTGTAGAGTGTAGTTCTAAATATAAGGAATCTGGAATAACTTCTAGAGCGCTATTTTGGAAGGATAAAATACTTCCTTCGATCACTTCATTTCCCAAATCGTAATCCCTACCCATCACCCAGGTAAAATCGTATTGCTGCCCTTTCAGACAGATGGGCAGCAACACGATAATTAAAAATAAGAAACTGTAGTTTAGCTTTGACATACACTATTGCTTTACGAACTTCCTAGTAGCTCTGCTACCATCAGCGGCTATGGCTTCAATAAAGTATACGCCTGGCTGCAAAGAATTGATGTCCAAATAGATCGTGTTTTCCTCTCCGCCTAAGTATTCTACAATTATTATTTTCCCAGAAATATCGTAGAGCTGACAAACTCGGGATCGTTCTAAAGGACGATTTGACTTTACTAAAATATACGCCTTTGCAGGGTTTGGGAAAAGTAAAATACTTAGAGGGGGAAGCTCCGTGGCTGCTTGTTGTAATGGTGCGATACCTAAACTACAATAGTCACCATCAAACGTACGGTCAGCATTGAAGAATGCAAAGAGAGCCCTTGCTTCGTATACCGCATCACCATTCAGCCATGGGCAACTTTCAGCTATTGCCAATAAGGCCAGGCTATCGGTCGCAGAAAGCGATTCCGCATCAGACTTGATGAGTAATTCCTGAACCTCATACGCTGCTTTAATGAATGGCTCCTCTCGATTAGAGAATGTTGTTTCAGTCTGTGGAAAGAATCCGCCACCGTTCAGTATACCACCTCCATAAATTGGGCTGATTGTACCTAGAGTGAGCTGATTCAGCGCTTGTACACGCTGATAATCTAGGTTACTCAGTAAGTTATTAAGGCTTCCTTGTGCCTGTGTCATCTCTGTCAATAAGGTGTAGCGATTATTTTCATCGCTATGCTGTAGTTCTAGGGCAATCCCTTCAATACGTTCCGTTGTTTCACTAATTGTTGTAATATCCTCGCTAGTAATGCTCAGAGCGTTATTCAAAGCTGCACGATCTGTTTCCAAATCTCCAATACGCGTACCATTGGTGCTACTAATGAATTGCCCAAATTTGGCACTTCCTAGATCAGTAGTTGCAGGAGATGTCCAACGATTTAGTAAGCGACTTTGCGCAATGGCAGTACTGGTGTTCTCGTAGCCAGGAATTATGAAATCGCCTTCTAAAATTTTTTCTTCCAATGCTGATGGCTTGAGATAGCGTCCGTCATTGGAGGGTGGAAGTGGAGAGTTTGGACAGGTAAATGTATTCATCTCTTGGTTTTCGACATGAGTAATCCAATCATTTCCAGCAATATTATTGTTGGGAAGATAAAGAGGATTTTCATTTACATCTACCTCAAAGAATGATTGATCCCACCAAAATGAAAGATCAGAAGCATGAAAAGCCCCATACCCACTCCCAAACATTCCATCCCAGCTATTTCCACGCTGAATCTGTTCATCTATTGCAGCGTTATTGATGGTACCGTTGGTATTCTGGACACCTATCTGTAGCCCAGTTCCACCCGCATGGAAGGTATTGCCGCGCAAGTCGGTATTGTCATTCAGTCCCCAAAACTGCATGCCTTTGTCCAGATGCGTAGTGGTGTTGCATTCCAAGGTCGGGTCGGCCAATCCATCGGCCCAAATGCCGAATGTACTGTTGTAGTTGGTAGCACTGGGGCCAAAAATCTGATTAAAGGACAGGAAGGGGCGGAAGCTGCCTGCTATTTGTACGCCTTTGCGGCCAGCGTTGGCGGTGTTCAGGTAAATATAATTGTTGTAGAGGTACTGAAACCGCCCTCCCGTGAGGCGGATGCCCTCGCGGCCACTGTCGATGTGGATGGTGTTGTTGCGTATGCGGTGTAGATTGTAATCTGAGTAGCCTGTGTTTTCAGCGCTCAAAATGCCGGTGCCGGTAAAGGAAATATTGCTGGGGTCATTGATTCTGATCAGGTTGTTTTCAACAATAACGACGGCGGGCTGGTTTTGTACCAATGAAACCCCAGTGAGCTTGGCTTCAATATCACTGCTGAATACCCGCAACTGGCGGGCGCGGCAATTAACAGTTTCGATGCCTGTTTGCACATCTCGCATCTGCACCCCACTGACCCATAAGTTAGACTGATTGGCGTAGATGCCTATTCGGCAATCATTGAAGATGGCGGAAGGAGCGGTATTTGCGCCATTGTCGACGGATAACCCGGCCACAACTCCTCTGCTTCCCCGTTGGTAAATGCCATAACCCGTCTGTCCACGCCCTTCATAAGAATGGTTGAGATCAACAAAAGTAGCGTCTGCCACATCCAGTTGGGAAGCACCGGAAAGGATGCCGTTGTGCAAGCCCGTGAAGGTGGTATTGCCGATGGTGCCGCTAGCGTCGGCCAGCCCTTGCACTTGGGCTATTGATATCCCCCGAATGTCCATACCTGCGTAAGGGCGGGTGGTGCCCAGCACGGTTTCGTTCAGCCCATTTTCGTGGTAAAAGCGGGAGCCGCGCACGAGCAGGTCGCCGCTGCTGGCGTCTCCCTCGTATTTGATGCCGATGTAGTTGTCTTTGAAGGTGCAGTTGCTGAGGTGTACTGTGGTGTTGGCCTGGGCAGCAATGGCATATCTGGCTTGCTCAAAACGGCAGCCGTTGGCAATGAGGGTAGCTCCGGGTTTTAGGATGATGGATTCCCAGAGGTTGTTGGAAGGGCAAGTTGTGAAAACGGTGTTAGTCATCTCCAGTTGGTTGCCTGCTTTTACAACGATAGTAGCGCCTGGTTTCATGAAAAATTTGTAGTTTCTAAAACATGCGCTTTGAATTCGTGTACGAATAGATGCTTTAGCAAACTCGCTATCAGAATTAAATACTTGAAAGAATTCAAAATCACACTCTGCGGCCAATTCTAGTGTACCCTATTACAAGAAAGAAAGAGGCACGTTTTTCATCTTTAATAGAATTTTAGCGCGTAAATAATGGGGTAAACCTACCCATAAATAAGCCAAATATACGAACGCTTTTTGCTAAAAGTCAGGAGGCTGACTTTTAGCAAAAAGCGCGTGCGCTATATTCCTTCCAGTTGATTAGCGTGAACTACGTCATGCCGCAGGCGAACAATCCTGCCAACCCGACGAAATAATCACATGTGCGCCGCGACGTAAGTCGTGACGCTTTTGCTATCAAAAAAAAGCGCCACCCTCCCCCCAGAGAATGACGCTTTCCAAGGGCAGCCGTCCGCTACCCCTTCTCCACCCCCGAGGGGTGCTTACACAAAAATAATCTGTGCCCCCTCCCCTTCCGCCAGGGCGTACATCTCCCCTACCGTGATGATGTCTTTGACCTCGTCGATCAAGTCTTCCCTTTTCAGGTGGAACATATCGGCGGCGAGCTTGCAGGCGTAGATTTCTCCACCCGAAGCGTCAATAATTTCGAGGAATTCGGAGACGGGTGGAATGTCCAGTTTTTCCATCTCTTTTTTCATCATGCTCGAGGCCAGGGCTTCGAAGCCGGGCAGGCCACCCACCATCGTGGGCAGGTTGCGCATGAAGGCGGGGTTACCCACGGTGGCCGTGTGCAGGTTGTCGGAATTGCCCTTGCGGATGGCTTCCAGGCCGAAAAAGGTGAAGAACATTTTGGCTTCCATGCCTTCCATCAGCGCCCCGTTGGCCATGATCAGGGAGGCGTACACATCTTCCAGGGTGCCGCGGGCACAAATGACGAGCACTTTTTTTACGGGATGTTTTTCCACTTTTTGGGCAGCAGCGTCTGTTTTTACCATTGTATCTGGCATGACTTCATTTTTTTGGTTCTCTGTTCAAAACTAGATATGAATCAACCCGCCGCGGGCTAAATACAGCTGGCCGGCTTGGGGATACCGGCTATTTTACTGGCATTCTTGAGCGGTCCGCCGGGGAACAACTGGTAAAACTCCTTGATGTCCACGATGCCGGATTTCCCAATTTTACGGATGTTCAACATTTCTCCGGCCTGCTGCTTTTCCCGCAGGTATTCCAGCACTTCCCAGTGCTTGGGCGTCAGGGTGATGTTCACCTCAGCTGCTATTTGTTCGGCTATCTCGCGGTTCCACTGGCTGGGATCGGTGAGGTAACCTTCTTCGTTGACGCTTACCGATTTGCCAGCAATTAATACTTCTGACATGGTATGGTATTTTTAGTTCTTTGATGGTAATTAATAACCTGGTGCTAGGCCTCCGTGGCGGCTTCTTCTTCTTTGCCCGCCATCGACATGTTGGTCGAAATGGGGAAGGGAATGCCTTTCAAGAGCATATTCCAGTAGGCCCATTTGAAAGCGAGCTTGCCCCAGTGGTTGATCCGCGAAATGCCCAACAAGGACAAGGGGCCAATACCCGGCACCGGAAACTTGCCCGGCAGCGGCTGCACCTCGTAGTTGAAATCGATCACCGAGGCTTGGCCGTACCCCGTTTCGATGAAACAGTTGGAGTGCCCGTCGAATTGATGGGTCAAGGGCTTGCCGGCAATGAATTCCAGGATATTCTCCGTCAGGACTTCTCCTTCGAAATGCGCCACGGAACCCGCTTTGGAAGCGGGCAGGTTGGTGGCATCACCAATGACAAAGATGTTTTCAAACTGCTTCGATTGCAGGGTGTGCTTGTCGGTGACGGCGAAGTTGAGATCATCGCCTTCGTCGAGGCCACTGGCGGCTACCATCGCGGCGCCTTTGTTGGTAGGGATGGTAATCAAGAGGTCGAAGGGCACCTCCTTCTCGTCGTAGGAGACGATTTTCTTGTTGGCTTCGTCTACCTTTTCGATGTAGAAATCATGCACCGAATGGATGTTCCGTTCGGCCAGCAAGCCGCTCAGCATTTTGGATGCTACGGGCTTGGTGAAGGGGCCCGACATGGGCGTGACGAAGGTGATGTCTACTTTGTCGCGCATGCCTTTGTTGGTAAAAAAGGCTTCGGCCAGGAAAGTAAACTCCAGCGGTGCTGGCGGACATTTGATGGGCATGTCCACAATATTGATGACGAGCTTACCGCCTTCCCAATTTTCCAGCTTGTCGTGGAGCGCGCAACTGCCCTCGTAGGTGTAAAAAGTAAAAATGTCTTTTTCCCACAACTCCCCCTGGAGGCCAGGCGTTTCGGCCGGATCAGGGGTGCAGCCCGTAGCGATCAGCAGCACATCGTAGGCCAGCGGATCGTTGTTTTTCAGCAGTACCTGGTTGTTTTCGGGTTCTATTTTTACCACCTCATCCCAGACGGCATGGATGTGGTTGGGGAAAAAGTCCGCCTTGGGCTTGACAATTTCCGTCTTGTTGTAAATGCCAAAAGGAACGAATAGAAATCCGGGCTGGTAATAATGGTTGGGGTCGTTTTCTACAATGGTAATCTCCCATTCCTTTTTATCAAGCCGGTGGCGGAGCTTGTTGAGCATCATCGTACCGGCGGTGCCCGCTCCTAAAATCAATAGCTTTTTCATTCCTCGCTTGGTTTTTTTTGAATCTTCGGTAAAATTAGGCCCACGGTCAGGTAAGGAAATTGATTTTTGTCAACCAAAAGTCTGATATAAATCAAAAGGGCAGGAATTCGAGCGGAACCAGGTGAGCCGCTTTTAGCACAGGATTTTGTTGGCCAAAGCCAGGACGCTTTCCCGCAAGGCTGGCAAGCAGGCGGCGACGGGGGGCGACAAGCCGACCTGCATATTTTGCACTTCGGCTATGGAGACGGTAAAGAGGTGGATTTCGGGTAAAATATTCAACAGCAGCATGCCGTCCACCAGGTCCTTCAGGCCGATGTCGTGGGTGCTCATGGCGCGGGGAAAGTCGCTGGCGAAGCGGGGCCTGATCAGCCGGATGGTACCGGCTGCACCGTCTCCCAGGGTGGCGTCTACTAAGATGATCTTTTCGTACGCCTCCAGGTAGGGCATCAGGTGAAAACCACCGGTTCCGCCGTCGAGAATTGCGGTGCCCGGCGGGCATTGGTCCGGGGTGATACCCTGGGCAAAATGTACGCCCACCCCTTCGTCGCCCATGAGCAGGTTGCCAATACCCATGATGAGGAGTGGCTTTTTAGGAGTGGTTGGGCTGGCGCTGAAATCCATAATTGGGGATTGGGTCTAATCGGCGTTGGTTTGCTCCAACTTCTTTTGCCTGGCTTCGGGGAAGGCTTCCTCCTCGACAAACTTGTAGCCACTAATCATGGAAGAAGTTTCGCCCAGTCCGTCGCGGCGGTCGTGGAAGAAGACGAGGTAAAGGTGAATGAGGACAAACACAATGATTAACCACATGGTAGCGTGGTGAATCTCCCGCAGCAGGTAATCGCCACCCGCTGCGCCCGGCACCCAGGCGAAGAGCTGGGGCAGCCACCAGGTGCTCATGTCGGCGTACATGCCGAAGCCGGTGAAGATCATCACAAGGGACGCCAGAAACAACACGAAATAGCTCAGACCCGCCAGGGCATTGTGCCCGACGGCTGCGTCGGCCTGGCCATCCAGCAGCAGGATATCGAGCTTCAGCACCCGGGCAATTCTGCGAAAAAAGCGGCGGTTGAAGGAGAAAAAATTCCGCCAGTTGGCGTATTTATTACCCACAAAAGACCAGTAGAACCGGAATACCAAATTGAACAGGAAGACGTAGGCAGTCGCAAAATGGATAAAGCGATTGGTGCCAAACCAGAAGCTATTCGATGCTTCGGCGGCCGACAGGATGGCCGGAGGGTTGGCAATCAGGTAGCCGGTGATGCAAAGCACCGTGATGCACAGCGCATTGATCCAGTGGAACAACCTGACGGGTAATTCCCAAACGTAGACCCGGCGAAACGAAGTTGTCTTCATGCTGTTCCTATTGGTTCGCTGACCATTTGTGTGGGTATGGTCAGGGAAGGTTTATATTCCGTGTTTTACAATGCCTGCACCCGACTCACCTGCTGGCCTTTTTCGTCGTACAGGTGCACGGCGCAAGCCATACAGGGGTCGAAGGAATGGATGGTGCGCAGCAACTCCAGGGGCTGTTCTTCGTCGGCGACGGGGGTATTATCGACCAGCGCCGATTCGTAGGCAGAGCGCTGCCCCTGTGGATCGCGGGGGGAAGCATTCCAGGTCGTGGGCACCACCAGTTGGTAGTTCTTGATCTTGGTATCCTCAATGACGATCCAGTGCGCCAGGGCCCCGCGGGGTGCTTCGCTGTGGCCGACGCCCTGGGCATATTGCGCCCAAAGCTGTGGGTCAAATTTGGCCGTATTGGCCATGCGGGTGTCGCCATTGCGGATATTGGTGAGCAGTTGCTCATAAAAATCCAGCACCCAATCCTTGACGAGCTGGGTCTCCAGTCCGCGGGCAGCCGTGCGGCCCAGGGTCGAGAACAGGGCGGTGGCCGGCACCTTCAGCGCAGCCAGGGCGCGGTCGACTACCTCCTTGAAATCTTCGCGGCCGCGGGCGTAACCCACCAGCATGCGCGCCAGGGGCCCTACTTCCATGGCGTGGCCTTTCCAGCGGGGCGTTTTCAGGTAGCTGTACTTCTCGTCGAAGTTGAGGTTTTCGTAGGGTGGTTTGGGGCCGGTGTACTTCAGTACCGTTTCGCCCTGCCAGGGGTGGAGCCCGACGCCGTCGCCACCTTCGTATTCGTACCAGGATTTGTGGACAAATTCCTTGATTTCATCTTCCTTGCGCAAATCCACTTCGTGAACCTGGCTGAGGTCTTTGTTGAGGATGGCCCCCGCCGGGAACTTGTAAGCCGAGGCATCGCGGTAGCCATTCACGGGGAGGTCGCCGTAGCTGAGGAAATTCCCCAGCCCCCCACCGATGGTGGTCCATTCGGGGTAATACGACGCGATGGTGAGCAAATCGGGGATATAAACCTGCTCAATAAACGTTTTGGCCTGGTGCAGCAGGTCGCCCACGTAAGACAGCCGCTCGGCGTTGATGGCGCTGACGTCGTCGAGGCCAATGGAGCAGGCCATCCCCCCTACGAGGTAGTTGGGGTGCGGGTTTTTACCGCCGAAAATAGCGTGAATCTTGACGATCTCCTTTTGCCATTCCAGGGCTTCCAGGTAGTGTGCCAGGCCGATCAGGTTTACCTCCGACGGCAGCTTGTAGGCGGAGTGCCCCCAGTAGCCGTTGGTGAAGATGCCGAGCTGTCCGCTGTCGACGAATCCTTTGATTCGCTTTTTGAGGTCGGAAAAATAACCGGGTGAACTCTTTGGCCAATTGGAGATGCTCTGGGCAATCTCCGACGTCCGTTTGGGGTCGGCATTTAGGGCATCCACCACGTCCACCCAGTCCAGGGCGTGGAGGTGGTAAAAGTGCACCACGTGGTCGTGCATGTACTGGGTGCAAAACATCAGGTTGCGCACCAACTCGGCATTGGGTGGAATGACAATATCCAGCGCGTCCTCCACCGTCCGGCAGGAGGCCAGCGAATGCACCGAAGTACAGACACCGCATACCCGACCCACAAAAGCCCACGCATCGCGCGGATCACGGCCCTGCAAAATGCGCTCAATCAGCCGCACCATGGTACCCGAGCTGTAGGCATCAATTATTTTTCCATCCTGAATATCCGCTTCGATACGCAGGTGGCCTTCAATGCGGGTGATGGGGTCGACGACAATTCTTTGGCTCATAGTGGCATGGTTTTGTTTTAGGTGCTACGGCAAGACCGTACTTAAGTGCTACGGGGACTTATCCACCGCTCGGTGACCAGCGGCGTGGCGTAGTCGTCAATCCAGTTCTGCGGCGTTCGCCTGGCCTTCCGTTTCCATTTGAGCGCCCTTCTTTTTCCCCCGCAGGGTAGCTGCGGTGGCGTGAATCGCCAAACCGACGGCGGTGGCACCCGCGGCTACCTTGCCAACCGTGTCGGCATTGCTTTCGATCCCGAAACCGGGGAAGGTAGGAATCCGGGTATAGAAGGACGCGCCGTTGTCCCAGAAGTTGGCCTCGCTGCAACCGATGCAGCCGTGGCCCGACTGGATGGGGTAACTGGTTCCATTGTTCCACTTCGTCACCCCGCAGGCGTTGTAGGTAGTGGGGCCTTTGCAGCCTACTTTGTAGAGGCAGTAGCCCTTCTGGGCATTTTCGTCATCAAAACTTTCTACGAACAGGCCCGCATCGTAGTAGGGGCGGCGGTAGCAGCTGTCGTGCACGCGCTTGGAATAAAAAGCCTTGGGCCGACCAATGCGGTCCAACTCGGGAATGCGGCCAAAGGTGACCAGGTGTACCAACACCCCGGCCATCACTTCGCCGATGGGCGGGCAGCCCGGCACCTTGATGAGCGGCTTGCCTTTGATGAGTTGGTGGATGGGCGTAGCGCCCGTGGGATTGGGTTTGGCGGCCTGGATGCAGCCATTGCAGGCACAACTGCCCCAGCCGATGACCGCCTTGGCGCCCGCCGCCGTTTCTTCGAGGATGTCGATGGCCGAGCGACCACCAATGCAACAGTAAACGCCGTCTTCGTACACCGGCACCGAACCCTCTACACAAAGGACGTATTCCCCATCGTGTTCCTCCATCGTTTTTCTCATGGCAGCCTCAGCCTGGTGGCCGGAGGCCGCCATGAGGGTTTCGGTATAGTCCAGGGAAATTTTATCGAGAATAATATCGGCTACCATGGGGTGCGAAGAGCGGATAAACGATTCGCTGCAACAAGTACACTCCTGAAAATGCAACCAAATGACCGGTACGCGGGGGTGTTGCATCAGCGCGTTGGCCACTTGCGCCGTACCACTCGCCTCCAACCCCATATAGGCCGCGATCATGGTACAGAATTTCATGAAATCCCGGCGGGAATAGCCTTTGCGACGCAGCTCTTCGTAGTAGGTGGGGCGTTGGGTAGTGGTGGGTTCCATAGCGGTGTCTTTTAAGAAAAATTCAGGTTCTAAAAATTTCCACGTATTCAAAGTTTAGATTTTACAACAAGCCCTATGGTGATATTTATCATTTAATTTGGTTGATTTTTTATGCTTCAATATACAATTAGCAACCCTAGTTTTATCGCTAACAACTTAAGCCTAAATCCTTATGAAACACAAAATTTTTATCTTTTCAATTGCTTCCTTGCTGATGCCCCTGACTGCTTTTGCCCACGGTGGCCACGGCGCTTACGAAGGATGGGGGTTGGTTCATTTCCTGACCACACCGGTACACGCGGCACCCCTTTTATTGGCCGCAGGAATTGGCATTTTTATGTATTTCCGCCGGATCCGCTCCCAACAAACCAAACACTAACCCACGCTATTATGCACGAACTTTCCATCGTTCTAAGTATTGTGGAAATTGCGGAGGAACAAGCCCGACAAAACGCAGCCCGGAAAGTGGAAAGCATTGAATTGGAAATAGGAGCGCTCGCCGGGATAGAGTTGGATGCCCTGATTTTCGCGTGGGAAGCGGCGGTTCCGGGTACCATCCTGGAGCATGCCGAACGCATTATCCACCACCTGCCCGCAAAGGCCAGGTGCATGGATTGCGGGAGTACCTATGCGGCCAGGCAGTTTTTCGAAGCCTGTCCCAGTTGTGGACAATACCTCAGTGAACTGGTACAGGGGAAAGAATTGCGGGTAAAATCGTTGGTCGTCAGCTAATTTTAAAAGCAAAAAACGAATCATTATGTGCAGCACTTGTGGATGCAGCAGCCAGGCTTCCGGTGGCGTAACCATCACCAAAATTGGCGAGGAGGAAAACCACGTTCATCTCTCTGCCGGAGGCCATGAACATCATCACGAAGCAGGTAATGGTCATCATCACCACCACCACCACCACGAGGCTGATGGAAACCACCACCACCATGCCCATCCCGATGCGCAGGAGCCTGCTCCCGTAAAAACCGTCCTGGAACTGGAGCGGGACATCATGCAGAAGAACGACTTGCTGGCCGAGCGAAACCGGGGCTACTTTGAAGCCAAAAACATGCTGGCGCTCAACCTGGTCAGCTCCCCGGGTTCGGGCAAGACCTCGCTGCTGGAACGCACCCTGGTGGATCTGCAGGCGGAAGTCAATTGCTTTGTCATCGAAGGCGACCAACAGACCTCCAACGATGCCCGGCGGATCGCCAAAACCAACGCCCCCGTGGTACAAATCAACACGGGCAAAGGCTGCCACCTCGACGCAGCGATGATCCACAAAGCCCTCAAGCAATTGGCCCCTACGGACGATTCCCTGCTCTTTATCGAAAACGTCGGCAACCTCGTCTGCCCGGCCCTTTTCGACCTCGGCGAAGGCGCGCGGGTGGTCATTATCAGCGTCACCGAAGGGGATGACAAACCGCTCAAATACCCCGACATGTTCCACACCGCCGACCTTTGCATCATCAACAAGATGGACCTGCTGCCTTACGTCGATTTTGACGTAGCCAAGGCCCGGGAATACGCGCTGCGCGTCAACCACCACCTGGCGTTTATCGAGCTATCCGCTACCACCGGGCAAGGGATGGAACAGTGGTACGACTGGCTGCGGGAGCAACGCCTTGCCCTGCGCAACTGATTCACCAACAAAAACTAAAACCCCCACTTATGTGCCTCGCTATACCCGGTAAAATCGTCAGCATCAACGACCTCGTCGACCCGAGCCTGCGTACCGGGCGGGTTGCTTTCGGCGGCATTGTCAAAGAAGTTAACCTCTCTATGCTGCCAATGGTAAAAAAAGGCGATTACGTACTGGTTCACGTCGGGGTAGCCATCAGCAAGGTAGACGAAGCTGAGGCGCAACTGACCTTGCAATACCTGCGGGAAATGGGCGAATTGGAGGATTTGGGTGGTTAAGAGAGAAGTAGCTCGAAATCGGAAATCGGAGGTGGGAAGTGGGAAGTAGCTCGAAATCGGAAGTCGGAGGTGGGAAGTGGGAAGTAACCGCGTGTAAAAGTTGGGCAAGTGTAAAAGTGTAAAAGTAGGGCGAGACCAACATCCGGCGTATCCATCCTCTCGCATGCGCCCACGCTGAAGACGTGGCAGGCGCGAGCCGCCAAAATTCACCCAGTCTTAGCGATCAAGGGGTCACGCGCACCTAAGCGGGCGGGGCTTCTCCTTCAGGAGACCGCTTGCTCAGCAAGCAGAGGTGGCGGGTGGCGCTCGAAGTCGGAAATCGGAGGTGGGAAGTGGGAAGTTTTAGACCGTGTAAAGGTGTAAAAGGGAAAAAGTGTAAAAGTAGGGCGAGACCAACATCCGGCGTATCCCTTTTTCAGCAATCGCTGCGAGCCGTTGCTGCGCTGCGTCGCTGCGAGAACCAACTCGAAGTCGGAAGTAGCTCGAAGTGGGAAGTCGGAGGTGGGAAGTGGGAAGTAGCTCGAAATCGGAAGTCGGAGGTGGGAAGTGGGAAGTAACCGCGTGTAAAAGTTGGGCAAG
>Ga0213861_10003094_pt1 | contig 13866 bp, 14 predicted proteins | sample PICome_4_FD_160110 | JGI IMG/M metagenome (GOLD analysis project Ga0213861, IMG submission 160110) | Coastal seawater microbial communities near Pivers Island, North Carolina, United States - PICO131 | ecosystem: Environmental > Aquatic > Marine > Coastal | place: USA: North Carolina... | reverse complement strand
CATTAACTATATGGCTTACATACTAGAAAACTTCAATATTGTTTCTGTGGTTGGTGACTACAATGGCGGTGTTCAGTTCTTAAACTCATGTAATGAGAGTAGTATTTTTAAAGATAAAAAAATAAAGCTAAACTTGATTGATGCCGACTTAGATGACCATCAGAACTACGACAAGGGTCTTCGCAATTTAAAGAGGCAGTATAACAAGGATAATAGGACTTTTGTATTCTTAAGGAAGCCTAGTTCTAAATGGATAAGGTATGCAAATGAACTTCTTCAGGCTTCTTTTGATCACAAGAGAATATTCTTCGCTGGTGCAGCTATGGATGATGATTACAACAAACAAAGAAAGTCAAATATCCCAATAAAAAAATTAAAGTTCATAAACAACTATAATGAATCCTCTGAGGCCGCAAAAATGATTGATTTTGTTGAGCATCAAAAAGACATGATGGACTTAGTAAAGGTTGAGTGTGCTATGGTTCAAGTTTCTACATCAACACAGGGAACTCAAAGTTTCGATCTACCCTTGAACTTAAGAAAGCAAAGGGGTGCGGATAAAGCAAGGAAAGACTCCTATTCAGCTTTGATACTTGGTAACTGGATGTTAAATGTATATTACGACATGACTGATGACAAGATTGAGACAAATCAAGGTACATTCACTCCTATGTTCATCGATTAAACAAATAATTGTTAACTTTCGAAAGTTAAAGTTAAACTTTTGACTTTTCCGTGTATAATAGGTTATGGCGAAGAGAAAGTATACAAAGAAGTCTGATTACTGGGCTAAGTTTCACAAGGATCAAGAAAAGAGTATTGCTACTAGCAACGAACTCTTCGAACCGTCTTTAGAGGGCGATCCTTTTTATGTTTCATCAGCCTCTTACAAGGGGGTTTCAAAATCAGCTTGTCAAAGGGGTTCTTCGCCTAAATCTGCGAGCAGGATAAATAGGGCTGCAGTAGCACCAAAAATAGATAAGTTTTCTAGTATCAGAACAGGATTGCTTCCTTACGATTACTCTGCCGATGGCATTAACGTTCGTGATGCTATAGAGTTGTGTCAAAAAGCATATGCCAATGTGTCTGTTTTTAGAAACGCTATTGATATTATGTCTGAATTCGCTAATACGGATTTATTTCTAGAGGGAGGAACAAAGAAAAGCAGGGATTTCTTTAATGAGTGGTTTAAAAAGATTAATTTAATTAATTTGAAGGATCAATACTTTAGAGAATACTACAGAAGCGGTAATATATTTTTATACAGGTTAGACGGTAAGTTTAAAGCTGATGATTTTGCTGAACTTGTTAATTCCATAGCTCCTAAAAATGGATCTAAGAATTCCGTGCCAATCAGATACATACTCATGAACCCTTACGACATCGTAGCTACAAGAGCTTCGTCTTTCAATGATGGTGCTTACGAAAAAATACTGTCCGAGTATGAGATGTCTAGACTCCAAAACCCATCCACCGATGAGGACAAAGAGATATTCGAGGCACTGCCAAAGAAAGTTCAGGAGAGTATTAAAAGAGGAGAATACAGTGTTGATGGTTTAAAGATTCAGCTAGACCCAGTTAAAGTGCTTCATTCTTTTTACAAGAAACAGGATTATGAACCTTTTGCAATTCCTTTTGGTTATCCAGTTCTAGAGGACATAAACGCAAAGCTTGAACTTAAGAAAATGGATCAAGCTATAACAAGAACTATAGAAAATGTAATTCTTCTTATAACTATGGGTGCAGAGCCTGATAAGGGGGGCATTAACGCTCAAAACCTAAACGCCATGCAATCTTTATTTAAAAATGAAAGTGTCGGGCGGGTTCTTGTCTCGGATTATACAACGAGTGCTGAATTTATCATACCAGACTTGAATAAGGTTCTTGGATCAGAAAAATACAAGGTATTAAACGAGGATATTAAGCAAGGGTTACAGAATGTTGTTGTAGGAGAAGAAAAATATGGGGCTACTCAAGTCAAGGCTCAAATTTTCATAGATAGATTAAAGGAGGCTAGAAACGCCTTCTTGTCAGACTTCCTTCAAAAAGAAATAAAAAGAGTCTCCAAAGAACTTGGTTTTAGGTCTTATCCTACCGCTACGTTTAAAGACATTGACATGAGAGATGAGACTCAGTTGATGAAGGTTGCCACCAGATTGATGGAGCTTGGTATCCTTACCCCACAGCAAGGCATAGAAATGTTCCATACTGGAAAATTCCCTGAAGCAAGCGAAATAAGCCCAGCACAAAAGAAGTTTGTAGAGGAGCGTGAGGATGGTTACTACAACCCAATAGTAGGTGGAGTACCAATGATGGAGGGTGCCGAAACCAAAGACAACAATACCCAAAATGGTCCAAAGGGACAACCTGGCAGACCAGAAGGAACTTCGGGTTCGCCTCAAGTAAATTCAGAAGCTAAATATTCAAGGAAAGATATAGAGAGAACTATAAACGAACTCGAGACTGCTAGAGCGAGTATAAAAAAAGAAATGAAAGACAAGTTGAATATCAAAAGGTTTAATAAGAAAAACGAAAAGATGTTAGATAGCCTGTGCGAAGCTATAGTTTGTTCTACTGAGATTGAAAATTGGACACAAAAAGCTTTTTCTTGTGTATCTAACTTAGAAGAGATACAAAAACTTGACGTAAAGTCAAAAATACTAGAAATAGCTGCGGAACACGAATTAGATAATTACTCTGCGGCTATACTTTATCACAGCAATAATAAGAATGAAGAAACACAAGCCTAAATATAAATATACCGCCAAGTTTGACGCGGAGGTTTTCTCTTGTGATATTGGGGGAGACTCTTTCTTGTCAAAAGCTTCTTTAGAAAACTTAGAGTCTTTGATTCCTAATGGTATAGACTTTGAGGACAATATAGACTTGCTTGGGGTGGCTTTTAATGCTGCTGTAGTAAATAAATTTAATAAAAATGGCGACGGGATTGATTCTAAGACCGCTATTGAATATACAAAAAACTTCGTACATAAACCTACTAACATAGAGCACGACAAAGACAAGATCGTGGGACATATAGCCAGTGCTGGTTGGAGCGAGTACGGCACCAGTAGAGTACTAACAGCTGAAGAGCTTCAGGGTTATACTAAGCCTTTCAATATCGCTCTTGGTGCATTGGTTTATAAATCGGCCAACTCAACGTTTGCGGAAGCTATAGAAAAATCAGTAGACCCTAAGGGAGGTATGTATCACAGCATATCGACAAGTTGGGAGGTTGGTTTCTCTGATTTCGTGCTAGCAGTTGGCAGTGAATATGTCGAAGAAGCAAGAATAATCTCTGATCCTGAAGAGATGGAAGAAATGGTCGGATGCCTTCGTTCCTTTGGTGGAAGCGGCAAAACAGACAAGGGTGAGACTGTAAATAGGCTCATCACAGGAAAAATTTATCCACTGGGGATTGGTTACACAACTAATCCAGCTGCTGACGTAAAAGGAATTTACATGAAGCAAGACCAAGAAAATACTATTGTCATAAAAGACAAAAGAGATAAAAATATTTCACAAAGTGAAAAAACTAATGTAAACCTTAAAAAGAATAATTCTATGGAAACCGAAAAAGTTATCGACGAACTGAAGGATCTTCTGGCTGACAAGAAGTTCTCACAGGAAGCAATCGCCTCCATGACTAGCACCTTTAATGATGCTATCAAGGAAAAAGACGAGGAATTCCGTGCAGAACTTGCCAAAGCTAACGAAGAAAAAGAGGCAATTGCCCAAGAACAAGAAGAACTCAAGTCATCTGTTGAAGAACTTAAGACTAAGTTTGAAGAAGCACAACTAAAAATTGCTGATTACGAAGCTGCAGAAAAAGCAGAAAAGGCAATTGCTCGTTTTAATGAGCGTATGGATGTGCTTGATCATAAATTTGAACTTGAAGATGAGGATAAAGAATTCCTTGCTCAGGAACTAAAAAGCATCGACGAAGCCGAGGAAGCATTTGCATCCTTCGAGCAGAAACTCGATGTTCTTTGGAGACACAAGAGCAAAGAAGCTAAGGCCGAATTTGAAAAACAAGTTGAAGCACGTATCCAACAAGAAGTTGAAAAGCGTATCTCAAGTCCAAAGGAAGAAGCATTGCAAGAGTCTGTAGCCAGCAAAACAGAAGAAGAAATTCTTGATGGCGCTGAAACTACAGAAGCAGCTATTGCTAATTCAAACGAAGAAGTTTCCCGTGAGGAAAAAACAATCAAAGAGAAATTCTCAGCTGCGTTTGATCGTAGTAACGTGGAGATCTCCTAACAATTTAACAAACAAACAAAAATAAAATTATGTCACTCAGAATTCTACCATTCAGACAATATGACGAAAACGATGTTATTAATCTTTTCGCTCTAGATAGTACCAACGTCAACGAGGCCACTACGGTTTCAGGCGATGGCGATGCTGGTGTATTTGTTAAGGTCTCCGCTGGAGATTTTAACCTTGACCCAGTTGCATACGGTGATGACGCTTACCTTGGTAAGACCGATTACCCTTTCGTAAAAGCACAATACCCAAGCGTTCAGCTTGAGTGCGCTCCAGCCGCAAGTGGTGAAGCCCTTTTGGGAATCACTCTTCGTCAAACTGCAAAGACTGACGAAAACGGTGAAAAGCTTCTTTACAATCCAGTAAAGGCCGAAGAGCTTGGTTGTGTACTTCCTGGACAAGCTGTTCCTGTTGCTACTCGCGGAGTATTCACCATTACTGCAGGTGCCTTTGTTGGTGCTCTTACAGTAGGCGGCGGAATCGCTCTTAGCGCTACTGCAGGCAAAGTTGAGGCTTGCGCCCCAACAGCTGCTGAAAAAGTTGGTACTGTCATCGGAACTGGAACCCGCACAAGCGGAAACATTACTGATGCTTTAGAAGGCGATTACGCGGTCATCGCTCTTGGTCTCTAATCTTTAACAATTAACAAGAATATATATAAATATGAAAATTTCTCTTAAAAGAACACCAGAACAAATCGAGCTTATTAAGGCTATGGCTTCTAAGAACCGTTCGGTTGCTTACGAGGCTCAAGTAGCACTTGCAGAGTTTATTGGCCCAGTTATCGCTGAAGTCATCAACAACGCACCAGTACTTAGTAACCTATTCACTCCTCTTCAGTTTAACTCAGAAGACAATCCTTCAATTCCTTTGGATCTGTACTATGATGTCACTGATGAAGATTACGTACAGGTTTACAGCAACAGCGTTGCTGGAGGTCTTCCTCAAAACCAAGTCGTTCCTACTGTTTCCGAGCTTAAGGTCGCTACCTACAGCCTGGACACAGCAGTAAGCTTTGATCGTCGTTATGCAGCCAAGAGCCGCATGGACGTTGTAAGCAAGACATTCACTCGCATGGCTCAAGAAATTCTTCTCAAGCAAGAGAAGACTTCAGCTAACCTTATCATGGGTGCTGTAGCAGGAGCAACAACCAACGGCAAGGATCACGTTTTCCGTGCAACTTCCGATGGTTCTTTCCTTCTTGACGACTTCAACGAGCTTATCACTCGCGGCAAGCGCATCAACACAGCATGGAACAAAGGAACCCCAGAAGGTGGCCGTCGTGGTCTTACCGACATCATGGTTTCTCCAGAAGCTGTTAAGGCTCTTCGTGAGATGTCTTACAACCCAATCAACACCAAAGGTACCGATTCTATTGCTGGCACAGACAGCGTACGTGAGTCAGTATTCAATGCTGGTGGTGGTCTTCCTGACTTCTACGGTATCTCCATCATGGAGGTTAACGAGCTTGGTGTAGGACAAAAGTTCAACACAATCTTCGACACAGTTGCTGGCGCAACTTCATACACCAAGGCTGATGGAACTGCTGGAGCTGTCTTTGACGGTGCTGAAGACGAAATCATGATTGGTCTTGATCGTGGACGCGATGCCCTCATTAAGGCAATCGCTGTTGACGAAGAAAACGGATCTGAGTTCCAAATGATTGCTGACGATCAGTACAGCATTCGTCAGAACAAGATTGGCTGGTTCGGTGGTCTTGAAGAGGGCCGCATGGTTCTTGATAACCGCGCACTTGCTGGTATCGTTTGTAACGGTCTCTAAGATCCTTATAATTAAAAATTTAAGGTCACTCTTAACTGAGTGGCCTTTTTTTGTGTAAATATTCAATAACAAACCTATTATAAAATATGGAAGAAGAAAAATCAAACGAAATGGACGTATCTTATGGAGTTAATAATCCTGAAGATTCTATCGAATCAGCAAATAAGAGTAAGTCTAAAAAATCAAAATCAAAAAAGAAGGCTGGGAAGTCTAAGGTGATTGAGTCGTCCAAAGGGGTAACTAAAGAGGACAAAGAAGCAAAGCCGCCAAAAAAAGATCTCATTAAAGAGATAAACGATATGAAGGCTTCTGGAGATGTTAACTCTTCAGAGTTTACAGATAAGATGGCAGAGCTTGAGAATATTCTTGGCGTAGATACCATAAACCCATTTGGCACAAACGAAATTGAAGTTTTCGAAAGAAACCTAAAGGGAATGAATATGGCTGACATGAAGAACTTAGCAGCTAAGGTCGGAATTAATCCGTTCCATGAGAAGAGCGTTCTTAAGAACATCCTTAAAAAAGAGTTTATGGCAGCAAATAGAAACAACATGAAGAACATCATGCCTTCGCCCCAAAACTCTATCCAATTAGATCCAAATAACCCCCAACATGCAAAGACCATTGCTATTCTTGGAGATATTTAATACTATTTATATAAATTAATGAGTGTTTTATCAGATCTGGCGGATACAATCATGGCTCAAGAATTCGATGGCGATTTCGATGAGAATACTACGCAATCAATACAGGCTTGGTTAGAGGAGAATCTTGGCCAGTTAAATATATTGATAAATACCAACTATTGCCTAGAAGACGCAGAATTGGGCATAGAGGAGTCCGCAGTGTATAGAGAGCTGTATCTGTACCATTACTACTCCAAACGCGCCAGGATGGCTTCTAGGGGCGTTATGGGTAGTTGTTCTGATTCTTCGTCGGGAGATATAACATCTATTAGCGATGGGGAAAGCAGAGTTACGTTCACAAATAAGAACGAAGTAACCAAAGTCTTGAGGGGTTTGGCTAATGACGCCAAGCAGAATATGGATGATTTAATCCATAGGTATAACATGTATCAATCTGAACCTAGACAGGTTGGTGGTATAGAGGCTCCATAATGCTTTTGTCTCATTCAAAAAAATTCGTAACTATAGATATACCCAAAACAGGAACCAGATCATTAAGGGAAACTCTTCTTGGTTCTGGTTTTGTTGATTTTGTGGGTAGTCATTTGGGGCATAGGAAAAAGTTTTGGCAACACGCTAAAGCTAAATATGTAAAAAAGTGTTTTCATGAAATGAGTTTAGATTGGGACTCTTATTATAAGTATACAGTAGTAAGAAACCCTTGGGATAGATATGTTTCTTTGCTTAATTATTCATTTGGCCCAATAAAAAACAAGCCAAACAAATTGGGGTTTTTCGAAAAAGAAAGCAAAACAAAAGAAGATTTCTGCGATCTCTTAAAGAGAGGCTCTAATTTCGAAACGCAGAAAGACTATATAACAGATGAATATGGAGAAATCATAGTCGATCAGGTTTCTGACTTCTGTAACTTGCAGCAAGAGTTCGATAATTTTTGTGGTAATGTCAATATAGAAAAAGAAAAACTAAAGCATTCTAACTTGAGCGAAAAGGTATTCTTTAAAGATAGCTTGTTTAATCAAGAGTCAATAGACATTATCTACGAAAGAGAAAAGTTCATCATTGATATGATGGGTTATAGTTTTTAAAAGAAAAAACCCCGCTCTAGATATACTAGGCGGGGTTGTTATTGTAAATGTTGTATTAAACTGGGAATGGTGCGTTTGTATTAGCTCCACTACAGATGATTCCTTGGTTTACATCGTCGATACCGCCGAGTTGTACTCCGAAGGTCAAATCAACCGTCTTGTTAGACCCAATACTAGAACTAAAGCTCTCTGAGTCTAGAGTCGCACCCTTAAGAGTCCATTTCATTTGAGGATTTTTGTTGCAGTCCTTGAGTAGAATCTCAACAGACCTTGTGTTGTTAGGTGTGCAACCAGCGATGAAGTCAGCTAGGTTGCCAGCTTCTACGTTGTTTAGTACAGCACTAACACTTAGGCTTGCGTTGACAGGGAAGTCAACAACCCTTGCGAATGGGAACTTAGATCCCAGTCTCTCAATAGCTGTTCTAGAAAGAGGAACAGAAAGAGATGCTGACTGAATGTGGAACGCATTGTTGCCGCTAACAGCGGAAAGGTTTGCCTTGTCACCCAGATCGGAAAACCCTGGGAATGCCAGTGTGATGTCTCCAGGTCTTAGGGCGGTAGGAGCAATAAGAACATCGCCTACATCAGATGGAGTTGGTAAAACAATTGGATCAGTTGTCAATTTAGTACCGCTCTCTGGGTTGATTGCTGCAGATTCGCCGACGATGATGTCGTCACCAACTGTAGCGTTGATTGAGTTGATGTTAGAACATTCGTAACTTGCTGATACTGTTGGGATTGACCCTACAGCAAGCTCTACAGTGTAATCACTAAGGAAAGAGTTTCCTAGTCCGATAATACTGCATTCGTCACCAATCTCAAGTGTTGTAGAATCTGCACCTTCATCAGAAGTTACCATGTAGAAGTTTTTGCCACTTGATGACTCTAGTTGACCACTTGGAAACTGTGATGTTTCAGAGATACTGAAGCCCATAGCTTGCTCGTTAATACCGTTTGAAAGGTAGTAACTGAAGTCGAAGTTTACAGTTGGAGACTCAAGAACAAGTGAGTCGATTCTTGCTAGGTTTCCGTACTGGTTTACGTCTTCCCTGTTAATAGTGAAACCGTAGTTTGCACTTTGTACCCTGATCAGCTCATGGTGTTCCGAAGCTCCTGTAGAAGTTATGTCCTTGCTTACAAAGAGGGATTCTGATTGATAGATTACTCTGTTTCTTGATGTTGCCATATTAAAAAGATGTTATATTGTTATATTTTTGTTTTACTCCCAAGGAAGTTTTGTGTCGTTACTGCCGCTGAAGAATACACCTTTGGTTTTATCTTTAACGCCTCCAAGTTGAGTAGAGAAGGTAAGGTCCACACTCTTATTTGACCCGATGCTTGATGAGAAGTTCTCAGAATCAAGGGTACAACCAAGAAGTCTAACCTTCATAGCTGGTGTCTGGTCACACTCAAGGAGAGTCAGTGTTACAGAGTTAAGTGACTGCTCACAACCACTGATTAGATCAGCAAGGTTTTGCGCTTCAATCGTGTTAACTACAGCACTAACGTTTAGTGTCGCGTTAATTGGGAAATCAACAGTTCTTGCGAATGGGAACTTAGAACCAAGTCTTTCGATTGGTGTTCTTGAAAGAGGAACTGATAATGCCGCGCTTTGAACGTGAATTCCGTTATCTCCAACAAGAGCTGAAAGAGTGTTTCCACTGAAGTCGGAAAGATCGATTTGAATGTCTCCAGGTCTAAGGGCTGTTACCTTATCTCTGTCATCAGCAACATAGTCGCCGCTAAAAGAGTTTCCTGTTGCAAAAGGTATAGATAGCGAAGTGCCAAGTGCTGTTCCCAATGTTGGGTTGATTCCTGGGCTTTCGATTCCTGTGAATGATTTGCTAGCAAGGTCTCCACTAACTGATGCGTCAGTAGAGATGTTTGAAGCTTCAAAACTTACAGAAGCAGTTGGTAGTGAACCAACGGAAAGATCGAGTGAATAATCACTGAGGAATGCATTTCCAATACAGATAAACGTGTTGTCTGTCTCGTTCTCTTGTCTGTTAAGGTTTGCATCTCTACCTTCTGGGGTAGTTAGAATGAAAAGGTTTTGACCTGAGTTTGAAACCATGTGACCAGAAGGAAACTGACCCGTGGTTGGGTTGTTTGCATTCTCAACGTGGAAACCTAAAAGTCTTTCGTTAAATCCGTTTGTTGGATAATATGTTAAGTCAACGTTTACTGTTGGAGCTTCAAGAATCAAAGAGTCGATTCTGGCGAGGTTTCCAAACTGGTTGACATCCTGCCTGTTGATAGTAAAACCATAGTTTGCACTCTGAACTCTCTGGACCTGTGCGTGGTCAGAAAGACTTGTTGAGTTATACTCTTTACTAGCAAAAAGCGCTTCTGATTGGTAGATTACTCTATTTCTGTTATTTATTGCCATAGCTATTATTATTTAAAATGATTACAGTTGTTTTGGGGGTTTGTGAAATTTATTGATGTCTAAATCTATGTTGCTTAAGTTCAAAGTCTATAAAACCTACAAATATATCATTAGATAAGGATTTTCTTGCTCTATCCGTGAGCTTAGATGTGTTGACATCGTTAATATACATACCATTACACTTACCATGTTGTTCTGATAGATCTTTATAGTTATAAACACCGCTTTTTAAATCGTTAAATTCATTGAACGGGTGATCTGACATTGGTATTAATGAAAAGCACTCATTTCTTGAGTCGTTAAAGATTGAAAGAACACCATCAAGTTGATAGCTGTCTTCAGATAATACCGAGGCGGTTATTGTTACTGTGGTTTCTTCCATGCCTCCAAAAGCAAAGCCTTTGTTTTGTGATGTTGCTGTATTTATAAAGACAGCGGGTATTACTTGGTCGTAAGGCTGTATGTAGGATTCTGGTTCTGAAAATATTCTTGAGTTAATTTCGTATTTATTTTCAACGATCAAGTCTTCTTCTGTTTCGTTTGTGAAATAAATATTGAAATCTTTAACTGCAAAATCACAAGTTACATTTAGATTACTATCAGAACCTTCTACAAGAACCCTGCCGTTATCAAAATCTATAGCATAACCATCTCTGCTTTGTGTTGCTGGGTTGTATTGTGCGGTCGGAGTGTTGCCTACAGTTATACCATTTGGTATCGTCGCACCATTTATGGACGAATCTATAACCCATTGCTTAAAGGGACTTCCGTAAACTTCATAACTAGAATCGGACCTGTCGTCTTTATAGTTTTCAAGACTAACTCCAGTTTTGTTGGTATAAGCCTCGCCTTTTTCTAGCAAGTAGTTATCAAACCAAAGAAGAAAAGAGTTAGTTAGTTTATGATGGTATTGTTCGATCATTTTATATTTTTAAACTTTTTCTTGTACTTTTTAAGTAAAGAGGAGATATAAGGAACCCTTTTAAATCTTGCTGTTCTGACTTTTTTGTCTGCCTGTATAGCTACACCAGATCTACTTGAAGAAGTTGATTTATTTAATAAATAACCAAGACCAGATATTCCAGACTCTATACCTTTAGCCCAACTCCTGCCAGAGGCCCACGGCATTGGCGTTACGTTAAATATATCTTGCGAGGTAGGAAAGGATACATTGAATTTCCTACCCTTGCTCGATTCTCCATTGTCAGAATAAGATATGTTTTCTAGTATTTGCAAAATAGAATCTATAGGTTGCTCAGAAATATTAAAACCTATAAACGCGAATAGGTTAGACTTACCTGCTAGCGTACCGCTTATATTAGAGCCTCCTGGTCCAGAAAGGATTTCGATTGTAACTGGATGACTTAGAAACTCTTTTATCATTTCTTTCTTTGTATCGTCAAATGTCTTTTTAAAAGCCTTCTTGTAATCTTTCTTTAAAGATTTTTGAGACTTTCTTTCTATTTTTTTAATTACGCTTTTTGGTATTTTAATCATTAGTCTGTAGACTCGTCAATAGGCGAGAAGTAAAAGGTGTAAAACAGGTTTCCAGTCAATCCGTAAGGCTTGCCGTCTGTATGTATTGAAAACCTTTTTCCGTCGAACTCTACTCTTCTGGCTTCTTTTATGTAATCGTAACCCTCTTTTTTTACTATAACCTTCACAGAACCCTCTGCCAGAATGATCTTTGTTTGACTTTTTTCGTTATTTAGTAATTCCTCTTCTGTTTTAATATAATATATTCTAGCGTCAAAGGTTTCGGATAAAGTTGTATACTCTACACTGTCTCTTTTTCCCAAGTTATTCCTACTGTATATAGAGTTATATTTGGGGTCGTGAGCTATGAGTGTTTTTTTGCCGTTTTTATAAACGGTAATTGTTTGAGAAAACGTATCGTGCAATTTATTATATAAAAAGTCTATGTTTTCTATTTGTGATGAAGATAAGAACCCTGCCATGTTGAAAATTACACTTTTTTTCGTATTATTATACGAGGTTAACGGTATGAACGCTAAAAAAATTCTAAATGATGCTTCTAATAAGGAGATTTCTAATCTTTTTAAGATGTTATTGATACTGCTGGAGGACATGAAGCAAGATCATGATTTCCATTATAAAAAGCTTTACGATAACATACCTAAGAAATATCATCCAGTAATAGACACTGCAAATCACTTCACTCCAGAAAAAATATCATGGATAAGGAAAAGGATTCTGGATTTTGGTAATGAGTCTATTAGGAATGTTGAAAGCGAGCTCGGAAACTATCAAGTAACATTTAAATTTAAATAAAGGAATATGGAAAACAAAACATTATATCAGTTTACCTTAGATAAGGAAACAGAAAAGACAATAGAATCCACCAGGAAGAATAAAAAAACTGGTGAGGAAACAATTACTAAAAGAAAGAAGAAGATCAAAGAGCCTATCCAGGTTCAAATCAAAAGACCTAGCAGAAGAGAGCTAGAAGAGGCTGAATTGGTTTACTCTATTGAAATGAGTAAGTGCATTAAAAGCGGTATTCTTACTAAGGCTATGCTTGGTAAAAAGTATAGTGATACTGGTGGTGTTTTCAGTAAGGAAGACTCAGAGAATTATGCGGAGCTTTATAAATCGGCTTTAGATCTTCAGAACGAGTATGTTAGATTGGATACAGCCAAGAAGAAAACTGAGGCTCAAGAGTCTAGGTTTGAAAAAGTTAAGGGTGAGATCGCTGTGAACAGAACAGCAATCATCGATTTCGAATCAAACTTCCAATCTCTTTTTGATCACACAGCAGATTCAAGAGCTCAAAATAAAATACTTTTGTGGTATTGTTTGCAACTTACTTATGTTTATGACGAAGAAAAAGACAAGTTCGTAGAATACTTTGAAGGTGCTGATTTCGAAGAAAAAACCAAGTCTTATTACGATCTCGAAGAAGCTGACGATAATTTTTATTGGGATTTAATCAAGAAGGTTACAACCGTTGTGGCGTTTTGGTATTTCAATCAAGCTTCTACGCAGGATGAGTTTGAAGAGCTTATTGAGAAAGTTGATTCTGGTGAGTTTAACGGCGACCTTGAAGATGCGACCGCTTAGTGAATGAAGAATTTTACATATCTTTAGCGGGTGAAATATTTGACGGGTATACCGAGTTCGATTTCAACGGTCGAGCTCTATACCTAAAACACCTTACTATAAAAGACCAAAGAAATCTCCATTTATACTACGAGAAGTATAAGGAGAAGGCTTTGAGTAAGGGTGTGGAGTCTGAAGAGAATATACTATCTAGGATAAAAGAAGATGGACTGTGGACTGAAGACGATGATCTCAAGATAGATAACTTAGGGAAAGAACTGGAAAACCTAAGAAAAACAAAAGAAAGTTTCTTTCTTCAGTCTCAAAAAGACGATACTCAAAAAACAATATCAGAAAAAGAATCTGAATACTATACGCTGCTCTATAAGAGAAAAGAGTTAGTGGGTAAAACTGCAGAGGATTATGCATCCAATATGTCGTCTACGGAGATGATTAGGTACTTTGTTTATAATTCCAAGGACTTAACAAATCAAGCATTCACAGAAAAAGAATTCGATGATATGGATGATGATGACCTTCTTAAGCTAAAGAAAATCCAATTAAATGTTTCTAATCTGATGGTCGAAAAGACTATACAAGAAGTTGTTTTAAGGCCGTTTTTTGGTTTGTATTTATC
>Ga0213861_10003093_pt1 | contig 13873 bp, 26 predicted proteins | sample PICome_4_FD_160110 | JGI IMG/M metagenome (GOLD analysis project Ga0213861, IMG submission 160110) | Coastal seawater microbial communities near Pivers Island, North Carolina, United States - PICO131 | ecosystem: Environmental > Aquatic > Marine > Coastal | place: USA: North Carolina... | reverse complement strand
CATTCAGTATACAATGGCTAGCAAAAAATCAAGCGGCAACACTTCCACCTCGAAAGGTGAACGCCGTAGTTCGATGAAGACAAAGAATACTGATCCAGCTCAGCGTCTTTTGAACCAAATGAACGCACTCAACAAAGGCAAAGATGTTGTCTTTACCATGGCAAACCCAAACAAAAACGAGACGAACAAACCTTTCATTAAGGTTCGTGTTTCTGGTCGTGATTGGTTGAAGCGTGGTGAGAAATTCAAGCCAGCGAGTGGTAGAGATGATTGAGATTTACGGAACACTCGCATGTGAGTATTGCAGTAAAGCAAAAGAGTTGGCAGAAGCGCATGGGTTGAAGTATACGTATATCGACCTCTTTGAAGGAAACAATCACGAACTCTATGACGAGAAGTTTCCTAATGCTAAAACTGTTCCGCAAATTACTTGGCATGGCCGACACATTGGTGGTTATTCAGAGTTTGCACGTGAAATTGAAGAGACAAGGAATTATGGTGATGGACAAGTCTAAAGTTATGGAACTGCTACGCAGCGAGTGGGTAAAAATTGAATTCACAAAAGTAGATGGATCAATTCGCCAAATGCTTGCTACTCTTGCAGAAGATCAACTTCCAACTCAAACAGAAACTAAAACCGCACGAAAGTCTAATGACAGTGCTGTCGCAGTTTGGGATGTGAACGCAAATGGATGGCGCTCTTTCCGCTGGGAAAGTCTCCAGACAGTAAATGGAGAATCGTTCAATAATGCCTAGTATCATCAACGGAGCTTTTATCCGTGATGATATGACTTCAAAAGCGATGGGCGGCACAGAGTTGCTTGCCCATCGTCTCATTGATAATGTCCCGAAAAAGTATCTTCGTGACTGGCAAATTCATATCTCACGTTTAGCAGAAATCGACAAAACCAAACGTCAACTGTTGTGGGTTCATGACCTCGCAACTGACCCAGCAGTAGCACATCTAAAAGACGGTGGTTGGGAGAAGTTCGAACGAATCATCTTTGTATCGCATTGGCAACAAGAGATGTATAACATCTATCTAGGTGTTCCTTATCATAAAGGTGTGGTTATCCACAATGCAATCGAACCTATCGAAGATCATAAAAAACTTAAAGACGAAAAGATCAGACTTATTTACACGTCAACACCACACCGTGGTCTTGATATTCTATATCCAGTCTTCGATGCTCTCTGTAAAGTCTATGACAACATCGAACTAGACGTGTACTCTTCGTTTAAGTTATATGGTTGGGATAGTCGTGATGAACAGTATAAAGGACTGTTTGACAAGTTAAAACAACATCCAAAAATCAACTATCACGGGTCCGTTTCAAATGACAAGATTCGTGAAGCATTGAAGAAGTCAAACATCTTCGCATACCCATCGACTTGGCAAGAAACATCTTGTCTGTGTCTCATTGAAGCAATGTCCGCTGGGTTGACCTGTGTTCATTCAAGTCTCGCCGCATTGTCTGAGACTTCGATGATGCAGACTATGATGTACACTTACTCGGACGATGTGACGCATCATGCGAATATCCTATACGCTAACTTACACAGTGCGATTGCTCTACAGAACAACCCCGACTTGAAGACTTTAAATTTTTACTCAAAGTCTCTTGCAGACGCTAAGTATAACACAAATCGTTTTGCGAGTCAATGGCAAGGTTTGTTAAAAAGTTCTTGACAATTGATGTTCGATTCGATATCATAGATACGAATCAGATAGGAGTATCACATGGCACGAAAGCCAATGACAGAGAAAGAGAAGAAAGCACGGGCAGCCAAATCTGCGGCTACCCGTGCTGCAAACAAAGAAAAAGCACTTGAACAGATGGGCGTTCAACGCACAACTATCAAAACTAGTAAACGCCGCAAACCTATGACAGAAGAACAAAAGAAGGCAGCGGCAGAACGTCTAGCGAAGGCACGTGCTGCAAAACAAGCAGCAGACGGTGGACCGCAGTACAAGTCGTATGACGAAGGTATTCGAGACCTACCCGAAGACGATGTATTTTCCATCAAGAACGTTCTTGGTTGGTTGAAATACCAAAAAGACCTGTTGCAGTCCATGCGAGGTTATAAAAACTCGAAGGACCCCAATGAACGTAAGCAGTATATCCAAACCCAAACATATGTTGATAACCTCAACACATACCTACGCAGTGGCGTGTATGTGAGTGCTTTCTATGGTCAAGAGGGAACTTCTCGTGTCAAATATATCTGCCGCGCTATGGCATATCATAAAGACGGTACACCGAAACGCAGTGAAGGCGTTTGGTATCCAGATATCGGTGCTGTTTGGACACGAGAGATGGAAAATTCAAATGACTGATAACGTAGTAGACTTCAATCTTTTTGCAAAGAAAAGAGAGAAGGAAGAAGAAACCCATCTAAACGAACTAATAAAACAGTTCGAAACAAAACACCAACTGTACACAGAGATATCATTGACCGCTACCCACGAAGTGTGTGAAGTGTTGATGGAACTTGGGATACCAGTGGACGAAAATGGTGACTGTATCAAAGACATTCTAACCATTTCAGAAGGGATCAAGTCTCTAATCTACCGTGCGTTGGGCGAAGAGTACAAGTTCCAAGACGTGTGCGACACAGTAGTACAAGTAGACAACTCCGAAGAACTACTTGAAGATTTTCTTTTTGGCGAAGAATAGTATTGCCACATAGTGATTTCTAATATATAATACGTGTATTAGATAGGAGTATAACATGATTTTAGTAGACCTCTCACAGGTTATGATTGCGACACTGATGGCGCAAATTGGTAACCACAGAAATGCGCAAGTAGACGAAAATATGGTTCGACACATGATCCTAAATTCTCTACGTGCCAACCGAGTTAAGTTTCACGCCGAGTACGGTGAACTAGTTATCTGTGCAGACGATAAAAATTACTGGCGTCGAAACTTTTTCCCATACTACAAAGCATCACGTCGAAAAGCACGTGAGAAAGACGAACTTGACTGGAATGCAATCTTTACTGCATTGAATAAAGTTCGTGATGAACTAAAGACTTTCTTCCCATACAAAACCCTTCAAATCGAAACCGCTGAGGCAGATGATATCATCGGTATCCTCACACACAAGTTCGGTAACGAGTTGAACATGGGTGAGAAAATTCTAATCCTTTCTGGTGATAAGGATTATATCCAACTACATCGTTACGCTAACGTTCAACAGTATGACCCTGTACGTAAGCGTTGGATTCGACACGATGATCCAGATCAATATCTCCGTGAACACATCATCAAAGGTGATTCTGGTGACGGTGTACCAAACGTTTTGTCGCCTGATAACTGTTTCGTAATCAATGAGCGACAGAAACCTATTACGAAAAAACGTCTGGAAGAATTCCAAGACATAAATACATTGAACGAAGAAATTAAGAGAAATTATCACCGAAACAAATCTCTCATTGACCTCTCCCAAGTTCCAGATAATATCAAGGAACAGATCATGGATGCATATGAAAGCACCGAAGGCGGAGACCGTTCACATCTATTCAACTATTTTGTGAAAAACAAATTACGAAACCTAATGGAAAACCTATCCGAATTTTAAGGAGATTACTTAGATATGTTATTATCGTTGGCCGAAATCGTCAACAAGGCGTGTGAGTTAAAGACCAAAGAAGAAAAGGTCGAATGGCTCAAACAGAACGACAAACCTCAAGTGAGGCAAATTCTGTCCTTCATGTACGACAAAGAGAACTACAAATCTTTATTGCCAGACACTCCACCGCCTTATACACCATCTGAATTTCCAGATTCGAGAGGTATGATGTACCGAGAAGTCCGTAAGTTGAAATACTTCTACGAAAATCCAGAGATGGGTAATGTCGATATCATTCGCAGAGAAGCGTTGTTTATCCAACTCCTAGAATCCATCCACGAAGAGGATGCTCGACTAATATGCGATATGATTAAACAAAAACCACTCAAAGGTTTAACTGCTGCGGTAATCAACCAAGCATATGATGGACTACTACCAACAAAGGCCAAGAAAGAAAAATGAGCAAGAAGTTCAAGGATTGGATTGAATCTGAAAATTTGGATAATGACCGAGACTACGACAATAAAAGTCGAAACGAATTTACTAGGAAAGATGGTAAACGTTACGACAAGAAAAAGGCAAAGATACAGAACGACCGAAGAAACAAAAATAAAAATAGATTTTCGCATTTTGAGTGAAAAGGGGGGTTGCCATTACGGTAACCCCCTATTATATTAGAGATGAATGAAAGAGAGTGACTATGAAACTGAATAAAAAATTGATTCTTACTGACTGTGATGGTGTTCTTGTTGATTGGGTTTATTCCTTCGACATGTGGATGAAACGTCACGGATACAACAAAGTGCGTGACGATGTATACGACCTTGCGCTTTGTTATGATATTGAAAAGTCCGAGACGAAACGTCTCGTGAAGATGTTCAACGAAAGTGCGAACATTGCCTACTGCCCTCCTTTGCGTGACGCAATCAAGTATGTAAAGAAACTGCACGAAGAACACGGTTACGTTTTCCACTGCATTACGTCTTTGTCTCTTGACCCGTTTGCAGCGAAAGCCCGTGAGCGGAATATTAAAGCACTGTTCGGTGAGACTGCATTTGAAAAGATTGTATGTCTCGACACTGGTGCTGATAAAGACGAAGCACTACTTCCCTACAAAGACAGTGGTTGTCTGTGGTTGGAAGACAAGATCGAAAACGCGGTATGCGGTCACGAACTTGGATTGAATGCTGTGTTGATTGAACATGACCACAATGTAGATTTTTATCACGGAGATATCCCTGTTGTTAAAAATTGGAAAGAAATCTACGACATGATTGCATAAATAGTCATGTGATAGTGAAACCGAAGGGCGCCCCTATCATGGGCGCCTTTTTTTGTTAGGAGATATATTATGCCGACTTACACTTTTATTAACACTGAAACAAACGAGTCAGAAGATAAACTCATGTCCATCGCAGAACGTGATGAATATCTAAAAAACAATCCACACATCCAACAGTCTCTTGCAACACCGAATTTCGGTGACCCAGTTCGTTTGGGGATTACAAGAACTCCAGATGGATTTAATGAGATACTAAAGAATACGAAGAAACGAAATCTTCATTCGAATATCCAGACTCGTAATTAATAAGGAGCCTTTATGAGCCGCCTGTCAAAAAGAGAAAAAAGAGTCCAAAGACAAAATGGAATCATTGACGAAGAGGGTAATTTTAACCTAAAGAGTGTAAGCATAAGAACAGACATTGCTCCTATGACAAACGCACAAGCAGATGCGTTTGATGCATGGAGAGATGGTTATAATCTTATGCTTCATGGAATTGCAGGAACGGGTAAGACATTCCTAGCACTATACTTTGCACTAAAAGAAGTGTGGGACAAAAAAACACCATACAAAAAAGTCTTTATTATCCGATCAACAGTATCGACAAGAGATCAAGGCTTTCAACCAGGAACAAGGGCTCAAAAAGAAGCTGTATACGAAGAACCATATCCGCCAATTGCTACAACTATCTTTGGTCGTGGGGATGCGTATCAGTTACTCAAACAGAGACAAATGGTAGAGTTTCGTTCTACATCATTCTTGCGTGGTGCTACATTCGATGATTGTATCATTGTTGTAGACGAAATGCAGAACATGAGTGATGGCGAACTACATACTATCATGACCCGTGTTGGGCAAAACTGTAAAATTATTTTTGCAGGTGATATTAAACAAGACGATTTAACAAGTAAGCGTTTCAATGAAGAGTCTGGCATTCGAGACTTTATGCGTATCATTAGCAATATGAAAGAGTTTGAATTTGTAGAATTCTTTGCAGCAGATATCGTAAGAAGCGACCTTGTAAAATCGTATATTATAACAAGAGATAAATTAGGTCTATGATAAATAATAATTACATAGGTGAAGTGGTAGAGGGTGAGGATGGCGAATTAGACATCCAACTCCCCGTAGAATTGATCAACCAAATGGGTTGGGACGAAGACACTCTTATCGAATGGATCGTTGACGAAGAAAAAGTAATGATCAAAGAAGTTAACGAAGAGTGATATAAATATATCGAATGAAGAGGAGCAATAGCATATGCCCGCTGCTGCAAGAGCCGAGAATACCGATACTATTACAACTGGACATGATTGTGATGGTACAGCTAAGATTGCTGGATCACTCAACACGAAAGTGAAGATTGACGGTAAGAATGGCGCGGTTAAAGGTGATGCTATTGCTCCCCACACAATCTTATCAGGCACAGTATGTGTTCAACACTCGGCTACCGTAGGTGGAGGTTCTTCGAAAGTTTTCTTTGGTGGAATTCCAGCTGCGAGAGTTGACGATGCCGCTGACGGCGGTGCAATTATCTCTGGTTCAGGGGATGTTTTTATAGGAGGATAATCCTTTTTATTATGTTTAATCATGTAGACCACGGTATCGAATTACCTAAAATCACTCGAAAGACGACAGAAGCGGGTAGACGCTACTTCACACCAGAAGACAAAGCGTATCCGTCTATCACCACTGTTCTCTCAATTCTCAATAAAGAACACATTCAAGCTTGGCGTAAACGAGTTGGCGAAGAAGAAGCGAATAAAATCTCTACACAGGCAGGTGTACGTGGTACGGCTGTTCACCAACTTGCAGAAGACTATCTCAACAACAAACCAGACTGGAACAAAGGCGCAATGCCTTCGAACCTTTTCTCGTTCAATCAAATCAAGACTATCCTAGATAAAAGATTGAACAACATTTGGTTTCAAGAAGAATTCCTATATAGTGATAAGTTAGAATGTGCTGGTCAGGTTGACTGTATCGCAGAGTTTGATGGCGAACTCTCTATTGTTGACTTCAAGACCTCTCGTAAACCAAAGAAAGAAGAATGGATTACGAACTATTTCACCCAAACTGCATTTTATTCTGCTGCTTTCTATGAGAGAACAGGTATACCTATCAAACAAGGTGTTATTGTAATCACCGTAGACGACGAAGAACCACAGATATTCAAAGTGAAAACCCATGACTATTTGCCACATTTCATGGCAGTCAGGAAGAAATATAGGGAAATGAAGGGTCTATGACTAAGTATAAACTGACAGACGAAACTATTCGTATTGAAGGTATTAAAGCATACCGTATCCAAGCAGTAAAGGATTTCAGTAATGTGAAGAACGGAGACCTCGGAGGTTTCGTTTCCACAGAATATAACCTAAGTCATGATGATGATTGTTGGATATATGACAATGCAATGTCTCTAGAGAATTCTAGAGTAGATCAAGATGCTAGGTTATTAGACAATTCAAAAATTTATAACAACGCCAAAGTTTCGGGCAAAGCAAGGTTGATGGAACGTTCTGAAGCGTTTGATAATGCCTTGATTTTCGACAACGCAAAACTTTATGGTAACTCTAGATCATATGGCAGTTCCGAAGTGTTTGGTAATACCGAAATGATGGATATGTCGAAAGCGTCTCACAACGCATGGGTTTCTGGTGATACAGTCCTCAAAGGAGAAGCACACGTAACAGAAAAGACAACGGTGACACCAATCAACGTTTCAGGTCTTTATTACAATGTTACGATTATGGATGATCACATTGCAGTTGATTGTGTTACAAGAACTATCGATGAATGGATCAATGAGGTTACTACAGAAGAACTTCTTGCTTTTGATGGTAAACCAGCGGTTCGTTTTTATCGAACATACAAAGAAATGTTAACAGCAATATCAAAAACTATGAGAAGTAATACTTCGAATCTTTAATAACCATAGAATCATTATACTATTATCTATAAGCCGTGTCAAGACTAAAGTGTTGATTTGACACGGTTTTTTATTTGTTGACATTCCTTGCGAATCACTTTATAAAGATAAGGTAACAAAGAAAAGGTTCTATGATATGAAACACGGTCTTGACTTCGACAAATTCAACTTCCCTAAAATCTTCTCTGCGGTAGTCGCTACCGAGAGTCTGAAACGTAGTCAAACTCGCCCACTTCGTTCCGAGATTCAAGAGATTGCAATCGCAAAATACTCTGGCGATCAACTAGGTTACTGCGGTGATACCGAGTACGGTCGTGACTTTTTCGGTAAGAATAATGAGATGTTCTATGAGTCCAAAGCGATGGACGGTCTCTTTCAGAAACGTACTGGTAAGACTGCGCCTATCACGTTGAAAAACTTCCGTGGTAAGTGCCTAGGTCTCCCTGAAAAGACTTTCGATTACATGATCCTGTGGGACACTAAGACGATGACTGTGGGTGTTGCATCTTGGGACGCTTGCATCAAGAACCTTAAAATCAAAGATGCAGTGATCGAAATTCGTGTTGATCAATCTGATATTGAATTCATCGCACGTAATGTCGAACCCGCCCCTTCCGAAGATTTTGCAGTGAAACTCGCTCGTCTAATCGAAGAAACCATTTGACTTCTTGGACGAATCACTTTATACAGATAATGTAACAACGAGAGAGAAACGATGCTTCCGATTGAACTTGCTCTTCTAGAATATGTCGATCAAATGCGCAAGGTGTTTGCCGACGATGAAGTCACTGATGAAAACGTCATTTTCGAAGCACTCAAAGATGACCTGATTGACCGTCTCGAATTCGTAATGGAGAAAAAATGATGTATACCGCTCAACCTTACCTGAACAACAAAATCGGTGTCAAGAACTTTGCAACGAAAGCAGAAGCTGCGACATATCTTGAACAATACACCGGCATCGAAATGGCCTATGAGATTAACAAGAAACTCCAAAAGAAACTTGTTGCTCAGGGTACGTCAAAACCCGCTGCACTCGAAGCTGCAAAAGAATACGATTGGGAACTGATTGGAAAACTTTACGAGTCTGCTTGACAACGCCTTTGATATAGTGTAAAGTGATTCTGTAACAACGGAGATTTGCTATGATTGATGACCTACTTGATATCGAAACTCTTGCTAACGCTCTTATCGCACTCGAAGAAGGTGCTGGCGATGAACGCCGCGCGGCTATCTGGTCGCTTCAGAAGATGCTAGAACGCAAGACTCAAATCGTTGAAGAGTTTGAAATGCAAGGAGAAGCGGCATGATTACTACCGAATATAACACTTACGAAGAATATGCTGCGGCAAACGCTCGTAAAGGTCTTCAAGTCATTCCGAAATCACTTTGGAATGATTTAAAATCATGTGAAGAGGATGTATAATGGAAAAGATTGTTCGTGATGGAATGGTAGCAGTTGCTGTAAGCGGTGGCTATGGTGCAGGTTGGTCGACTTGGAATGAGATTGATCCACGAGACGCACGGTTCAACCAGTTGTTTCTAGATGGCAACTTTGATGAAGTGGTTCGTATCTGCGATGAAGAAGACTTGGGTTACGCAGGTGGCGCCCGTGATGTAGAAATCGTTTGGGTTCCCGAAGGCACTAAGTTTCGCATTGACGAATACGATGGTTCTGAAAGTTTGGTGACAGAAGACCAAGACCCTTGGGTGATTGCGTAATGTTCACTAATGAAATGGAATGGGATCACACAACCACGACTGTTCTTGACGAAACTGGTCAATATACAGACGTTGAACTTGTGATTGATGATGCTGGCGTTTTCATACGCCAGTTTCCAGAAGATGATAAAAAGCCTGCTGACCTAATCTGTATGACACATAAGATGTTCAAGGATTTGGTAGAGGCTTTGAATCACAAAGAGGGCTTCTATATGACGAAGTATAACAAAGAATGAACCTGTTTGTCCTTGATAAAGACCCAGTAAAAGCCGCACAACTTCAGTGTGACAAGCATGTCGTGAAGATGATTGTAGAAAGCGCACAGATGCTTTCTACAGCACACCGTATGCTTGATGGTGATATGCACATTGAGCGTGGTGTGAGTAAGGCTGGTCGCAAAACGAGCATCAAACGCTGGGTTCTCCCTGATGACCGTGAAGGTCTACTATACAAAGCATGTCATACTGGCCACCCATGCACCGTGTGGACAATGAAGTCTAATAACAACTACAACTGGCATTGGGTTCACTACAAGGCTCTTTGTGAAGAATACACTTATCGCTATGGAAAGGTACATAAAACAGATGCACTACTCACCGAAGCTCTACGCCAACTCCCCCGCAATATTCCAGTTGACTACTTATCTCCCCTACCTCTTGCTATGGGTGCAGCACCAGAATGTGTTGACTACAATGATCCAGTAGGTTCATACCGTAAATTTTATCAAACAAAACAAAAACGATTCAAGATGGTTTGGACGAAACGTTCTATTCCAGAATGGTTTGGGGTAATGCAATGAAAAGAATTTTCAGAATTCAAAATGCACATAAGAAGACCTTAATTGAGATTCTCATTTTCACCAGAGGCGAACAAAAGTTTTCCGCTTCGACACTCTGGCGAGAAGGTAGTTTCGTTGTCGTTATTGACGAAGACGAAGGTCAAATTGTTCCTAATTGGGATGCACTTACTCGCTTCAATCTTACAGACTACGAATATTATTTTGACCACACGTGGGATGAACAGTCTACAGATTTTAGTGGTGAAAATATGAGTGAAGAAGAACTCGTAGAAGCGGAAAAGATTTTCTACAATGACGGTGTTGGTTATTTGGAAGAACACGGTTGGATCGAAGAAGACCCAGAACATTATGTTGATGGGCCTGTGTATTCTGTAGAAATAACAGACACAGAAGAATCAGAGTGGTATGTATGATGAAGAGTGTGAAGGTTAACACCGACGAAATTACCAATGAAATCAGCAGAGTGTTCGATTACGAGTTTGACGGTGTAACAACCTTCGAGGCACCCTCTATAACGTCTCTGGACAGAGAGATGTTGATCGGTGATACGTTCTCTATCGGTTTAATAGTAGGTCCGTCAGGCAGCGGGAAATCGACCCTCCTACGAGATTTTGGCATTGAAGAACATATTGAATGGTATCCAGATAAAGCAGTCTGTTCACACTTTAAAGACGCTGAAGATGCCCAAGAACGACTTGCTGCTGTTGGGTTTAATACGATTCCGGCATGGTTGAGACCTTATCATGTTCTTTCGAATGGGGAGAAGTTTCGTGCTGACCTTGCATGTAAACTAAAAGACGGTGCAGTTGTAGACGAATTCACATCTGTGATTGACCGTAACGTAGCAAAGTCTGCGTCTGTTGCTATTCGCCGTTATGTTGACCAAAAGGAATTGAAGAACATTGTTTTCGCTGGATGTCATTATGACATTATTGAGTGGTTGCAACCAGACTGGGTGTTTGACACCGTGACTGGTTCGGTAACCACAAGGGGGTCTGAAAGGCGACCCGAAGTTGTTTTGGAAATCCTACCTTGCACGACAGACGCTTGGACGCTCTTCCGCGATCATCACTATCTCAGCGGAGACATTAACAAAAGTTCACGTTGCTGGATTGCCGTCTGGAACGGCGAACCTGTTGGATTTTCTGCAAACCTAGCACTTCCATCTGGTTCTCTACAGAACGCTTGGAAGGGGCATCGAACTATCATTCTACCAGATTATCAGGGTATGGGGTTTGGTGTTCGTATGAGTGAAGGTATCGCAGAAATCTTTCTGGCAGAAGGTAAACGTTATTTCACGAAGACTGCTCACCCAAGACTAGGAGAGTATCGTGAGGCCTCGCCTAAGTGGCGTGGCACTAGTCACAATAAGAAGTCTAGACAAGACTATGCGGGGAAAACGGGCAGTGTAGACGGGTCTACACACGCGCCATCCCCTGGAAGAAAATATAGTGCGGAACTCATGCAGAAACATATGAATCGAGTTACTTACGCACACGAATATATCGGAGACGTAAATGGGAAAAAGAAGTAATTTTGTAAGACGTGAGAGAGATTTTTATCCCACTCCAATCGAAGCAGTCATTCCATTGATGGGTCATTTACCGAAGAGTTTCACCTTCGCAGAACCTTGTGCTGGTGATGGTCGTCTTGCACTCCACATCGACACACTGACAGACTCGAATGCTTTACCTACGATGTTGTCAGATATCGAACCACAAGACGGGGGCATTCAAAAATTAAATGCGTTTGATTTTGTTGCCCCAAGTAATACCGACTACATCATCACAAATCCGCCTTGGGAAAGAAGTCTTCTCCACCCTATGATCGAACACTTCGCAAACCAAAAACCGACTTGGTTGTTGTTTGATGCGAATTGGATGTTTACCAAACAGGCGAAGGTCTATCTGCCTTGGTGTGAGAAGATTGTTACGATTGGTCGTGTCAAGTGGATTGAGAATTCGAAGTCTTCGGGGAAAGATGACTCGTGCTGGTATCTCTTCGACGCAAAACACAGAGGACAAACTATTTTTGTGGGAAGGTGAAAAAAGGCTTGTAATCTCGGGCGAATCGTTTATATTAAACTTGTAACGAGACAGAAAGAGAGACCTACCATGGCCTACATGAACCAAGACAAGAAAAAAGCCCTCGCCCCCGCTGTCAAAGCAGTTCTCGCCAAATACGGCGTCAAAGGCACTCTCGGTGTCAGCAACTATTCCACTCTCGTCTTGAACATCAAAGAAGGCGCACTTGACTTCATCGGCGCTGCAAACACAGAAAACAAAGCCCATGCAGAGCGGACTGGGCAGCACTTCTACGAAGTCAAAGGTAGTTATCAAGTCAACCCATACTACGCCCATGAAAGTAGCAACAAAAAGATCGGGCAGTTCTTCAAAGAACTGATCGCTGCGATGAACGGTAAAGGTTCGACTGTTAAGAACCACGATAACTCCGATATCATGACTGACTATTTTGATGTTGGTTGGTACGTCAGCATCAATGTCGGTGGGTGGAACAAGCCTTACACCGTAAACAAATAAAGAAAGTGCCTTCGGGCGCTTTTTTACTTTTATGTATTGACAACGCCAAGTGGCTCATGTATAACAGTCTTGTAGATAATGAAAGGTGATTCGAATGTTCAATCAAAAATCAGTTCTTGCCCGTCTTCTCGCAAACGAGAATATTACGGTGCAGCAAGGCAACTATGAAACAGCCTTCTTTGACGTTCAAAAGCGTGAACTCGGTCTTCCTCTCTGGAAAGACATGAGTAAAGATGTGTTTGATATGCTTGTCGGTCACGAAATTTCTCACGCTCTTTTCACTCCCACCAATTTCTTCGAATACGAAGGCTCGAAAGGTATTCCTCACTCGTGGTTGAATATCGTGGAAGATGTTCGCATTGAAAAGCTCGTGCTTCGCAAGTATCCCGGTCTTGTCGGCAACTTCAAGCGTGGCTACACCGAGTTGATGATGGGTGAAGCTGACTTGTTCGGCGTCAAAGATAAAGACCTGTCTACTCTTGGTTTCATGGACCGCTTGAACATTCACGCCAAGGCTCGTGACTTGGTTGAAGTGCCTTTTGCTGATGATGAACTGCCATTCGTAGCGCAAACCAAAGCTTGTGAAACCTATGATGATGTAGTCAAGTGCTGCCGTGACATCCAAGGTTGGCTCAAGCAAAAGGCTGAAGACCAGCAAGAGCAAGATGACAAAGGTCAAGAAGAAACCATCACTGTCGGCATTCTGACTGATAACGCACCTGAAGCCAATGATGACGGTGAGACTGTTACTCCTGACATTATCATTGACGCCCGCACCGAGAAGCCTGAAGCTTCCGAAGACAAGGGTGAGCAAGAGGGTGAAGGTCAAGAGGTCGACGAAGCCAAAGACGGTGATGAAAAGAGCAACCAAGCTGGTTCTCCGACTACTCCTGAAAGCGGCTTGATGGACCAAGAAGTTCTTACCGAGATGAATTTCAACGAAAACGTTTCTAAGCTTAAGGCAGAAGGTAATATCTATGCAAAAGGTCTGACCCGCGAAGAGACTAAAGCTTCTATCGTTC
>Ga0213861_10003091_pt1 | contig 13878 bp, 21 predicted proteins | sample PICome_4_FD_160110 | JGI IMG/M metagenome (GOLD analysis project Ga0213861, IMG submission 160110) | Coastal seawater microbial communities near Pivers Island, North Carolina, United States - PICO131 | ecosystem: Environmental > Aquatic > Marine > Coastal | place: USA: North Carolina... | reverse complement strand
AAATAGACACATGCGGAGTCTGAGAAAGACGGGTGGTCCACATCTGTCAGGGGGGTTTAATTCCCTCACTCCGCTCCAATACTATGGAGTAAGTGATTAGATTATGTCAAAAAAATATAACGCAAGCGAAACAGGGGCGATGCGTGAAGCGCTCGGTGTTCCTTATTTTCGTCAACTCCCCTTAGAAGCACTGGCAGCAGGTGCGACATCTCTGGAATACGGTGCAATGAAATATGCAGACCGTAACTGGGAAAAAGGTCTTCCTTGGCAACAAATGGTTGACAGCCTCAAGCGTCACATTGATGACTTTGAACGTGGTCATGATTATGATGACGGCGAAGATGGTTCTGACCTTCACCAAGTCTGTATGATTATGGCATCTGCTATGATGTTATCTGCGTCTGTTATTCGTGGTATCGGGACAGATGACCGTATGCCAAAAGTTGCAGACGAAGCGTTATCTGCAAAAGAATGTGCCAAGTGGATGAAAGAACAGTTACAGAATTGTAGGGTGAAAGATAAATAATGGCACAAAAAGAACTTAATATAGAAGAACTAAAGAAGAAAAAGTTATTCATTGCCACTCCTATGTACGGTGGTCAATGTGCTGGTTTCTATACCAAGTCTATCAGTGACTTGATGTTGGTAGCGGGCAAATATGATATTGAAATCAAACTCTATTTCCTATTCAACGAATCGTTGATCACAAGAGCAAGAAACTACTGTGTGGATGAATTCCTTCGCAGTGGTTACACACATCTTATGTTTATTGATAGTGATATCGTCTTTAATTGGAAAGATGTATTGTCACTGTTAGATTTGTGTGATAGTGATGAAGGTAGAGATATCGTCGCTGCACCATATCCCAAGAAGACTATTGCTTGGGAAAAGGTAAAGAAAGCCGCAGACGCGGGTTTCGCTGATGAAAACCCTTTCATGTTAGAAGAATTTACCGCAGATTATGTGTTTAACCCTGTTAAGGGTATTAAGTCATTCTCTGTAAGTGAGATGGTGGAAGTAGAAGAAGCAGGTACCGGCTTTATGATTATCGACCGCCGTGCTTTGGACAAGTATGCAGAAGAGTACAGTGAATACAGGTATCGACCAGATCATGCACGTTCTGAGAAGTTTGACGGTTCTCACGAAATTACCGCATTCTTTGATACTGTGATTGATCCAGAATCGAAGCGTTATCTGTCAGAAGACTACATGTTCTGTAAGTGGAGTCGTAAGATTGGTCTTAAAGTTTGGATGACCCCGTGGGTAAAACTGAAACACATTGGCATGTACGTCTATGGTGGTTCTATGGGCGCAATCGCTGCTATCAATGCTTCACCGACATCATCCAAGGAGTCAAAGAAAAAAAACTACTTGACACCACCAACAAAAAGTGATAGTGTGGGTGCAATGAATCGAAAACAACGCCGTACGGCAAAGAAAGGTAATTAAAATATGAAATTCAGTGAAAATACAATCCTAGTTCTCAAAAACTTCTCGGGTATTAACCCAAGCGTCATGTTCCGAAAAGGCAACGTTCTTCGTACTATCTCGCCACAGAAAACCGTCATGGCGCAAGCAAACATTCCAGATGAAATCGAAGGAGATGCAGCAGTATATGACTTGTCTCGTTTTCTTTCGACCCTCACCTTGTTTGATGATCCAGATGTAACATTTGGTAATGAGAAATTCACTATCAGTTCTGGTCGTCGTAAAGTTGGATATACATATGCGTCTGAGAACATGATTGTATCTCCGCCCAACAAAGAAATTGAACTACCATCGATTGATGTGTCCGTCAAAGCGGAATGGAATGATATCGATAGTGTTCGTCGTGCTGCTGGCGTTCTACAAGTATCCGATATCGCATTTGTCGGTAAGAATGGTAAAATCAGTCTTTGTGCAAAAGACGTTTCCAATCCGACCTCTGACTCATATGATGTTGAGATTGCAGATTATGAAGGTGCAGACTTCAACATGCACATCAAGGTAGATAACTTCAAACTCATTCCTGCGGATTATGAAATCTCTCTTTCTTCTCGTGGGATGGCACATTTTAAATCAGAAATGATCCAATACTGGATCGCAGTTCAATCAAACTAAGGAGTAAATTATGACTGAACAGACTCAAGAACAAGCGCAAACACAAGCGCAAGAAGCAAACCTTTCTCTCCAAGACATCGAACTATGTGTTCGTATTATTGATCTAACGTCAGCACGTGGTGCTATTCGTGGTGAAGAACTTACAACTGTCGGTGTTCTTCGTGACCGATTGGTGCGTTTCCTACAAGCGTCTGGTGTTCAAATGAACGCACAACCACAAACTGAGACAGAAGAAACGCCTGCGCCTCAAGAAACCGCAGAATAATAAGAATAAAAAAGAAAAGAGGGGTTGTCAAAATCCCTCTTTTCGTTTACATTGACTACTATTGAATCAAACATGAGGTTTCTATATTATGACTACAAATACTGATTTTCTTTGGGTAGAACGTTACCGTCCTAAAACTGTTGCAGATACTATCCTCCCTTCCGACCTCAAAAACACTTTCCAAAAATTCGTTGATGATAAAAATGTTCCCAATCTACTTTTGACAGGTCGTGCAGGCGTGGGTAAGACCACTATTGCTAAGGCGATGTTGGAAGAGATTGGTGCAGACTATATTGTTGTCAACGGGTCTATGAATGGTAACATCGATACTCTTCGTGTCCAGATCGCCAACTTTGCGTCCACTGTTTCATTCAGTGGTGGTCGTAAGTATGTTATCCTAGACGAAGCAGACTATCTTAATGCTAACTCCACACAACCCGCACTTCGTAACTTTATGGAAGAATTTTCGAAGAACTGTGGGTTCATTCTTACATGTAACTTCAAGAACCGTATCATCGAACCATTGCACTCTCGTTGTTCTGTTGTTGACTTTAAGATCAACAATCAAGACAAACCTAAGATTGCAGCGCAGTTCTTCAAACGTATCTGTGGTATTCTTGATACCGAAGGCGTCGAGTATGACCAGAAATCAGTTGCAGAACTGGTTCAAACTTACTTCCCCGACTGGCGCCGTGTTCTAAACGAACTACAACGTTACTCTTCCGTTGGTCGTATCGATGCGGGTATTCTTGCTAACAAGTCTGTTGATAACCTTAACAAACTTATTGATTACATGAAAGAACGTAACTTCACCGAAATGCGCAAATGGATTGCTGAGAACTCAGATATCGATAGTGCAGTTCTATACCGCCAACTATTCGACATTCTCCCCACCAAAATCAGTAGCACACAAAGTGTTGCGGATGCAATCATCATCCTCGCTGAATATCAATACAAAGAAGCATTCGTTGCAAACTCCGAAATCAATCGTGTCGCTGCACTTGCTACTCTCATGGCGGAGGTTGATTGGAAATAATGGGTTGGATGAGCAAACTTATCGAACATCACAAACACAAAGCAAAGTGTCTTATCTGTGATGAAATTTGCGGTGAGAATGCCGCTGTTGTTGAATATCGTTATGGCGGTGGTACAGGGAAAGCATTCATATGCGAGAAATGTGCCGACGAAATGGACAAAACAGTATTGGATGATATCGATGACGCCGTTTGAATATATTAACACCATCTCGCACAGTAAGAAAAACGATATGCGAGATACCGAGAATGATACACTAGCAGAGAAAGACTACAATTCATATATCGTGAACAAAGGTCTTTCTTATTTCCCCGACACTATTTTACACGCAAATCTAGTAAACCAATACCACCAGTTAGATAACCGCCCTCAATATGAGTTTTTACTAAATAGTATAAGACCTAAGAAGCGCTTTGCGAAATGGGTGAAAGATGCTGGTGATAAAGATTTGGATTTGGTGTGTGAGTATTACGCATGTAATCGCACTGTAGGTCGCGAATACCTGTCTTTGTTGTCCAGTGATGAACTTGAAATTATGAAACAACAACAAGAAACAGGTGGAATTAAAAATGAATCTAGTAGAAAACCTCGTTGAGGTTGTACTACCAAATGACGAAGGGTTTCTTAAAATAAAAGAAACCCTTACTCGTATTGGTATTGCCTCAAAGAAAGATAAAAAAATATATCAGTCATGTCACATATTGCATAAACAAGGCAAATACTATATTGTTCATTTCAAAGAGTTATTCATGCTCGACGGAAAGATTAATAACTTCTCAGATGAAGACAAAGCAAGACGCAATACAATCGTTAACCTTTTAGAAGAATGGGACTTGATTACTGTAGTGAATCATGGTATGATTGAAGACCCAGTTGCGCCACTGTCGCAAATTAAGATTCTTCCTTACAAGGAAAAGGATCAATGGGAATTGGTAGCGAAGTATAGCATCGGCAAAAAGTAAATATAAAGGATATATTATGACAAATTTTGAAAAAGTAAAAGTGTTCATGGAAACGTTTGGTCAAGAAGTAAAGACTAAACCAGAGTTTCCAGACTTAGACACTGTTGCACTTCGTTATGACTTGATCAAAGAAGAATTAGAAGAACTCTTCGAAGCGATGGGAGAGAAGGATATCGTTGGAGTGGCGGATGCGCTTACTGATATTCTCTATGTTACCTACGGTGCAGGTCACGCTTTTGGTATTGACCTAGATGCCTGTTTCGATGAAGTTCAACGTTCCAACATGAGTAAGTTGGGATCAGACGGTAAACCTATCTATCGTGAAGATGGTAAGGTTCTAAAAGGTCCAAATTATTTTGAACCAGACTTGAAAAAATACCTTTCGTGAATATAAATAAGAGTGGACGCCACAATGGGTCCACTCACATTCATCTTGCTTTAGAGGAGATAACATATGAATACTCGTAGAATCACAACTGATAGTCTACTAAACGATCCGTTCTTCATTGGTTTTGATATCATGGTTAACAAAATGCATCATGTCAATAAGAACTCGACAAAATATCCACCATACAATTTGATTAAAATGGACGAAGAGACCTATCTTATCGAACTTGCTGTTGCAGGTTTTGCTGAAGAGGATTTTGATATCGAATTGCATGATAACATTCTAACTATCAAAGCCCACATTGGTGATCCAGATGTTGGCGTCAATTACATTCACAAATATATTGCAGCAAGGTCGTTTGAGCGTAAGTTCACACTTGCAGACACTATTGAAGTGATGGGCGTTCAACTGGTCAACGGTATGCTTCAAGTTCGTCTTGAAAACATCGTTCCAGAAGAGAAGAAACCAAAGAAGATTCCGATTGGTCGCCAATTAGACCCAGAACTTCTTACCGAATAAAAGCAGGAGGGTGAAAGCCCCTCCACACAACACACAACACAGGAGAAGTAACATGATTACTAATTACGAACAATTCGTAAAGCACAACAAAGCGTTCTATGACGCATTCATCGATTTGAAAGTTGTTGGTTGGAAGTCCTACTCTAAGTCTCTAAACGACTATACTTTCAACTTCTACAAAACACAAATGAAAACTCTTGACGAATCCGTTGAGAAACTTGGCGATATTATGAAAGGTGAATTTGATGGCAAATAAGAACCCGTTTGAAATTCGTGCAGAAATGCTACAACTTGCAAAAGATTATATGGACCAGCAATGGCATATGAATATAGACTTCACACGTCAACTGTTTGAGAAGAACCAAAAGACAGTCGGAGAAATGCAAGACGCACTCAAACCATATTCTATGGACGAGTTGATGGACAAAGCAAAAGAGATGTATTCTTTCGTCTCAAATAAAGAATAATGAGAGGCGCCTTCGGGCGCCTTTTCTACTTGACAAGTTGACCTAGATAGTCTATAGTCAACAGCAAATGTTTATATAATATGAAAGAGGTATCATGATTCTGTCCAAAGAAGATGCGTTGTTCGCAGCACAATATTTCCGAGATTACTTTCAAGACTTCGGGCGCATTGATGATTATCTCCGCCGAGTGAAACTAGAACGTATTTCAAAACTACCAACTATGTTGCCTATGTTTTCATATGGCGATGAAATGTTCTCTGACTTCCGTATACACCCAAATGATATGGATTTCCGTATCTCTGTGGTCGATGGTCCAACCAATCGTATTTTTTCAGAGTATCTTGAAGTTACAACATCACATGCGATTGAAGATAACGTACCAGGTAAAAACCTCAAATTGATGGTCTATGAAACCAACTCTAACAAACTGGTCGGTTTCATCCGCCTTGCATCGCCTGTTCTTAATATGAAACCCCGTAACGAGTTTCTTGGGAAACCACTAGACACATACAACGCAGATGTTATGGCACGTTTCAACAAGTCTGCTGCTATGGGTTTTATCATTGTTCCAACACAACCTTTTGGTTTCAACTACCTTGGTGGTAAGTTACTCGCTGCAATCTGTTGTTCACATAAAGTAAAAGACCTCTTTGATGCTAAGTATGGTATAAACTTGTGTCACTTTGAAACGACTTCTCTGTATGGTACTACTAAATCATCGTCTCAGTATGATGGTATGAAACCCTATCTGCGTAACAAAGGTCTCACAGACAGCAACTTCACACCTCTTTTGAATGATGAAAAATTCCACACGATGAACAAATGGTTCATTGATACGCTCGGTGGAGAGTTGGTGGAACGTGGTGTGTCTTCTCGTAAACTCAAAATCCAAACTAAGATGATATCCATCATCAAAGCGTCTCTGAAAAAGACTTCCGAAACAGATTATGCAGAATTCTGTCAGACTATCCAAGATGCAAAAGGTCTCACAGAACGCAAACGTGTCTACATGTCTGATTATGGATATGCTAACACCAAAGAATATTTGAACCTAGAGACCGATGAACTTGTGAAGAAAGACAACTTCGATTCTTACTCTTTCGATAACTTGGTGGGGTGGTGGAAGAAGAAAGCGACTAACCGTTTTGAGAAATTGAGAGATGAAAACTCACTACGTCTAGAACAAGAAATCTGGTCTGAAAAATCAGACATTGACATTATTCGCTGATTGTGATATAGTCACAAATATCACAAGGAGAAGATATGAATTTCTATACATCCGTTCAACAATACGGTAACAAAATGCTTGTTCGTTCTTTCGAGGATGGTCGCCGTCAACAATACGAAGTTCCATATTCGCCTTACCTCTTCGTAAAAGACAACAGTGGTAAGAGTGAATATGTTACTGTGTTTGGTGACCCTGCTGCTAAAATCGAATTTGAATCCATCCGAGAGGCAAAGGAATTCACAAAGAAGTACGAAGGTGTTCAAGGTTTCGAATTCTTTGGGATGACTTCGTTTGTGTATCCGTACCTCAACGATAAGTTTCCAGGTGAAGTCAAGTATGATCGTAAGCATATCAACGTGGTTTCGCTCGATATCGAAACTATGGCAGATGGTGGGTTTCCCGACATTGCAACTGCGAACAAGGCACTTACTGCTATCACTATCAGTGATGGTGAACGTTTTGTGTTCTTGTCTGTCAAGGAATACAAACCACACATTGAAAACGTGAAGGTCATTCGTTGTCGTGACGAAAGGGAGTTAATTGCTCGTTTTGTCGAAGAGTGGCGTCAGATGGACCCCGATATCATCACTGGTTGGAACGTGGAAGCATTCGATATTCCATACCTGATCAATCGTATCAAGGTGGTATCTGGTGATGAAATGGCGAAACGTCTTTCGCCTTGGAACAAAATCCGTGAGAGTACACAGAAACAACACGGTAACGAAATCCAGACTTATGATATCTTCGGTGTCGCTGTCATGGACTACATGCTTGTTTACAAAAAGTGGACTTTCACCACACAAGAGTCGTATCGACTTGACCACATTGCGAACGTAGAACTTGGCGTTGGTAAACTAGATTATTCCGAGTATGGTTCGTTGCATGGTCTGTATGAACAGAACTTCCAACTGTATGCGGAATACAACATTCGAGATACCGAAATCATCAACCAACTTGACGAAAAGTTGAAGTTGTTGGACTTGGTTCTTGCACTTGCGTATGACGCTAAACTTAACTATGCAGACGCATACACTTCTGTTCGTATGTGGGATGTTATCACACACAACTATCTTATGGATAAAAAGATTGTGGTTCCGCAGTATAAGAACTCTGGTGAAGATTTTGAATTCGCTGGTGGTTACGTGAAAGACCCATATACGGGCAAACACGATTGGGTTTGTTCTTTCGACTTGAACTCGCTCTATCCACACTTGATTATGCAATACAACATCTCGCCCGAGACATACAGGGGGCAACATCCGATGATTAGCAAGAGTGTTGATGCTGCTCTTGACGGTGCATACAATACAATTCACGAAGACTTGAAAAAACACAACCTCGCAGTCACACCAAACGGTTGTCTGTGGTCTCGTGACAAACAAGGTTTCCTTCCTGCACTTATGGAAAAGATGTATCTTGACCGTAAGATGTATAAGAAGAAGATGCTTGATATGCAACAGAAGTATCAAGACACAGGTGATAAATCGTTTGCGGATGAATCACTTCGACTGGACATGACCCAACTTGCCAAGAAAATCCAATTGAACTGTGCTTATGGTGCGTTGGGTAATCCGTGGTTCCGTTGGTTCAATCCTAAGTATGCAGAGTCCATCACATTGGGTGGTCAAATGTCAATTCGTTGGATTGAACGTGAAGTCAATAAGTTTCTCAACAAGAAGTTGAAAACGGAAGACTATGATTATGTTATTGCCTCTGACACGGACTCTATCTATCTGCGTTTGGATAAGGCGGTTGATGTTGCGTATGGTGACAACAAACCAGAAACAGACAAGATTGTTGACTATTTGGACAAGGTCTGTGGTCAACTACTCGAACCATTCATCGATAAGTCTTATCAACAGATGGCAGGGTATGTTCATGCGTTTCAACAGAAAATGCTCATGAAACGCGAGGCCATCGCGTCTAAGGGTATCTGGACGGGTAAGAAACGATATATCCTTAACGTTTACAATAACGAGGGTGTTGCGTATGCCAAACCGAAACTCAAAATCATGGGGATCGAAGCGGTTCGCTCTTCCACACCTTCCTCTTGTCGTGAGAAGATTAAGGGATCACTTGATATCATCATGAATGGTACAGAAGACCAACTAATCGACTTCGTCAGTGGTTTCCGTAAAGAATTCCGTGAACTCCCGTTTGAGAAGGTGGCGTTTCCACGTAGTCTTAATAATATGAATAAATATCGTGATGCGTCTATGGGATGGAAGAGTGGTACACCAATCGCTGTCCGTGGTGCATTCATATATAATCAGATGATTAAAGATGAAAAACTATCAAACGTTCTGGAAAAACTCAAAGATGGGGATAAGATTAAGTTCTCCTATCTCAAAGTTCCCAATCCTGCTCGACAAAACGTTATCAGTTGTTTAGATGAACTACCTGAAGCATTTAATCTACACCAATACGTGGATTATGACACACAGTTCGAGAAAGCGTTTGAACTTCCACTTCGTGGTATCACGGACGTTATCGATTGGAAACTAGAACGTATCAACACACTAGAGGACTTTTTCTCATGACAGAAATTTTCGATTTTGGATTCACCGCAGTAACGGAAGACGAACTCGCTTCCGTAGAAATCTCTAAGAAGATTGCAGAAGAATCATCAGCAACGGCAGAAGAGTTGGAAAAGAGACTTGATGGTTTGTACAATGCCATCATTCCGTTGTTAAACAACTTAAAAAAGAACCCCGAAAAGGATTACATCTTATGGCCCGACCGATTATTAAAGGTCGAACAATTTGAGTCACATTTGATGAAAATCTATAAAGGTTCTTGACAACCACGTGTTTGCGTGTTATAGTCAGTCAATTGCATTTACAAGGAGAATATTATGTCACTAATCGACAAAATCATGAAGAACTCAACTATCAAATCCACTGCTCCTATTATGGACAGTAAAGTCTTTGGTAAAAAAGATATGTCACCCACACCAGTGCCAATGGTGAACGTTGCTCTATCTGGTCGTGTAGATGGTGGTCTTGTACCTGGACTGCTAATGCTTGCAGGACCATCTAAACACTTCAAATCAGCGTTTGCTTTGCTGATGGCTGCAGCATACCAAAAGAAGTATAAAGACTCCGTAATTCTGTTCTACGATTCGGAATTTGGTACACCAACATCTTACTTCGAATCTTTTGGTATTGATATGGATCGTGTAGTCCACACACCTATCACAGATGTTGAGCAATTGAAGTTTGATATTATGAAGCAACTCGACCAAATCGAAAAGAATGATAATGTTGTTATTCTTATCGACTCGATTGGTAACCTCGCTTCGAAGAAAGAAGTAGATGATGCTATGGACGGCAAATCAGTTGCCGATATGTCTCGTGCAAAGCAGATGAAGTCTCTCTTCCGTATGGTAACGCCACACTTAAACCTCAAAGACATTCCTTTGATTGCAGTCAATCACACATACAAAGAGATTGGTTTGTATCCGAAAGATATCGTATCTGGTGGGACAGGCGCCTATTATTCGGCTGATGCTATCTGGATTATTGGTCGTCAACAAGAGAAAGACGGCACTGAGATTGCGGGTTATCACTTCGTAATCAATATTGAAAAGTCTCGTCATGTGCGTGAGAAATCTAAGATTCCAATCACCGTTACATTCGAAGGCGGTATCTCTAAGTGGTCTGGTCTTATGGACGTAGCAGAGAAGCTTGGTTATCTACGTAAGCCTAAAGTTGGTTGGTACGAAGCTGTTGATCCGACTACAGGTGAAGTTCTAAGTGAAAAACTTATGAGAGCCAAAGAAGTGAACTCAAGCGGTTCATTCTGGAAAATGATGTTCGAAAAAACTGATCTTGCAAACGCCATCAAGAATCAGTATACTATGGCAACTAGATCACTAATGTCCGAAGAAGATTCTGATGATGGTGTGGAATACGAAGAAAACAAAGAAACTGAAACAGAGGCGTAAAGTATGCTAGAGAATACCATTCTGTCTAACCTAGTCGAGAACGAAGACTATGCTAGAAAGGTATTACCGTTTATCAAACCAGATTATTTTGATCTAGTTTCTGAAAAGACGGTGTTCAACGAAATCTCGAAATACATTGACAAATACAACGGGCTTCCTACCAAGGAGGCCCTACGTATTGCAATGAGTGAGAATGATAAGTTTAGTGAAGACCAGTATAAAGAAGTAACAAATCTTATCGATTCGTTATCTTATGATAAGAAAACGGATGTGAACTGGTTGGTTGATAAGACTGAAAAGTTTTGTCAAGACAAAGCATTGTTCAATGCTGTCCGCGAATCTATTCTCATTCTAGACGAAAAACACAAAGAATTGGATAAAGGTTCCATTCCAGAACTTCTATCTAAGGCACTTGGTGTTTCGTTTGATAGTAGTATCGGTCACGACTTCATCGATGATGCTGATGTTCGATACAAATTTTACCACACAAAAGAAGACAAGATACCTTTTGATATCGACCTTCTTAACAAAATCACAAAAGGCGGTCTATCCCGCAAATCACTCTCTGTCGCTCTCGCAGGTACGGGCGTGGGTAAGACTTTGTTTATGACACACTGTGCTGCTGCAAATATGATGGAAGGGTTGAACGTTCTCTATATCACTATGGAGATGGCAGAAGAACGTATTGCAGAACGTGTTGATGCTAACTTGTTAGATTTGACAGTCGATGAACTGCGTGAAATCCCAAAAGATGTTTATGTCAAACGTATGGACCGTGTTAAATCAAAAACAACTGGCAAACTCATTGTCAAGGAATATCCAACTGCGAGTGCTGGTTCTGCACACTTCCGCCACTTGCTGAATGAACTAAGACTCAAAAAGAACTTCATACCAGATATCGTCTATATCGACTATCTAAACATCTGTATGTCTTCTCGTATGAAACATAGTTCTAACGTAAACTCTTACACGATGATTAAAGCGATTGCCGAAGAGTTGCGAGGTCTAGCAGTAGAATTCAATGTGCCTATCATGTCTGCTACACAGACAACACGTTCTGGATATGGCAGTTCCGATCTTGGACTTGAAGATACTTCTGAGAGTTTTGGTCTACCTGCGACTGCTGACTTTATGATTGGTCTAATCTCAACCGAGGAACTTGAATCTCTTGGTCAGTTAATGATCAAACAGTTAAAGAACCGTTGGGGTGATACCAACTACATGAAACGTTTCGTGGTCGGTATTGATCGTTCTAAGATGCGTCTATTCGATGCAGAACAAAGCGCACAAGACGATTTGATGGACGACACACCTATGATGGACCGTGGCAACGTTGGTGAGAGACTAGGCGCTGAAAGGAATGACGACTTTGGTGATGGTGTGGTTAACTTCAGAAAGAAGAAAGGAAAACCAAAATTTGAAGGATTTAAATAATTGTCCTATAGTGTTTTAAAAAAATACAAAGAGTATGTTATAAAAGAAAAGGACACGAACCATGTAGTGTTCACCACCGATGATGAACGAGAGGCGAGGAAGATGTGTAGGTCTCTAAATCTTGGTTCTGGGTTTAATGGGTTTACCCCATATTTTATGACAATTACCTACCTACAAAACAAGAAAAAAGGCAATCAATAAAGATTGCCTTTTTACTCACTTTGATACGTGGCAGGTCCGAACCCCACGGACATACTTGATGTGACACCTGCTATTCCTGTTGTATGATTTCTCAAACACTTGCCTCTTACGTTATTTACACACGTACTAACACGCACCCGCGACTATTTATACAAAAAGAGTTGCCAAGAACATGCGAATCGTGTATTTTTTAGTAGAAAGGTGAAAAAATGTTGTATGAAGTCGAAAATATTCCTGAGAGTGTGACATTTGAACAACTAGACAGTGTGATATCTTTCACTCTGAATGCCCTAGATTTCGATTGCGACTCTCAGTTGGTCATCGAATTCGATGATACTATGGAAGTGGGTCAGTGCGGTTTCTTCGAATATGACGAAGACGAACTTCTTATAAGTATATCTCATCTATTACAAGGTGAAGAGATGCTTCGGACTATCATCCACGAATTGGTCCATGCACGTCAGATACTTACTGGTCAGTATGTGCCAGGTGAGGGACGCAAGGCAGGGACGTGGGAAGGTGTCACGTATGACTGCGATTACATGAACCTACCGTGGGAAAAGGAAGCGTATGCTTTAGAGGAGACCATCTATGAAAGTTACCGACTTCATTAATGAGTGCGTTTCATACAATGGAACGAATTTAGACAAAGAGTTAACAGACGCTCTGGATACATCAATGAACATGTCCGTCCCTTGGTATCTCATGGCGTCTTATGCTTACTACGAAGAAGACGAACCAATCCTATCGGATTCGGCATTTGATAGACTTGCAAAGAGGATGTCAGAACATTGGGGTGGAATAAAACATCAACACAAAGACTATATTAGCCTTGACATGTTGAACGGTGGCACTTATATTGGAGAGTATCCACCACGTGTCAAAGGTGGACTCGATTCTTTGCGAAATGTATATAAAATTGGTGGGAAACACAAAAATGCCTAAAACTCTATATGAAGAAATTGTTGAAGCGATTGAAGAAGCGAAAATCCTAGAATGCGCAAGAGAAGAGTTTGATAAAGACCACATGTTGTTTGTAGCACAGAAACTCTCTGGCGCGCCGTTTTCCTTTATTGAACAGGTCTACCGACCATGACATTCTGGGCAACACTTTGGTATGCAGGCGTTGTTGTCGTAACTCTTGGTTATGAGGGGCAAACACTAAAACAGTGTAATCGACTCGGTGAAGTTATGATGCATGACATTACATCTGCCTATGCCGATCCGGTCGTTTTGAAGTCGATACAGGAATTGAGGTCATTCCCAACCGACGAATTCTCTTTCACATGTGAAGAAAAAATGTTACCTGTTCACGAAAAATATCAATAAACCT
>Ga0213861_10003089_pt1 | contig 13886 bp, 11 predicted proteins | sample PICome_4_FD_160110 | JGI IMG/M metagenome (GOLD analysis project Ga0213861, IMG submission 160110) | Coastal seawater microbial communities near Pivers Island, North Carolina, United States - PICO131 | ecosystem: Environmental > Aquatic > Marine > Coastal | place: USA: North Carolina... | reverse complement strand
GCGTCTGCCACAGACCAAAAACTACAGATGGCATTATATGTTTCTTTACTTTGCCTTAATGACCCATGTATGGATGGAATTGCAAGAATCTCAAGATTGGACTACTCATTGACAAAATTCGATGGGATTCAATTTTAAAAAGCAGACGAACAGTCTATTAACATTTGAAAGAAATGTGCCAATAAGTTCATGCAAATTTGAACATCAGAGCAACCAGATGAAGCTTCATGCGATGCTCATTTTCCGTTCTTCATAATTGGTGAACGATATGTTGTAATAGATCTACTATACTAAATAAAATTAAAATTCACTTTTGATGCACTGCGCAATAGACGCGAAGGCCTAACGATGCAACAACAAAACGTACCGGCACAACAAAATTCGGGTCTAACGGGTGTTCCCAAACTTCTTGTCGACCGAAAAATAATCAATCGAAAAATCGCCGCAGAAGTCGAAAAAATTGCTAACAAAAACAATATATCTTTCTATCGGGCAGCGTTAAAGCACGAGAAAGTTAATAATGGTGTCATATTTAAGGCTGCAACCGAAATGTACGGAATACCATTTTTCGAACTAAGCGTCCTTGATCGGAAAAACTTGCCAAAAACAAAAATTCCGTCAGAAGTATTACGCGAGAACCAAATAGCACCAATCTATGAACATTCATCTAGACTATTTGTTGCCGTAGCAGACCCAAGTGATACTGCCAGCCTGGATGCAGTGAGGTTTCATACAACGATTGCCGTTGAGCTCATCCTAACCGATCCAATTACACTAGAAAAAATAATTGAAGAAGTGTGTTCGGCTGCGGACACTTCCTTATTAGGAATGGACGACGATGCTCTTGATGATTTGGATATTACAGGCGATGAGGAGTATCAAAGTTCAATAGCGCAAGAATTATCGGAGGATATCGACACACCAATTGTGCGTTTCGTTAACAAAATGTTTCTGGACGCGATAAACAAAGGGGCATCGGATATCCACGTAGAACCCTATGAGCGAAGCCTTAGAATTCGATATAGAATTGATGGTGTGCTGCATGAAGTACCCGCTCCGCCTGTTTCGATGACCAACCAAATAGTATCAAGAATTAAAATATTATCGCGCCTTGACATTGCCGAAAAACGTGTCCCGCAAGATGGGCGAATGAAGCTCAAGCTTTCCAAATCGAACGAAATTGATTTTCGTGTTAGCTCTTTACCCACGTTATTCGGCGAAAAAATTGTTATTCGTGTTCTAGATACAGGCGGTATTGCACTGGATCTAAAAGCACTCGGTTTCGATAACAAACAACTCGCCATATACGAGCGTGCTATACAAAGACCTTATGGAATGATTCTGGTTACTGGACCAACAGGCTCAGGAAAATCAATTTCGCTGTATTCAGCTTTGAATATGCTTAATCAGCCTCACCGAAATATTTCATCTGTTGAAGACCCGGTCGAGATCTATCTAACCGGGATAAATCAGGTAAACATCAATTCTAAGGCAAATGTTGATTTCGCTCTGGCACTTCGGGCGTTTCTGCGACAAGACCCAGATGTCATCATGGTCGGTGAGATACGTGACTTGGAAACAGCTGACATTGCCATCAAAGCATCACAGACGGGGCATCTAGTGCTTTCCACCCTACACACCAATGATGCAATTGCCACAGTAACTCGATTACTTAACATGGGGGTCGAACCATTTAATATCGGATCGTCGGTGCATCTTATCATGGCGCAGCGCCTAATTAGAAAATTATGTCCGGCTTGTAAAAAACCTGTAGACATACCGAACAAAGCCCTTCTAGCTGCTGGCTTTACCCGTGACCAAATTAAGGATGCTGAAATTTTTGCCGCTAATGGGTGTTCAAATTGCACAGATGGCTACAAAGGTCGAACAGGCATTTTTCAGTTACTCGAAATTTCCGACGAGATGGCTACCCTTATCATGCGCGGTGATCGTCAGGATGCACTCGAAAAACAAGCACAAAGGGAAGGGATTGCTAATCTCAGACAGTCCGGACTAGCGAAGGTTCTCGAGGGGATAGCCAGTCTTGAGGAAGTTGAACGCGTAACAAATACGGGGTAACTCCCGCTCGCGAAAAGAAGAAACTCCAGAACACGAGTAATTATCTGTTACAATAAAAATCAAACGGCATTAAAAATTCAATATGGCAAGAAGTTCTAGTAAAAACCTCCAGACATATTTATGGAATGGACTTGATAGTCGAAAACGGGTTATTTCGGGTGAACAGGAAGGTCCTACTCCCGCTTTTGTAAAAACACTTTTACGTCGACAAGGTATCACGGTTACTAAGGTTCGAAAGAAACCCAGACAAGGTAGTTTTTTTGCCAAGCCTGTTAAACCTAAAGATATAGCATTGGTTAGTCGACAAATAGCTACATTGATAGCGGCAGGTATTCCAATTGCCCAGTCAATAGCTGCAATTTCCAAGGGCTCGGATAATCCCCGTCTAGGTGAAATGCTCACTAAGATTAGACGTGATGTCGAAAGTGGTATGAATTTTAGCGGTGCTATTCGAAGATACCCAGGCCATTTCGATCGGCTTTATGTAAATTTAGTTTCAGTCGGAGAGGAGTCCGGCACACTAGATCACTTAATGATGAAAGTGGCTTCTTACTTGGAGCGCATTGAGGAAATCAAAGGAAAAATTAAAGCCGCCATGTTCTATCCCCTAATGGTGATCTTCGTGGCCATCACCATCATCGCGATTATGATGCTTTTTGTAATCCCAGAGTTCGAGAAACTATTTAACAGTTTCGGAGCCGGCTTACCGACCCTAACCCGATTTATGCTGGACTGCTCCAGGTGGTTTCAAGAGTATTGGTATTTTTTTATGGCATACCTTGCGATCGGTTTCATCGTTCTGCGATATATTTACAAACGTTCTGCAAAAATGCAATTTATGATGGATCGTATAATTCTCCACCTGCCGATATTTGGTCCGGTTTTACGAAAAGCAACGGTTGCACGGTTTTGCAGAACGTTGGCGACAATGTTTGGAGCTGGCGTCCCATTGGTTGACGCTTTAGGTGCAGTAGCTGGGGCAAGTGGAAATCAGGTGTACTACAATGCCACCTACCAAATTCGTCGGGATGTTAGCACAGGCAGACCACTGGAGGCCTCAATGGCTCAGACCAAACTCTTCCCATCTATGGTGTTACAAATGGTTGCCACCGGGGAAGAGACCGGGGAATTGGAATCCATGTTAAATAAAACATCCGACTATTTTGAAAATGAGGTTAACGACGCAGTGGATGCTATGAGCAGTCTTATCGAACCGATTATGATTGTTTTACTCGGTGGCATTGTTGGCACAATTGTTGTCGCTATGTATTTGCCGATATTCAAACTTGCTGCAGCTTTCTAATAAAAATAATCCTACTAATGGGTTTATTTAACAGCTTAAATTCGTATGATTACGCTTTTTAGTTCGGTTGAACCTTGGTTCATTATATCAATGGCGGTTATCTTCGGACTGTGCTTCGGTAGTTTTTTAAACGTCGTGATATATCGTCTTCCGATAATGATAGAACGAGCATACCAAACCAGTAACGATGCGTATGGTGAGCCATTCGATTTAACACGACCGTCCTCCGCTTGCACACATTGTAAAGCCCCAATAAATCCCTGGCACAATATACCAGTAATCGGTTTTCTACTCATTGGCGGTAAGTGTGCAGGTTGCGGAAAGCCGATTTCACTCCGTTATCCAGTAGTGGAGATTTTGGCAGCGATTATTGCGGTATTCGCTGTTATACAAGCGACCAGCAACTTTCAGTTATTCGCCATTTTGGTGTTCAGTTATGCATTGTTGGCTCTTATATTCATTGATATAGAACATTATCTTCTTCCCGATATAATCACATTACCATTACTTTGGTTAGGTTTGTTGGTAAATCTCAACAATGAATTTGTTAACTTACATGATGCCGTAATCGGCGCAACAGTCGGTTATTTATCACTATGGCTGCTGTTTCATATTTTTCGAATAGTGACAGGTAAAGAAGGATTAGGCTATGGAGACTTTAAACTTGTAGCAGCATTAGGCGCGTGGATGGGTTGGCAAACAGTGCCCTTAATTGTTCTTATAGGCTCCTGTGTTGGAGCAATAGTGGGCGGTATTTATCTTATGGTCGCCAAAAAAGGAAAGGATCATCCAATACCCTTTGGTCCTTTTTTAGCCATATCAGGATGGTTAATGATGTTCTGGGAGGAGTCATTTATGAATGGTTTTTTTAATTTCTCCCGACTCTTTTAGGATGACATGTTTTATAGTCGGCCTGACCGGTGGAATAGGTTCAGGTAAAACCACAGTCTCCAATGCCTTCAAAGCACTAGGGGTAACCATCATTGATGCTGACGAGATATCACATCAATTAACCAGAAAAAACCATCCTACCCTAAAGCTAATATCTGAAGCTTTTGGGACAGAGTATGTGCGGGATGGTCAATTAGACCGAAACAAAATGCGGAAACTCGTCTTTTCTAATCCGGCTAAGAAAATACTATTGGAATCCATACTTCACCCACTGATTAAAGGCGAAATGGACAACAGAGCAAAAGAGTGCATAGATCCATATTGCATATTTTCAATTCCATTACTGATTGAAGGCGGCACTCCTCGAGCACGCGTTGATCGGATTTTAGTTATTGACGCCGAGGAAGAATTGCGTCGGCAGTGGATAAAAAAACGCAGTGGATTAACTGATTACGATATTGACGCCATATTCGCTTCCCAGATTTCCCAAGAACAAAGACTAGCAGTAGCTGATGACATTCTAATCAATGATAGTACGGTTGATCTATTGACGTCTAAAGTGAAACAACTCCATTCAAAATACTTACAGCTCGCTCGAAAAATTAAACAGTAAAAATTATTCGACTATGTCTACACAGAGCGTATAGCATTTAATATTTCGCCTAAGCCGGGCAGAAAATCTAACTCCAAAATTTCACACGTAGATACCCAACGTACCTTTTGCCCCTCGGCACCATACGGTTCATTTTGCCAATTATTTACAAGACATACATTAATTTGCACCTCACGATCGGAAAATGAATTGGAAAAATTTAACAAATGTGTGGTGTCGACAACCAGAACTCCCAATTCTTCATACAATTCCCTTTTAAGGGCGTCGCTAGCATTTTCAAATGATTCAATTTTTCCGCCTGGAAATTCCCATTTACCCGCACTGATAGTATGTTCGGGCCGTTCAGCAACAAGTAACTTACCCTCGGGATTAATAAGGACCCCTACGACAGCAAAGATCTTTTTCACGATCGGTAATCAGCATTAATCCTAATGTAGTCGTGAGTTAAATCGCAGCCCCAAACTCTTGAATAACCATCTCCAATGCCCAATTCCACCAAAATGGTAATCTCGCGAGATTGTAAGTGTTCTGTTAAGAATGACTCATCAAACGTATCTACCGCTGCGCCATTCTCAGCGATTAAAATACCGCCCATAGATATACATAACTTATCTCTATCGGCCTTTTCACCGGCTTTTCCAACCGCCATGACGACTCGCCCCCAATTGGCATCTTCTCCCGCGATAGCCGTCTTTACAAGTGGCGAGTTTGCTATAGATTTTGCAATGACTCGCGCCGCTTCATTATCCTCTGCACCATTAACATCAACTGTTATCAACTTGGATGCGCCTTCGCCATCTCTTACAATCTGCACGGCTAAATCCTTCATTACCCGGGCCAGATGGTTTCTAAATTCGGCGTATCCGTGATCAGTTTCACGGGTTATCAGTGCATTACCAGCAGCACCCGTTGCAAAAACAAGCACTGTATCGCTGGTTGACGTATCACTATCAACAGTAATCGAATTAAAACTATCAGTGACCAGTTCACTCAAACACTGCTGCAACAAACTTTTCGATATATCAATATCGGTAACAATAAATCCAAGCATCGTAGCCATATCCGGCTCGATCATACCTGACCCTTTTGCTATGCCAGCAATCGAAATTTGCTGCTCATCCAGCTCAAACTGACCACCAGAGCCTTTTGGAAAAGTATCCGTTGTCATGATTGCACGGGCGCTGTCTTCCCAATTGAATTCTGCAGATTCACCAACCAGTTGGACTAATGCCGAGTTCACTCTTTCGAATGGCAAAGTCTCTCCAATCACGCCAGTAGATGCCAGATAGATTTCATTAGAGTCACACTGAAGTAATCTTCCGGCTGAACTGGCAATACTTTCAACAGCATCCCAACCGGCACTTCCAGTAAACGCATTTGCATTACCAGAATTAACCAGAACAGCCTTGGCAGGCCTACCGCCTAAGATTGACCTACACCAATCCACCGGTGCTGACGACGTTTTAGATTTGGTAAAGACACCGGCCACCTCAGCTGCATGAGTAAAAACTGCGAGCCATAAATCAGTGCGATCTTGATATTTTATTCCAGCCTTTGCCACACTTAATTTAACTCCTTTAACCTTAGGCAAAGGCGGAAAACAAACAGGGGCCAAAGGCGATAGTTTAGAGTTTGCCATGACACTGCTTAAATTTTTTGCCAGAACCACATGGACATGCTTCATTTCGCCCAACCTTTCGTCCGTCACGAACAAATGTCTGGACAGGATCAGGAGCCGGATCTCTTGGTCTTAGCTCAACTCGCTCGTTCTCCTCTTCCACAGCTGGAGCCGTTGCCTCAGGAGCTTCCTCATGAACATATTCCATTTGGGTAGAGTCAGAACGACGTTGATTCTCAAAATTACTCACTTCTGACTCTGCCTGTATCTGGATACGGGAAAGTATGGTTATTACGTCATGCCTCACCCGAGATAACATATCCTGAAACATCTCAAAAGATTCGCGTTTATATTCCTGCTTAGGGTTCTTTTGTGCGTATCCACGCAAACCAATTCCCTGTCGTAGATGATCCATGCTAGCAAGATGCTCTTTCCATTGATCATCAAGCACACGCAGCATTACGGCTTTTTCCAAATGCCGCAAGACTTCCGTACCGACATTCTGTTCCTTCTCTTTATAAGCCTCGAGAATTACATCATGAATTTTTGCCCGTAGGCTTTCCTCATGCAGTGATTCATCGCTTTTTAACCATTCGCCTATGTGAACTTGAACACCAAAAGAAGCTTCAATAGATTTTTCAAGCTCGGGAATATCCCATTGTTCCTCAATGCTTTCCGGCGGTAGATAAGTATCAACAACACCGGAAATTACATCGCCACGCATAGATTCAATGTGATCCGAAATATCTTCTACTTTCATCAACTCATCGCGTTGGCTGTAAACGACCTTTCGCTGTTCGTTAGCAACATCGTCATACTCTAATAGTTGTTTTCGAATATCAAAGTTACGGCCCTCAACTTTCTTCTGACTATTCTCAATCGCTCTTGTAACCCATGGATGTTCGATCGCTTCTCCATCTTCCATGCCGAGCTTTTGCATTAGACCCGCCACGCGTTCAGAGCCAAATATACGCATAAGACTATCTTCCATTGACAGATAAAAACGACTAGAACCTGCATCACCTTGTCGACCGCTCCGACCACGCAACTGATTATCCACACGTCTTGATTCATTACGTTCTGTACCAAGGACGTGCAATCCACCATTGGAGAGTACATCGTCATGTCGTTCTTGCCACTTCCGTCGGACTTCTTCTGGGTCGTCATCATCGCCCAACACAGCTAACTCCAGTTCCAAATTGCCACCCAACACGATATCGGTACCACGACCCGCCATATTAGTTGCTATGGTAACCGCTCCAGGTCTGCCCGCTTCAGCAACAATTTGTGCCTCACTCTCGTGATGCTTTGCATTAAGAACCTTGTGCTCAACCTTATCCTTTTTAAGTAGGTCGGATAAATACTCACTGGTTTCAATTGACGCAGTTCCAACTAAAACTGGTTGGTTTCGTGCAATCGATTCTTTTATTCCTTCGACTATGGCTGCAAATTTTTCGACTGTGGTTCGATAAACCAAGTCTGGCTGATCGTCACGGATCATGTCGCGATTAGTAGGAATGATAATAACTTCAAGACCGTAAATTTGAAGAAACTCAGGAGCTTCGGTATCCGCAGTACCGGTCATACCTGAAAGAGTACCGTAAAGACGGAAATAATTTTGAAACGTTATCGACGCGAGCGTTTGATTTTCTTGCTGAATTGTAACGCCTTCCTTGGCCTCCACAGCTTGGTGAAGACCTTCGGACCAACGCCGACCATCCATCATACGGCCAGTAAATTCATCTATAATAACTACCCTGTCGTCACGAACAATATAATCAACATCACGCTGGAAAAGAACATGGGCCCGTAATGCAGCGTTAACATGATGAAGCAAGCTTATATTAGTCACGTCATACAAACTGGAAGAGTCGTCTAACAATCCTTCTTTTATTAACAATCCTTCAGCGGTCTCATTCCCTGATTCGGTAAGAAAAACCTGACGGGCCTTTTCATCGACGTGATAGTCACCAGCTCCCTCGTGATCTTCGTTTTCGCTGTCGTTTTCATCAACCTGTCGAACAAGACTCGGTACTAACTTATTAATTTTGCCGTATAGATGTGTACTTTCTTCCGCAGGACCCGAAATAATTAATGGAGTTCGTGCCTCGTCAATTAGAATGGAATCGACTTCATCTACAATCGCGAAGTCCAACGGACTTTGAACACGGTCGGCCGCAGTAAACGCCATATTGTCTCGCAGATAGTCAAATCCGTACTCATTATTTGTCCCATACACAATATCACAAGCATACGCAGCCTTTTTTGAAACAGGATCCTGACCGGATAGTATGACACCAACCTCCAATCCTAAAAATCGATAAAGTTTCCCCATCCATTCGGAGTCACGTTGTGCAAGATAGTCATTCACAGTAATAACGTGCACAGATTTACCAAACACAGCATTATGATACGCAGGCAAAGTAGCAACCAGCGTTTTTCCCTCACCGGTTCTCATCTCGGCAATATGGCCTTTATTCAAAACCATACCACCGACAAGCTGAGCGTCAAAATGACGAAGTCCTAGCGCTCGTTTAGATGCCTCCCTTACAACCGCAAATGTTTCTGGTAACAAGGTTTCATTATCAACACCCTGGGCAACGCGCTCTTTAAACTCCGCCGTTTTGGATCGAAGCTCGTCATCTGATAGCGATGTTAAGCTATCTTCAAGCACATTAATTTGCTCTACGAATTTGTAGTACTTCTTGACCTGACGCTCATTACGACTGCCGAAGATTTTCGTTAAAACTTTTCCAATCATTTACTTTTTTTACTCTTGAAATCTATCGAGTGTGCTTTTCGAAAAGCACGACCTAAACACTACAAAAAAATAACTTGCGCACAAATTTAAAGTTAACTATTCAACCACCAAGATGACCAACACCCAGAATATGTGTTCAAATTGATAAAACACAAATTATTTCGATGCTCCCAGGAATTTCTTCGGATCGACTCGCTTTGAGTTTTGTAAAACCTCAAAATGGAGATGGGGACCAGTCGACCTTCCGGTACTGCCAACGGTGGCGATGGCCTGTCCTTTCTTAATTTTATCCCCTACGTTCACTAGCAATGATGCGGCATGAGCATAAACCGTCGTATAATTACCTGCGTGTCGTAACTTAACCAACATGCCGTAACCGGGTTTTCGACCTGAATATGTTACTACTCCGGCTGCAGCAGCCTGTATTGCCGAACCCGTCCGACCCGCTATATCCACACCACCATGAAAAGCCTTCTTACCCGTGAACGGATCTGTTCGGTACCCAAATAAGGAAGACATCCATCCACCATCAACTGGCCAGGCATCAGGAAACATGGTTCGAGTAATTTTACTATCTAACAATAGCGATTCCAGAACAGCCAATCGATTTTCGTCATGCTGGAGTCGCATTGCCACATCATCAAGTCGAGCCAGAAATTCCGGGTATTCATAACTTTCTGCATCAGAAGAAATACCGCCAACTCCCGGTTTGACAGTAAAATCAAATTCACTGCCACTATCAAAACCAGAGACTTCCGTCAAACGTTGACCCAGTGCATTAACCCGAAACATCTGCGCCTGAATCTCGCCCAAAGTTACCGCGAGCCCATCAATTCGGTTTTGAATTTCATCTCTGGCGTCAGAAATTTCTTCCTTTCTATCCACTAAATCCCATCTACGCTCACCCAACTGCTCACGTAGCTCAACGATACGAACATCGTCTAAGACTGAATCCATATCTTTCGACAAAAAAACATTAACTCGAAACGCCACAAGACCAATTGCACCACTTAACATAATCGACAAGCAAACTACAAATACAACAACACCTAGACTCAAACGAATCCGTTTGTCTCCCTCCGCACTGTCAGTTTGTATTACAAGACGCATAATTATCTAATCAAATGAAATGTATCAAGATTCAAGTTCAGAATGCATAATGACTCAAGTCAAAAACGTTCGATTATACAATGAAAATCAATAGATTGAGAGCATTACGCGGATATATGGCGTATAGCGGTTTAAATAATAAGCTAGATCAATTAGCAAGCGTCTACGATACAAAGGCGATAGTTTTCGAATTTGAAAAATTAGTGCCGGAGCATATTAGTAAAAATTGCACTCTATTGTTATTCCGAAGTGGCGAACTTAAAGTTTATACCAGCAGTTCTCAATGGGCTAATTGGCTGCATAATCGTAAGGAAAGAATTTTTAATCATTTGAATAATAAACGATTTTCCATCTTAAACCTTCAAATACATAATTCTCCCGGACTACAGAATTTTGGTAAACGAGACACCAACAAACCCGATCGCCCATCAAAAAAGGCGGCTGGAATTGTTCGCAACAGCGCCCAGAATATTGAACACGACCCGCTTAAGAAGTCGTTACAGCGCTTGGCTGACAGATTGGCAGCCAAGAGTAAGTAACCACCCAAGCCTCACAGTAAATCACGTTTATTTATTTTTTTCGCTAGACGGTGGCACATTATGATTTCTATCTTTCGGTGCTCTCCTCAAAATTTTATTTAAGAATCTTCCAAATAGTGACGTGTTTTCATTCGAACCATCTTCCCCATTTGCTTGACAAAGAGAAGCATTTTTAGGCTCAATGCCTTTCACAAACGGTAACACGCGAGATGATTCACAGGATGCTGTTGCCCCATTCTTTACTCTTCTAAATACTATATTCTCAGGTTGTTCAAAATTCACGGGGCGAAGCGGTAAACGCTTGGCAATCTCCCTCCACACCACCAGAGCACCAGATGCACCTGACAATTTAGTCGATCGATTATCGTCAAAACCAATCCAAACAACGATCGTGTAGTTCCCGGCATAACCTGCAAACCAACTATCTCGGTAATCATCTGTAGTGCCAGTTTTACCTGATAATTTATAGCTCGTGCCAAATGTTCCTAAGTTAGCAGTAGCTGTGCCATTCCTTACAACCTCATGAAGTAAAGTATTTACTAAAAAATGCGTATCAGAATTAAGAACTCTTTTGGCATGGGAAGGAAAATTAAATAGTGTGCGTTGTTGATTATCCGTTATTTTTGTAAATGAGCGCGCCGGAAAATTCAATCCACCACTAGCCAATGTCGAGTAAATTCGAGATACGTCTAGAGGACTCAGCTCGAGAGAACCAAGCAAAGCCGACGGATAAATCCGATCAATATTCAGATCTACAATACTTCCTAAATAATTAACAAAGTTATTTAATCCAACAGATAATCCGAGTCTGGCCGCGGCTATATTGTACGATTTAGCAACCACATCGATAAGTGGAACTTCTCCATGATTTTTCTTATCATAGTTCTGAGGAGCCCAATAGCGACCGTTATCAAGCTTATAGTTCAGGGTAGAATCATCTATTTTCGAGTTTAAATGATAGCCTCCCTGTGCACTCAAAGCCGTAGCTGCAATAACCGGTTTAAGTAAAGACCCAACTGGCCTCTTCGCATCAAGTGCGCGATTAAAACCAAGATAACCGACTCTTCTATCGCCAGTGACCGCGACAACTTGCCCATTTTCTGCACGTTGAACAACAACAGCACCCTGCAACGTTCCTGACTTTATTTTCCGTGTCTTCTCAAGATGCTCTAAACCGGACTTTAACTGTTGTTCAACGGTTCGCTGAATGGACATATCAAGTGTAGACCAAACACGTAATTGCTCCAATTCCGACGACTGAGTGCCAATTCGATCCGATATTTGCCGACGCACAAGGTCAAGAAAAGCTCCATACGGTCGAGAACTACCTTCTCCCCGCCGAACCACTCCCAATGGCGAATTTTGTAAGGCAACCAACTGCCCGCTATCAATCACCCCTTGCTCAGCTAATACGCTTAAAACAACAGAACGACGCTCTGTTGCGCGCTTTGGATTACGTCTCGGATTATAACTTGAAGGCGCTTTAACCATCCCAACCAACAAGGCTAAATCCTGGATTTCGAGCTGCTCCAAACTACGACCGAAAAAAAACTCACTTGCTAGCGCAAATCCGTGTATTGCTCGCATTCCCGCTTGTGCGAGAAAAACTTCGTTTACATAAGCTTCAAGTATTTCGTGCTTATCAAAATGAATTTCCAATAATATTGCATACAATGCTTCTACCAGTTTTCGACGCAGGCTTCTCTCCGGAGATAAAAATAAATTCTTAACCAACTGCTGCGTTATGGTGCTGCCACCTTGAGTGACACGACCTGACTTCAAATTCGAAACCACAGCCCTCATTATGGCCCACGGATCAACACCCAAATGTGTACTAAAATGCCTATCTTCCATAAGCAATAAGGTTTGCAGCAATAGATCAGGTACATTGTGTAAACGAACCGGTTTTCGATCTTGCTGTTGCCGGCTTTGCACAGTGCCAATTACAACGGGGTCTAGCCGTATACGCGATACACGAGTAGAAGTTACATCTTCAATTCGTTCGATTTTGTATTTTGAAAATTTTATTTTGAACTGTTGTTGAGAGGTGGAGCCCGACGCCGCATCAAACTTACGACGATACAATGACAATGTATTATTCGAAATAGCAAAGTGACCCGGTACAGCAGCTGAATTTTGTCTGCGATAACCTAATGCCGTGAGTGTATTGGTCGCCGTTTTTACAGACACCGGCGATCCGGAAAACCATTCAACAGATTGGGAATAAACATGAGTGGGAGCGGACAAGTGACGCTGTTCAAAGCGTGATATCAACTGATAATCAATGACCATCAGCCACCCTAGTGGAAGAACAATCAAGATAACCAAAATGTATCGTAATAGTCGACTGAACGCGCGTTTTGATTTCTTTTTAGTTTTTTTCCGCGATTTCATTTCCAGCCGACAACTTATTTAAGGATAGAGGTTACGCGAAAACGCTAGCATAGAAAAAATCCAGGTAGATTTTATTCGACAAAATTCACGACTATATTATGGCAAACGTACCAATGTTTTTTATATTTACTGTTTCACAAGTAAACTTCTTTCTAACGAAATACCTTTCAATCTATCCTTCATCTGGCTGCAAATCCAGTCCGCATTTCCAACAACATTCAAACCCCGGAGAGCCAAACTCATTACAAGCTTTACAATATAATACGGAACCTGTATTTGAGTTTTTTTCGAACTCCATAGCAAGAGCACGCGCACGATCGAAATGCAAATTCTGCGTTATCCATACCTGCGGCCACGACTCAGTGTAAGGTAATTCACCCAATGCACCGGAGACATGTTCATTGCATATGAAACAACTTATTCCTACATCATTCAGCGTATCCCTGACAATATAGGCATCAAATAGGTTAATAGATGAGTAAACTTTTAACATGTACCCGGCGTCCTACAACACAATAGAATACAACAAAAGTCCGTGAAATTTAGCAATTTCCTAGTTTTTTGGATAGATATGATCA
>Ga0213861_10003088_pt1 | contig 13886 bp, 19 predicted proteins | sample PICome_4_FD_160110 | JGI IMG/M metagenome (GOLD analysis project Ga0213861, IMG submission 160110) | Coastal seawater microbial communities near Pivers Island, North Carolina, United States - PICO131 | ecosystem: Environmental > Aquatic > Marine > Coastal | place: USA: North Carolina... | reverse complement strand
CATATAGATCATCTTCCATCATGATCTCGGTGATGATAAAACCCAGCGTATACTGTTGTGGGGTGTAGCGAGTAACAAAACCCTGACGTTCACCCTCATACTGTACCGCTTCGCCTTCGCCTGTTACTTTAGCAAGACCCAGACCAGATGTACCGACATCCTCTTCAAACGCACGAGACGTTTTAAAGGTATCAAAAAGATCTGTATGTTGTACCGGATACTCACCGTATGCTTTACCATACCAGCTGTTGATTCCGGGCCATAAAGCGCGTCCAAAACTACTTGTTGAAATTATTCCACTCATTTAATTATCTCCTATACACCAGCAATCGCTGCTTTATACGCATGCTCATTGATCATCACTAGCATCTTAGCGTGTTCGCCAATCTCGTTGTCATTTCGACGCGAGTAACCTAGGATAACCCAACCTGCGCCTACACCTATGTCAGAAGTATCAATCTCAGCGTTGGAACGCCCTGTGTCTGTATCACCAGCAGTCATAAGATGATCGAAAGTTTGGCCTACTACTGTAACAGCAGAAGTACCATCCTCTTGCGCTTCAAAAATAACATACGGATCATCACAGACATATACAGTACCACCTGTAGATGCTGGGATATAACCCGGATATTCTGTAGCAGGAACTGCTCGATCTACTTTAATACCTACGATAACACCAACCTTGATGTCAGCTGCGGCTGCTTGCTCTACTGTTGCTACACCATCGGTAGCGTCTGCTGTTCCGGTCAACTTGACTGGATCACCAACCATTAAGGCTGTTCCGTAAGCAGAAGCCACTCGATATTCTCGTGCTTGCCCGTTATATGAACCTGTTTGAAGGTGGCCTACTGGCACAAAACCACCCGGTCGATCTACATTGCTCAATTTTTTATCTCCGATACGTTATTAAGCAGGAACCAATTAAGACTCCATTAATTGTTTTTAAACTTTAACAATTGCTAACGGCCTTGCATATTCCTATTGGTTTTCTGAGCACCGAACCTATCTAACCCATCCTGGGTCATCTTAGAATCCATTGATTGTTCTAACCTGCGGATCTCATTCTCCTTGATCTCTTGGTCAATAGCCCATTCTTCTTTAGGTATACACATTAAGTGTGCAATCGTTCCTTTGCCAACTGGTACTGTAGCTCCTGACTCACCTGCTATGTTTTGTTCCATAGCTGTGTTGGGGTCACCTACTTGTACGTTATATCCGTCAAATATTTGCCATCCAAGTCTCTGGAAATACTCGATGCGATTATCAACATTGTTAACCCATCGAAAATGTAAGTGCTCATACTCTTCTCCCTCTGGAGTTGATAAGACACTTTTAAATGCACCTAAGTCGCTGCGTATTTTACGCCGTTCTTCTAGTAGTTCTTCCCTACTTCTGGTTCGGTTACGAGATGTACCTGTGTTTTTCTGCTTAGTCATATTAGCCTATTCTCCTAGCATTCCAGCTGCTTCCAGCTGATCTATGTATTCCGCCTTATCTTTAACTGCACCTAGCGAAATGAATTCTTTCATCATGCGGCTCTGATCTTGTGTCAGTCTACCTTCTCTACTACCACCTGAACCTTTACGTGTACCACGAGATGCACCTTCTGCACTAGGTATACGTTTTGATGGTTTGTTTTCTTTCATGTAATTCTCTTTAACATACTTAGCTACTTCTGTGAACACATCTTCTAAGTTAGCATCAGGATTCTTGTCGTATATAAACTTTCCTCGCCTATCAGCAATAGCTGCAAGGTCTGGATTATCTATGTACCAAGGGTTATCATCAACAAAGTCGACATATTCTTGTGAAGGGCCAGTCTCTGGAATAGTTATATTCTCGGCTTCTTTAATGTGTGTTTCAATTTGTGCTACACCATTAGCATCCCCATCAATAACTGCTTCAGCTTTCGCTACCTCAAGTTCTTTAATACGTGCTTCTTTCTGCGCGGCAGTAATATTACGATTATGTGTAGAGAGTTCATTCACAACTTTCTCTAGACGTTTAATACGCTTCTTCTGCTTACTCAGACCATCGTACAATGGAGCACGGGCTACAAACTCATCCGCATTTACCCAATTACCTTCTGGGCCTTCATATTCTTCTTCTGGTCGCCAACCCATCTCACGCGCAGTAACTTCTGTTTCATTCACTGGCTCACTTACGTCCTCTACACTAGGACTTGTTTCTAACTCACTCATCTATTACGATTCCTAAAATGTCTTGATCATTTAGTAAAATAACATTATCCTTCTCAGGATGCGCTTGAATACCTGCATATGCTCTGAAGATAACTCTATCTCCTACACCGCACTGCTTACGCTCGAATACATCTGTATATGCTTCATCAGCTATAGCCATCACTGTACCATACGCTTGCTTACGTTGGTCAGAATCTTTAGTTGACTCTACTCGTACTATCGTACTGTTTTCAAATGTATCATCTACTACATCACGTTCTACTAGGACTCTACGTCCAGTCGGTATGATCTTCATCATCGGGTGTTATTACTCCTAACATTTCTGTTATGTCATCATATTTAAGGTTCAGTAACTCACTGAATATAGCCAAGCGCATTTGCACTCGTATGTTTTCAATGGCAATCTCTTCCATTGATTTTTTATCCACTAACTCTCCTGTCATGTATTGAGCCATAGTTGACTCTATCCACGTAGCTAAGAACTTATGGTAAAACTCTGTTACCTTGTTGGCGTTACGCCACTCATCATAACTCTCCCTGCTGGGGAGGTCTGCTGTTAGGTATTGACTTAATTCGCGCATCTGTTTGAATCTTCTCCAGATCTTTTACTATAGATAATAATTGTTGTGAACTAGCTTCATCCCTATCTTCGTCAGCTTGCTGTGCTTTGATCAGTTCAATAGATTGATCTACTTTCTTAGCTAGAATATCTGCATCATCTTTGTTCTGCTTCCTCTCTATTTCAGCAGCTTGAATCTGTAGTTTAGCATTCTCTAATTGTAACTTAGCGTTCTCCATTTCCACTTTAGGATCAGGTGGTTGTGGTTGCTCTTGCATTAACAATTCTAAATTAGTTACTTCCATATCAGCAAGTACTCTACGTAATGCTTCTTGCATATTAATACTACCATACTGCCCGCCTAACTGTAAGGCGGTCATATTTTTTTGAATACGCTGTTCTTTAATAGCAATAGTTGGGTCAGCACTAGGTTCTAAAGCATTCTGATCTACGTTATAGTGTTCAGCTGTTACACCAAATAACGCTGCTGATCGTTCTGTTTTACTTCCTTGTGGATTATCAAGCAAAAGTTTATTAAGAGCAAAGATCTTGTGCATCTCACGCTTCATAGATCTACGGATACGTTTATAGACTGCGTTGAAAACCTTTAAACCTTCTTCCTTAACCGTAGCAGTTACACCTGCCTTGGCATTCTGACCCGGGTGTTGTCCCGCAAATATATCTGTTGTAGCTGACAGCTCCTTACCTGCCTGTACCATGTAATTAAGTAGCGATAGTAGCACTGAACTAGGTTCCTTGATAGGTAGTGGTACTATATTATTCTTAAGATCACCTCCTGTACTATTAACAATGGGCCACTTGCCCGGAGCAACTGAGAACACACCATTACGTAACCTAACACCTTTACCTATGAAGCCTGACTGCATAGTAGATAACGTCCCTGCATCCAGCAGTTGGTTAATTGTGGTGTTAACAGTATTGTTAATTGGTGCGATCAATGTACCAAATCCAATGGAATATTGTGAACCATCAGGATTAGGAATCATATCAAACTTAGTATAATACTCGATAGGTTCAATCATAAGTACTTCTTCTTTTTCACCTAAAGATAAGTTTTCTTCAGTGAATCTTGGCTCAATAGCCAGTACTTTCTTTGATCTATGGTGTACTACAATACGGTAAGGTTCTTCATAACCATCATCATCTAAGTCAAGCCAGCCATGATGCTCTAGTACTAGGTCAGTAGTAGCCTCATCTCTTTGACTTGGGTTGTAGCCGTGCCGCACATCTGATGCTTGGCGTAGACTATCAACAGAATCTTGGTTATAATCAGGTTCACCTAGGTCTTCTTTTTTGTAATCTTTATACAAACCTAAGTTCATCTTCTCAACTAACTCATTCCATGTTAGTGTAACCTTCTGTGTCTTACGTGTCTTAGCAAAATCTTTGTACCAGTAGTGTAGTACAAGGTCTGCTGCGCTTACATATTCTGAAACAATCCTTGACTTCTCGTAGGAGAAGTATGTTTTCTTATATTCTTGTCCTGTTATAGCAAGCACTAGGCTTAATCTATCAAAGTCTTCTTCCCATTCCTCTATCTCAGTCATAAGCTGATAGTTCATGTGACGCCCTACTTGGACAGCACCAGCATACCTCTGACCATCAGGGTCATCACCTATGGCTTTAACGCCTACAGGCTCTGAGTTAGGTGTGAGGGCAGGTACTACTCTAGCGTTAAACTGAATAGCTGCCTGTGTTAGTAGTGGGTACTTAATGTTAGCTGCACCAGCCCAAGGGCGTGTTTTAGTTTCCATTGTAAGACTGGCTAACTTAACCCACGATTCGTACTTTTTTTCCCACTCACGCCTAGAGTGGCAGTCCTCCTCAAACCAAGAACCTATCTTTGTGCCTATTTCATCTAGCTGCTTATCACTAATTTCATCAATCAGGCTCTCAGAAGCTAATATATCTTGTATGTTCAATTATCCAGCCTCGTTGTCACTATAAAATCTCCTCATCAATACCCAGTTCCGGTGTCATCCCAGTTTAAACCTGCATCATCTAATGCAGATTGCCAATCGTCTTCTTCTAACTCTTCATCAGTAGGTGCTTCGACGAATTCAGCAATACCTCTACCTAACCATGCATACGCATCAACTGCATCGTTTTCCTTGGCTTTAGGGAACTTACGTAATTGTTCTCTAAATGCTGGGAACCATTCAGCCTGTATGTCTACCTTAACACCACCTGCTCTCATTCTCTGCTGTATAGGTACAGCCCTTAATCTTTTATCCTGAGTTGCTGGGAAAGTTTCTATAGTAGAGAACTTATTCCTGCGCTGCATCTCAGTCTCAAAGGGTGGGCCTATGGCATTAGCCAAAGTACCCTGCTCCCAAATAAAGTATTCAGGATTATATGCATCTATTATACCAAATAACATTTCTATTATGAGATTAGTGTCGTCAGTACGCACAGTCTGTACGTCTACTATATGCAACTGCCCTTCACTGTCGTAACCACCAACTACAAACACAGTGTGATCACTGTATGTTTTATCTGATAGTGCGAAGTCAGCCCCTACATAGTAAGTCTTAACTCTTTGCCTATCTAAAGTTTCCATAGGAATCAAATCGTCTACCCTAAAGAAGCTGTGTAACTGATCTGATGGGTCGTTAAGGTACTCCTGTGAGTAACCTTCTGGATTACCTGTATCAATAAAGACCTGTCTAATCTCACGTAGTGCAGACTCAGACCACAAGTCAGGCCATAACATCTCAGAAAAATTATCATACGATTTATGTGCTTTATACAACTTACTTACCCAAGCGCGTGAGTTTATAGTAGTCATAAGCATACTATCCTCGTGCAGGATTGTACCTACAAACCTAATCTGACCAGATATTCTGGATAATCCGGGTAATACAGCTGTCAGAACCCAATCACGTAGTGAATCCCTACGCTCTTTGTTCATAACAGCCTCATCATCCTCTAAATCATCTATGACAACTAGATCTGGTCGCTTATTCATCCAGTTTATACCACGTACTTTCTGTTTTGCGCCCTTAGCTATTACCCTAAAACGGTAACCATCATTGAATCTTACGATTAACTCAGTAGCTCCTTCCTTATCAAACCCATTTATTTCAAATACGTCCTTTAAGTCAGGGTTTTCAGAGATCTCATTTCGTATGTGCGCTAGATGTCCAATAGCTGTGTCTTCATTGTTACCTATTATTACTACGTGTTGCTTAACTCTAAACATTAAGCAGCATAGTGTATAAGCTAACGTGATTGCTGTAGTCTTAGCATGCGTTATATTCAACAAAACTCGTTAGGTCTTGCCCGTTCACTTGTTTGAACTGCTGCATGTTACCATGCAGAGTAGACTATATCTTTAATCTAATGCGTTTATACGTTGAATCTCTTCTTTAAGAGACTGCCTGTAAGCTACTATTTCGTCAGAAACTTTAATTGTAGTTCCCATAGTACTTTGTATAGATAACGCTAACTCTGACACTTTGTTTTTGTATAACATATAAGGTAACATTTGACTTAGTGCTGCTGCAGCTTTGTTACAGCTGATACTCCACTCGTGCCTTTGCTTTCTGTTTCCTTTTACTTTGGCGGGGTTCTGTTTTCTAACTGTCCCACCAAATAATCTCTGCATCTCGTATAAAGGTATTGGATGTACGTGGTTTACACCTATCCGAATATAGTGACCTTTATACTGACCTCCGCGAATTTGTACTGTTACGTAACCTTCCCCATCGAAGAATCCAGCAGCATATGCTAGTTTGTGTGCTTTACTCATTGAGTAACTCCGTAGTTTATTTAGATTAATCTCTGTTTCCACTTCACTTGAAGTGTACTCCCTTGCGGGATAGTCGTTACACCTTCCTCTGTACGAGGCTTGGCTCGGTATTGTCCTATTTCAAGGGTGTCCACCGAATTAAAAGATTTTTAGAGGAGCCATGCATTGTATTTGTAACGCGCCCAATTAGATGTTAACCCCTCGGCGCAGCTATAGATACCAGTCGATTCTTAGAGCAACACATTTCCCACCACTCTCGGTGTATATTAGGTATATCTAATGATCCATCATATTTACTTACTAAAAATGTTTGGCTAAACTGCTCGACCAACTCTGCTGTGATCTGTTTCTTTTTCAATTAGTTCTCCAACTTAAATTGAATTAGTTGTTTTTACTAATCCAGATAATACGCTAAATTGGATTAGATTTATTTACCGCCTCTATTCTCACCAGCTTTGTCTTGCATTTCATTACGATAAGCCATCTGTGAGCGACCATATTTATTCAATGAAACACCTCCACCTGTAGGGTTAGTTAGTCCCATACGCTCATAAAGTGGGTTATTTGGGCCTACTTTAACGTAGTCCTTACCACCTTCATTATACACTTCAAATGGCGTAGCAGCTTCAGCACTTGCGGCTCTACCGCCTCTAGCGGTAGTCCAGTCAGCTAAGTTAGTGGCACTTGGCCCTACCATAGAATCTTCCCAACCTGTGCGGTTAGTGTTAAACCCTTCATTTTTAGCTGGTTGAAATGCTCGCATAGTTCCATCAGCATTAACAACATTCATAGGTCTGGCGTTTCCACTGTAACCCCAAGGACTACCACCATAACCACTTGCTTGATTCTGTGCAAGAGTGGCATCAAAAGCTTCTTGTGGGCTAGGTCTACCTAACGCCTTAAGCGCGGTCATTGCAGCTAAACCTAATATACCTGCTGGAGCGGCAGAATTTATTCCAGCCCCTAGTTTTCCAAGAAAACCTTGTTGTGGCGCATAGCCCGGAGCCATCCCCATTCCGGGGTGACCTTGTGGTACAGCACCAAAACCACCTCCCATACCTGCGTTAGACTGTAGTGCACCAAAACCACCACCCGGCCCTCCACCCATAGAGTAAAGTTGCCCAGTTTGATAACCGGGAGTATAGTTAAGATTAGCAGGATTATTCCCCATACTTGTATCAGAAAATAATTTAGATGGGTCAACCTCAAATCCGGGGCTATCAGTAAACATTTGGTCAACTGCACGCTCAGCAGGTTTTTCTGTAAATTTATTTTTTAAACCTTCAAAAGCATTTCTAGCAATATCTACAGGTTTAGATGTTCCATCTGCATCTATTATATTTAATACAGAGTCTTTTACATCCCCATAAGTAGTTTTTATTAGCTCACCTACAGATATACCCTGTTTTTCTGCATACATCTTAAGTAGCTTATATACTTGTGGAGATAATGACAAAGCTGTACCAACTACTTTACGTGCAGTAGAACTCGTTTGTGTAGGAGTAAACCCCGGAGCAGACTTACGCCTGTCTATATATCTTTGTGTTGAGCTTACCATTAATTATATCTCTCCATTAAATAAGTAACCCGATAGTTCTTCAGGTAACTCGCCAGTAGTTTCATACTCTATGAATATCTGCTCAATGTCTTCTTCAAGTATAGGCAGACCTGCTTGATACACAGCATCACGTAGTGCATCATACTGTTTCATAGTGTTCTTAGTGTTAGAAAAATCAGTGAAGTGCATGATCCTCATCCTGTTTATCGTCTATTAGTTTCTTGTTAGACATTAGTTTCTCACGTATCTTGTCTAACTTCTCTTCAGGCTCAAGTGTCCTGACATTAGATGTGGCTTCACCCCTAATAAGTTGCAGACTCTTGAAGATGCTATCACCTATCCTAGATAACTCCGCAGCCTTAATAGGCTGTCGAATCCTCTCTCCCTGCATAGTGACTGTCCAGTCACCATTCAATATCCTATCTTCAAGTTGCTTAGATATGTGCTGAAGTAATCCAGTAAACCTACTATCCAACTGATTTGTATACTTACGTTTAGCTTCAGCTAGCTTTTCATTCCACCATTGGGTGGTCTTCCATTGCTGTAGTGTGCGGTAAGGCACACCTGATAACATTCCAGCTTTCTTAAGAGATCCAGATATTAAGTAAAGGCTTATAGCCTTCTCTCTAGTTTCATCATCATATTCAGATACATATAATCTAGTCTTAGGATCTATACTTACTTTCTTTTTCTTCATAAACTACCTCATTAAATATTAATATACATATATAGTATTATATTTATATAATATATATTATTAATACTAATATATATCTATATATAGTATATATACTATTATATTAATATACATATATAATAATATTAATATATTTATATAATATATATATTATAAGAGGCAACCTTGGAGTTGCCTTATATTATTAATTCAGTTAAGCACATCCTTCTCAGGATGTATTTCGTCAAGCACTTGCTGTTGCAGTACTTAACTTTTTTATAGTGTATACTATATTAGATCCGTAAAATACAGAAAAGTTACACATTTCTTGAAAAAATAAAAAAATAAAAATTTTTAAATGCACCCCTTTCTTTATATATCAATCACTTATCTAATATTACAAAGCATTAATCCTAATGATTAATATATTACAAAGCATTAACTATATTGATAAAAATTCCCCCAAAGTATTTGGTTTATCGTAACTCGAGTTCCAAGAAATCATTTAACCTCCCGACCCCGGTCAATCTATATATAAATATAGTACTGTATATAGATATAGTACTGTATAAACATATACCTGTATATAAATATAGTACTGTATATAGTTATAGTATGTATTAATCAACAGTACTGTATATAGATATAGTCTGTATAAATTAACAGTACTGTATAAATATATATACTGTATAGATTATCAGTACTGTATAGATTAACAGTATATATATATTACCAGTATGTATAGAACATCAGCATATCAGTAATGATATGAATATATGAAATATCAGCACTATATAAATGTACATAGAAACTTCTAGAAACGTCTGTTAGTTTGTACCTATCGTCTGATAGTTTGCGCCTATCTTCGCCTATCGTGCGGGTAAAAGTTTTTTGTTTGTGTCGACAGAAAAAACACGTACAAGCGACCGTACTATATAAAATGGGGTTATAGCTCTACTTAAACCATTGCGTATCTTTATAGTTTTTCGCGGTTTAACGTGCTCGTATACCGCTCAAAACGTGTGTATATATATAAGGAGTGAAAATAATTAGTATTTATTTAAATGAAATGCTTGCAATAATAAAAAACATCTGTATAATACTACGTATTGAAACAAATCAACCAACCGAGGTTTTACAATGAAAATAGTATTTGATAACGACGAGAGCTTTTATAACGGCATAGCTGGTATGGTAGAGCGCGGATTAACTTTTGAAGCACACCACAACCTATTAACCATAATACTAACCGGTGGATTTTAAATGTATAACATTAGTAAATCAGAAATAAATGACAGCACATTATTGACGCATGATGCGAAATTATGGGCTATTGATAATCTCGAATACTTAAATAAGCAAATGCGGTTTTTTGGTTCAAGTATGAAAACCGAAAAGGGAGCGGAGAAATACGAAACTTACATAATGTACTTGCAACCAGCTGATAAGGTAGCGGCAAAAACTTTATGTGTTTTTGCTGAAAAAGCCGGCTGTAAAAAAGATTGCTTGATTTCTAGTGGTATGCTGGGAATGACAACAGGACAAAATGCCGCGACGAAACGCACAGTTTTAATGCTATTAAGACCAATAGAATTCAGGACTAGCGTATTAAGCGAAATAGATAAAGCTGAACGAAAAGCGCTTAAAACGGGCATTCCAGCGTTATTCCGCTTGAATGGAACTAGTGATATAGATTTTAACGACATTATAAAAATGCGACCGTTCAGTCAATTTTACGATTATACAAAAATTACTAGTAGAATTCGCAAGAATAAACTAACTAACTATGATCTAACATTCTCTGGTTCTATGTTCTCAAGTCAAGCCAAAGCACAATTAAGAAAAGCAATCGATAACAAGTATCGTATCGCGATTGCGTTTAACACTGCGAAAACAAAATTTGATACTCTTACAATGCCTAACCTCACATCATTTGACGATACCGATTTACGGCACCTTGACGGCCCTGTTATAGGCACGTTAACGAGAAAAGGGTCTAGCCGTGTAGAACGTGCTCTAGAAAACAATAAAACTAATTCGTTTTTTGTAACACTTGCTAATATCACTGAGTTTAATGCAATGCTAAAATAGTAAATTAGTAAATCAATTAAGCGATATCGCAGGGTAGCAATTTTTTTATGCGTGTTTACCTGGAGGTTAGCTAAAAAAAATTTTGGTGGTTTCTTACTTAATAAAACAAAAGGAGCAGGGTTAATGAGTAGAACAAAGGGTACAGTTACGGTAACAGTACGCGCGTTGGAAGCGCTTATTGATACGGTGGAACGCACAACAGACTTGGAGTCTGTATACAATGATAAAACTGGCGAATCAGTGTACTTGGAAGAGTTACGTGCAATACAGCAAAACTACAAAACAGATGGAGTAACTAAATGAAAGCAAATCTATTATTGATTAGCCGTTTAATCGATGTATCGGACAAAGTGACAGCAGACTATGAGGAGCTATTGAAATGACCACAGTTAGACAAGGAGCTGGCGTTAACGTCGGAGACAAGGTGCAACACTTCATTAACGCGAATAGAATAGGCGTGGTGGTCGAATTAGAAACTGGGTGTAATGCGTTAGTCGGTGTGGACTTCGGCAACCCTTGGGTATCGTGGATGGTACCTAACGATCTATATCTGTTTACTAGGGGGTCGAAATGATTACATTAGGCGAAAGTGAACTCGAACCAATACTATTGAAATTCATCAACGATGAGGGAGTGACTTTATGAGAATAACACACAAGAGAATACTTAAGCAGGTTGAATATATTAGTTACCATAAACACTAGCAGTAAAACTAAATAGGAGCAAGAATTATGAGTTTTTTAATAAGAAATGGCAATCTAATCGCGTACACACCTGAACAATTAAAATCTGGAGACAAAGTAAAAGCTGCATACAAACGGAGCGTTACCTCCAGTAGACATTACAATAGAACAAAAGAAACTATAAACGCTAATAGAGAATACAATCTAGTTAATTCGTTTACTTGCTATGTTAGTAATGCAGCAAAATACAAAAAACAATATCAATCAACCGTGTTATCTAGTGATGAGATGGATATCGCACAATCAATCAATGATAGTAATGACGAATTTTATATCAGTTAACTGTGGGTAAAACAATGGGCAACATATTAAATATATTAGTTATTATAATTATGACAATAACGTGGAATATTTTAAGACTAGTGTGGTCTATAGCTAAAATAGTAATAATATTAGTATTACTATTTTTATTGTTTAAAATGATAGTAGGAGCCTAATTATGGATAATTTATTGATACTGCTAGCATATATAGCAATTTTTGGTAGTGCTATGTTATTGGCTGAAATATTAACAAGAATATTTATTAAACTAACCGGAATAAAATTATGAATAACTATAGCGTGGTGTTATTTGGGAATAGACGTGGCGCGACTATTAAAAAAGACTACGTTACGCATGTGACTAAAGATTATAAAATAGCTCGAGCATTGTTAAAAGCAAATGGCAGTTGGGGGAACATAAAAGAGTATAACAGTTATTACGATTCTGTAGAATCAACCAATGATTTTATCATTGAAATAAGAGGACAATGTTTAAGCATTACAAGCTTTACAGATAAACAAGCAAAAGCATTTATAGAAAATAATAATACTATAGATTAAAATGAGACTATTAATTAATACTAGCTACTATTACATTACCCGTACTTAATTGGTTATTGCCCATAATTTTTATGGGCATAAATCCTGGAGGTAGAGTAGTAAAGGAGGAATATTGTCGTAATTAGATAATTAATTGTCGTAAGTATATAATGTTATGTGTAACATATGTCTATAATTAGGATCTATATAGATATAAGTTTTAATTTAACAACCGAGGAAATTACAATGATTACAATTGATAACAATTATCAACAGCAATACGAAACAATGCTGGAAGAGGAATTTCATTATTATGAAAATATAGGTAAAACAGAAAGCTATACTGTCGAAATTACAGACGGTGTATTTTTAATAACAGAATACAAGGAGAATTGGATATGAGAACATATCCATCTGTTCGAAACCCTGTTGCGAAGAACGGCCGCAAATATAATAAATCAGTAGTACATACTGACCGAAAGCGGGCTTCTCGGCGAGGGGAACGTAAACACAAACAAAACCATACTATGGAGGATTTGATATGAGGACAGATGAAAACGAATGCACATTGATATCAGAGGATGAATACAATGATAGATACCATTCTCTATTAGATAAACACATAGACTTATTTTTAGGCCAAGACTTATCAGATATAGTAACACCTGAAAACGGTTTTACAGACGATTTATACGACGAACTAATAAACGCAATCAATGAATATTATTGTGACGAAGTACGCGCGCAATTAGCAGAGGACTTAAGCGAGGAGGGGCTATACTACTAATGATAACTGTAATGAGTATAGAAGACATAATGATCTATTACCGGCATCTAGGAAAAACTGCACAGGCAGCAGGTAGGAGCCAGCAGCTGAGTTGTGACGATGCTGCATACTACCAAATGCAAAGTTATGTTGATGGTAGTTATGATGGACATCCAAAAGTAAAACGCGCAATGCAAGCACGGATTGAGTGGGATTATCTAACAATAGAGGAATTGATGTGATTAAAAATGGTTGGCATATTATAAAAAAAGAATGGTATCACGCTATTCATACAGAAATTGGGGAAGATTGCCCAGTAACTGTTCACTTCGACTTTCAGCCGTATGAAAAAGCAACGCTGGAATGACTGTCAGTTTGTCGGGCTTAGATCAATTGGATTGAGCTTACAAATTTTAATTTGTTGAGCTTACCACGCTACTTGTTGAGCTTGACAGTAGACGGACATTGTGAGATAATACATACTTGAGTTGAAAAATTTACATTAATTAACAACCAAGTGTCCAATCATTGGACACTAAATAATCGAGAGATAACCAACCAGAGGATATGAGGATAGAAATATGCATTATTTATATTTTACGGACGACCACGTTTATGTCAAGGATGACACCGGCTCATATGAGCCTGCACCATTCTTTGAGGAGCCAGATGAGGATCTGGCGCACGAGATGGCACAGGAGTGCGATAAGCTCCTCTAC
>Ga0213861_10003084_pt1 | contig 13891 bp, 14 predicted proteins | sample PICome_4_FD_160110 | JGI IMG/M metagenome (GOLD analysis project Ga0213861, IMG submission 160110) | Coastal seawater microbial communities near Pivers Island, North Carolina, United States - PICO131 | ecosystem: Environmental > Aquatic > Marine > Coastal | place: USA: North Carolina... | reverse complement strand
AATATATCCTCACCAAATCGATCAAAATTGTTTTCCTCACGGTGGTGATTTTTTAGAAACCGGATATACTTCAGAAGAAATTAAATTAATTGAAGAAACTCATAAAATTTTCAATGATTATAAAATTCAAATTACCGCAACTGTAGTTAGAATTCCTGTTATCGGGGGGCATTGTGAATCTGTAAATATTGAAACTCATAAATCATTTCAGATGAATGAAATTATTGAAAGTTTAGAAAATTCTTCGGGTGTTAAGATTCAAGATAATCCAGCTAAATTTGAATACCCAATGCCAATTACAGCTCATCATAAAAATGATGTTTTTGTAGGAAGAATTCGAAGAGATGAAACTGTAAAAAATGGAATTAATTTATGGATTGTAGCAGATAATTTAAGAAAAGGTGCCGCAACAAATGCGGTACAAATAGCCGACTATATCATAAAAAATAATCTCTTGTAATCTTAAATGTCAAAAAAAATTAGTGAAGAAAAATCTAGCTATCTAGGTAGAGAGCCAATTCCAAAATTATTACTAAAACAAGCCCTTCCCGCTGCTGTAGGGTTCTTGGTAATGTCAATTAATATGGTAATTGACACTTTTTTTGTTGGTCAATATATTGGAGAATTAGCAATTGGGGCTATTTCAGTGATTTTCCCAATTTCATTTTTATTTTCTTCCATTGGAATGTCAATTGGTATTGGGGGCGGAAGCATTGTTTCAAGAGCTCTTGGAGAAGGAAAAACTGAAAAAGCATTATTATCTTTTAACAATCAAATCACTTTAACAATTATACTAGCTATTATAGGACTTTTTGTTGGGTTATTTTTCAAAGTTCCAATACTTAATGCTTTTGGTGCAAAGGGGGGAATTATGCCTCTTGCACTATCTTATTTTTCTATTGTATTAATTGGAATTCCATTTTTAGCGTTGTCTATGATGGCTAATAATAATTTAAGAGCTGAGGGAAAAGCAAAAATTGCAATGGTAGCTCTTTTAATACCTTCTGTCTTAAATATTTTTTTAGACTATATTTTCATAGATATTATGAATTGGGGAATGGAGGGTGCTGGATGGGCTACTACTATTTCATATATTGGTTGTGCTTCCTATATAGCATATTTCTATATTTCTGGAAGGGGAGAATTAAAAATCAGACCTGCACTTTTTATAATTAAAAAGGAAGTTGTTTACGAAATTTTCAGCATTGGATCTGTTAATCTATTGCGTCAAGGAACTATAAGTCTTTTGGCAATTGTGCTTAATAATACACTTTATTATTATGGTAATCTTGTTGGAGGAATGGGTGGAGAAATAGCAATTTCTGTTTATGGCCTTGCTACAAGAATGACGATGTTTGCATTATTTCCATTAATCGGAATTGCTCAAGGGTTTATGCCTATAGCAGGATACAATTATGGCGCTAAGAACTTTTTAAGAGTGAAAAAAGTAATTAATACAGCTTTAATTAGTGGTGTTCTTATCGCTTCTTTAATTGGAGGATTATTGATTTTTGGAGCTGAATTAATTCCTCACATTTTTACAAAAGATAAAAAACTTATTGAATTTGCACCAAATGCTATTTTCTGGATTTTTTCTGCTACTCCTATTATTGTTTTTCATTTAATCCCTCCATCATTTTACCAAGCTATTGGAAGGGCAAAGCCTGCTCTTTTACTAACCCTTATTAGGCAAGGTTTCTTCTTAATTCCATTAGTCTTAATTCTTCCTAAATATTACGGGATAGACGGGATTTGGTATTCTTTTCCAATATCAGATATTCTTTCTGCTGGAATTTGTTATTATTTTTTGCGAAGAAGCACTAAAAAACTAGCGAGCTAACTCATTTTTGTTAGCTAATTGACCACAGGCTGCATCAATATCTTTTCCTCTACTTCTTCTAATATTAACAATCAAATTTTTAGACTCTAAATAACTTGCAAATGCATCTACTTTTTTTACTGTGGCTTGTTGGTACTTACCCTCATCTATTGAGTTATATTCAATAATATTTATTTTACTTGGAAATGATTTTGCAAATTGTACTAACTCTTCAGCATCTGAAATTTCATCATTAAAATCTTTGAAAATAATATATTCTAAAGTAGGTCTAGTTCCTGTCATTTCAGAAAAATATATCATGGCCTCCTTTAGAGAATTTAAAGAGTTTGATTCGTTAATCGGCATTATTTTATTTCTCTTCTCATCATTTGCTGCATGAAGAGATAAAGCAAGGTTAAACTTTACCTTATCGTCGGCAAGTCTTATAATTTTTTTATGAATCCCTGCTGTACTAATTGTAATTCTTTTAGCAGACATACCCAGCCCATCTTCTGATGTAATTCTATCTACTGATAACAATACATTTTTATAATTCAATAATGGCTCTCCCATTCCCATATACACAATATTTGATATTGGAATGCTATATTCTTTTTGGGACTGATCATTAATCATCACCACTTGGTCATAAATCTCATCAGCATTTAAATTTCTTATTCTTTTAAGCTTTCCAGTTGCACAAAAAGCACAATCTAAACTACAACCAACCTGAACTGAAACACAAGCAGTCATTCGTTTTTTTGTTGGTATTAAAACTCCTTCAATAACTGAGTTGTCAGCTAAAAGAAATGCATTTTTAATAGTCTTATCAGAACTTATTTGTGCTTCACTTAAAACAAGAGCATTGATTATAAAATTATTTTCAATTACTTTTCTAAAAGACTTTGATAAATTAGTCATTTGATCAAAATCAATAGCTCTTTTCTTCCAAAGCCATTGGTGAACTTGTTTAGCCCTGTAAGGTTTTTCACCTAATTTTACAATCTCGTCTGTTAATTGCTCTAGTGAAAGTTGTCTTATGTCAATTTTTTTTTTCATCAAAAAAAAACCTCGATAACGAGGTTTTAATAATTAGAGTATTAACATCGCATCTCCATAGGAGTAGAATTTATACTTTTCTTTTATGGCTTCCTTATATGCTTTCATTACTAAATCATGACCACAATATGCAGAAATCATCATTAGAAGAGTAGATTTAGGCGTATGGAAATTTGTAATCATAGCATCCGGTATTTTACATATATAAGGAGGAAAAACAAATTTATTAGTCCAACCTGAAAATGGCTTAAGCTCTTTGTTGACTGTTACTGAAGACTCAAGAGCTCTGGTTACGGTTGTTCCAATTGCACAAACTTTCTTTTTATTTATTTTAGCTTGATTAACTAATCTTACAGTTTCTTCACCAATATATAATTCTTCAGAATCCATTTTATGTTTAGTTAAATCTTCAACTTCAACTGGTCTAAATGTCCCAAGACCAACATGAAGTGTAATAGGTGTAAAGTCAATGCCTTTAATCTCTAACCTTTTCATTAATTGCTTGCTAAAGTGTAGACCTGCAGTGGGGGCAGCAACAGCTCCTTCATTACGAGCAAAAATTGTTTGATACCTTTCTTTATCTTCTGGAACTGGCTCTCTATTAATATATTTTGGTAACGGTGTTTGTCCAAGTTTTGTTATTGTTGCTTTAAATTCTTCGTAGGAACCGTCAAATAAAAATCTTAGTGTTCTTCCTCTAGATGTAGTATTATCTATAACCTCAGCGACTAAGTCATCTTCTTCTCCAAAATATAATTTATTTCCTATTCTTATTTTTCTAGCTGGATCTACTAAAACATCCCATAATAAACTTTCTTTATTAAGTTCCCTTAGTAAGAAAACTTCAATCTTGGCACCAGTTTTTTCTTTATTACCATACATTCTAGCAGGAAAAACTTTCGTGTCATTCATTACCATTACATCACCATCATCAAAATAATTAATAACATCTTTAAATGTTTTGTGTTCTATTTTTCCAGTATCTCTGTGAACCACCATTAACCTAGACTCGTCTCTTTGATCAGCTGGGAACTCAGCAATTAACTTTTCTGGTAACTCAAATTCAAATTGTGATAACTTCATGGTTTGGTTTATAAATGAGGCACGAAATTAATAAAAATTATGACGTCTTTATGATATCTATCCATTCGTCTATAGATTTAGCCATTTCTATAGTGAAATTTCCTGATTTAATTCGTTTTAAAGATATTAAATGTCCTCCTGATTTCAAAAAAAGCCCAATATCTCTTGCTAAAGAACGTATATATGTTCCTTTAGAGCAGTGACAATTAAAACTAATAGTGTTTTTATTTATTATTTTTAAACTAATGCTATATATAGTGACTTTACTAGGCTTTAACTCTATAGTTTCGTTATTTCTAGCATATTGATAAGCTCTTTTACCATTAATTTTTTTTGCAGAATATAAAGGTGGCATTTGATTAAGATCACCTAAGAAATTTTCAGAAATCTGTTTTAATACCGTTTCATCAAGTTTTGGTATAGGAAATTCATTGTCGATCTTAGTTTCTAAATCAAATGAGGGCGTAGTTGATCCTAAACGGATTTCCCCGATGTATTGCTTAGATTCATTAATTAGCTGGTCAATAGTTTTAGTTTTTTTTCCTGTACATATTACAACTATTCCTGTGGCAAGAGGATCTAAAGTACCTGCATGACCAACTTTAATTTTTTTTAAGCTGTAATGCTTACAAATTTCATATCTAATTTTTTTAACAACATCAAATGATGTCCAATTTAGTGGTTTATCGACCACTAAGACAGCTCCAGAATCAAATGGTAATTGACTCATAATAGTTCAATAGTAATAGTAATTACAGCGATAATAAAACAGTAATAAGAAAAGTATTTTAATTTACTTTCTTTAACAATTCCAATCATCCATTTACAAGCAATTAGTCCTGTAAAAAAAGCTGCAAAAAACCCAATAACTAATGGACCTAAATTAATAGCTTCTGAAAATATATTTCCGTCTAATAGGTCTTTAGCTACTTTTCCAAATATCAAAGGCACAACCATCAGAAACGAAAATTTTGCCGAGGACGTTTTGTCAAGTCCTAAAATAACAGATGTGGCAATTGTTGCTCCGGATCTTGAAATCCCAGGCAATATTGCAATAGCTTGTGCAATTCCTATTAAAAAACTTTTAGGAATACTAATTGTACTACTAGTAGGCTTAGCCTTATCTGCAAAAAAGAGTAAGAGCCCAGTAATGATAAGCATAAAACCTACTAAAATTATTTGTCCGTCAAAAAGTGTTTCTATTATATCGTTAAAAAAAACACCAACTAAAGATGCTGGAAGCATAGAAATAATAATTTTCATAGCAAAACTTCTTTCATTGGATGAGGTTTTAGAGAAAACCCCATTAAGTATTTTAAAAATATCTTTTCGAAAAATAAAAATTGTACTTAGTGCAGTTGCAAAGTGCAATACAACAGTCATTACAAGGCTTTCTTTAGCTTCATAGTCAGCAGCAAATAACCCTTTAATTATTTCTAAATGACCGCTACTACTAACTGGGAGAAACTCAGTTAAACCCTGGACAATTCCTAAAATTAGGGCAATTAAACAATCCAAAAGAAACTACTATTGCTTTTTCATGATTCCAAATAGCACTAACCCATAGCCTGAAATCACAAGAAATGGAGCCAGAGTAATTCTTCTAAAGGAAAACAGCTCTTCCTCATTAAATACGTTTGGATCTTCGGATCCACCACCAGACATCAAAATAAAACCTAGCAGAACTAAAAGGCAACCTAGGATAATAAAATTATAGTTTTTTCTGCCTAAAACCATTTTTGACTTTTCTTCCATACTAATATAATTTTTCAGATTTAACCCAAATAAATTTATTGAGCGCAAAATACGTTGAAATAATACTTATAAAAATTCCTGTTAACAATATTCCTGATGCTAACAAACTAAAATCAAATATTTCTTGATTCAAAGCCGTATTGTCAGAACTTAATTCTGTAATAATATTAGGATTTATATATGTAAACGAATACCATATAGATAAAAGAAATATAACAGCTAAAGTAGATGATATTAATCCTTGATAAAATGCTCTAATTATAAAAGGCTTTCTAATAAAATAGGATTTTGCTCCAACTAATTGCATGGTTCGAATCATAAATCTTTTTGAAAAAACAGCCAATCTTATGGTGTTGTAGATTAATAAAATAGCTATTATTAACAAAACAGCTGCTATAAATAGCATTATAAATTCAAAATTTTTGAAAACTGTTCCAATTTCTAAAAATTGAGCTTCATTATAAGAAACTTCTGAAATAATATGCTCATTTCCTTTTAAAACTTTTGAAGCAAAACTAGATGCACTATCAGGGTTAACATAATCAGCACTAAGGTTTACATGTATGGATGATGGCAATGGGTTAACCCCATCTAATATTTCGAAAGCATCTTTACCAACATGCTTAAGCATTATTTTTTGAGCATCATCTTTTGAAACAAATAAAGCTTTCTTGACAATACCTTCCATCGATATTAATTTTTTCTCCATCATTCTAACGATAGATTCGTCAACACTTTCATGAAAAAGTATATCTAAACTTAACTGCTCTTTAATTTCAGATGACTTTTTATTTGCAGTCCACATAAAATAAACAAAAACACCAAATAATGTCAAAAGCAGGGTCATTCCAAAAATCGTTGAAATCTCAGCTAAAGAATTAGATTTATGTGATTTGGTATTCATAACTGCTAATTTAGAAGAAATATGAAACTATCTTTTCCAAAATAGAAAAATTGTTGTGTGATTTTAATACCCTGGTTAATAAAAGTCAATTTTAATTAGTAAAAAAGACGTCTATTTTAAATAATGTTAGTGATTATTTATAGGGCAAAAAAGGAAAATTTTAGTTGAATAATTTAACTGAACAAAAAAAAAATTAAAATGTATTTTCCATTCTGTAGATAAGCATTACTTTCGTTCTAAAATTACTCTGTAATATGTCGGAAAGAAAAGTTCGCGTTAGATTTGCTCCTAGTCCCACCGGTCCTCTCCATATGGGCGGAATAAGAACTGCATTATATAATTATTTATTCGCCAAGAAAAACAATGGCGACTTCATTTTAAGAATTGAAGATACAGATCAAAACAGATATGTAGAGGGCGCAGAAGAATATATTATTAATGCTTTAAATTGGTGTAAATTAAGTATTGATGAAGGCCCCGGATTAAAGACTTCAAAAGGGCCTTACAGACAATCAGAAAGAAAACATTTATATAAAAAATATGTTGATCAGCTCATTGAGTCTGGCCATGCATACTATGCTTTTGATTCAAGCGAAGAATTGACTGAGATGAGAGAATTGGCAAAAAAAGCTAAAATGCCCAATTGGCAATATAATTCTATCACCAGGAATTCCATGCAAAACTCTTTATCTCTTTCAAAAGAGGAAGTTGATAAAAGATTTTCCGATAATGTACCATGTGCAGTTCGAATTAAAATGCCTAGAAATGAAGACGTAAGATTCTTTGATGAAATTAGAGGTTGGGTTGTTGTTAACACTAACAATATGGACGATAAGGTAATTTACAAAGCAGACGGAATGCCTACTTACCACTTAGCAAATGTGGTAGATGATTACTTAATGGAAATCTCTCATGTAATTCGTGGTGAAGAGTGGCTGCCTTCTGCCCCGCTTCACGTTTTACTTTACAAGTATTTAGATTTAGAAAAAGCAATGCCAAAGTTTGCTCATTTACCATTGATATTAAAGCCTGATGGTAACGGGAAATTAAGTAAACGAGATGGTGACAGACTTGGATTTCCTGTTTTTCCACTTCAATGGACAGACCCAATTACTAAGGAAGTTTCTTCCGGTTATCGAGAAAAAGGATACTTTCCAGAATCTTTTGTAAATATGCTTGCATTTTTAGGATGGAACCCAGGTAATTCAAAAGAATTATATACTATTGAGGAGTTAATTAAGGACTTTTCTCTTGAAAGAGTTGGTAAAAGTGGCGCTAAATTTGACCCTGAAAAAACAAAATGGTTTAATCAACAGCATTTAAGAAATAAATCTAATTCAGAACTTGCACATTTAATGCTGTTAGATTGTAATTACAATGTAAGTAATGCTTTTCTAGAAAAAGTTGCCAATTTAATGAAAGAGAGGGCTACTTTTCATCATGAGTTACTTTCTGAAGAATACTTTTTCAAAATTTTTGAAGAATACGATGACAAAACATTTAGAAAAAAATGGAATTCCAATACTTTATTACTAGTCAACGAATTTTTTGCCGATTTAGACTTAGTTGAAAGTTTTCTATCAAATCAAATTGAAAATACGTTCCAAAAATTTATTGAAAAAAAAGAAATTGGAATGGGGGCACTTTTACCATGTCTAAGACTTATTTTAACAGGGAAAGGAATGGGACCTTCATTATTTTCAATAATGGAATTATTAGGTAAACAAGAAGTGATGCATAGGTATAATATTAAATCTACACTCTTTGAAAATCTATTTCTAGAAAAATCCCATTCATAATGAACAGCATAAAATTACATGGCATAAGAACATATTCTTATCACGGCTGCTTAAAGGAAGAATCCATTGTTGGTGGAAATTATCTTGTAAACTTAAGTGTAGATTGTGATTTTAAAGTTGCTGCTATTGAAGATGAATTAGCAAAAACTGTTGACTATGTGGAATTAAAGAATATTGTCATTTTACAAATGAGTATTTCCAATAAGTTAATTGAAACCGTAGCCTACAATATTATAAATGATATTAAAGAAAAATTTTCAATTGTAGTTAAATGTAAAGTGGAGATTAAAAAAATTAACCCTCCTTTAGATGGAGATGTTGATTATGTATCAGTTGTGGTAGAAGAATAAATTGTTTATTTCATTGGAAGTTGTACTTTTGTTTTTCTTTAAAAGGTCTCGTGGCCGAGTGGCTAGGCAGTGGTCTGCAAAACCATCTACATCAGTTCGAATCTGATCGAGACCTCTTGTTTTAAAAAACTCTCCTTTTAATCTTAATTTTTACTCCTACTGATTAATTTTATAATTATTAATTGTAATATTTACTTTTTTTAATAATTTATTAAAAACTATATGTATAGATATATAATTTTAGTTGGTCTTTTATCTACTTTCTCAAATTGTATCTTTTCAAATAATATTATTGAGTTAGATACTATAAAAATTGTTTCTTGGAATATTCAAATGACTCCAAAAAAATTAGCTCCTTTTTCAAAAGTTTGCCGAAAAAATCAAAAGGCAAGAGCCCCAGAAATTATTCAATATTTAAATGCTACAAATTTCGATGTAGTTGTTCTTCAAGAGCTTTTTGATAAATCAATTACTAAAAAATTTCAAAATGATTTAAAAATTAAATTTCCCTACCAATTATCCCCTATTAAAGAGGGTTTTAATTTAAAGTTATCTTCTGGGGTAATGATTCTATCTAAATATCCTTTAGAAATGATCAATCACGTTACTTTTAACGTATCTAAAAAATTGGATAGAGCAGTAAAAAAGGGATGTAGTTTAGTGAAAATTAATGTTGGTGAAACCCCAATATTAGTTGGCGGAACTCATTTAGATTCTCATAGTAAAGAATCTCGAAATAAACAATATGAAATTCTAAAAAACAACATTATAAAACCCTATTTAAATGATACTGTTCCATTATTTCTTTTAGGAGATTTTAATACTGCTAAAAATTCTGAAAGTTATAAAGTGTTAGATAGCTTAATTACCCTTAAAAACTTCAAACTAAATGACAATAGGCCCTATAGTTTTGATGAATTTAATACTTGGAATGAGAGAGGTTATAATGCCTGGATAGATTTTATATTTTATCAAAATTCTAAAAAAATTGAAGCTTTAGATCAATATATTTTACGTCCTGTTATGAATTATAAAAAGACCAATATGGATCTATCTGATCATTACCAAATAGTTCTAAAGGCTGTTATTCATTAAGAGCTTCAAGCCTTTTTAAAAGTGGTGGATGGGAATAGTGAACAAATTTAAAAATTGGATGGGGATATAAGTTTGAGAGACTGTCTACAGAAAGTTTTTTTAATGCTAGTTCTAAAGACTCTCCGCTGTAGGTAGTTTTAGCATAATGGTCTGCTTCAAACTCGTTTTTCCTACTATTTATATTCATTAAAATACTAAGTATAGTTCCCACAGGGCTGTATAGAATTCCAAAAGCAACCAATCCTAAATGAAATACCTTACCAGCTCCACCTAAGGATTGTGATATTTCCGGTTGTTTTAGACAAAGCTCTAACAAAAAACACATTAATCCCAGTTGAAATATCGTGAGAAAAAGCGAAGTAAATACATGCTTTTTTTTGTAATGGCCAACTTCGTGAGCCAAAACAGCAACTAGCTCTTCTTCTGTGTGTTTTTCTACTAAAGTATCGTATAGTGCAATGGTTTTCCTTGGTCCTAGTCCGCTAAAAAAAGCATTGGCTTTTGAAGATCGTTTTGAACCGTCTATTATATATATGTTTTTAATAGAGTAGCCCACTTTTTTTGAATAGGATTCGATTTTTTCTCTAAGACTTCCTTTTTCTAAAGAAGTTAATTTATTAAAAATAGGAACTATTAAATCTGCATAAAACATATTTATTAATAGCATTAAAATAGATAGAGATAGCCATAACCAAATCCAAAATCCATTTTCCAATAAAGAAACCATATAAATAGCTCCTGCCAATAAAGCTCCACCAACAATAATGGTAAGCAAATACCCTTTTATTTTATCTATAACAAAGGTTTTAACTGTCATTTTATTAAATCCGTATTTCTCTTCAATAACGAAAGTGTTATAGCAGCTAAAGGGAATACTTATTATATCACTTAATATGAAGAGTGACAAAAAGAAAAGTGCCGATTGCAAAAAGGGAATATTATAATAATTAGCAATAATATTTGAAAGCCAACCATATCCTTCAAAATATAATAATGATAACGTTATTATTAGACTAATAGAACTAGAAATAAAACCAATAGCACCTTTTTCTTTAGAGTATTCTTTTGCTTTTAAATACTTCTCTTTTTCGTAAAAATCCTTCATAGAGTCAGGAATTTCAGATTTCCAGTTTTTATCATTGACAAAATTTAAAACTGTATTAAAGAGGTAATTAAATATAACTAACCCCATGATTAAATAAAGCCAACTTTTAGCAATCATTTTAAATTTTTTAATTGAAACTTACTAATTTTTTAAACTCGTTAATTCTTTCTTTAATTTGATTTTCGTCAAGGGCTACTAGCTTTTCTATTCCAAATTTCTCTACAGTAAAAGAGGCCATTGCAGAACCTACGATAATTGCTTTTTTCATCGCTTCCCAGTTAATGCTGTCACAAGTAGAAAGGTGCCCAACAAAGCCTCCTGCAAAGGTATCGCCTGCTCCAGTAGGATCGAAAACTTCTTCCAGTGGAAGAGCTGGAGCATAAAAAATATTATTATCACCAAAGAGTAAAGCTCCGTGTTCTCCTTTTTTAATGATTAAATACTTGGGGCCCATTTGAAGAATGATTTTAGCTGCTTTTCTTAAAGAATGTTCTCCAGAAAGTAATCTAGCTTCTTCATCATTAATGGTTAATACATCAATTTGCTTAATCACTTCTTTTAAATCATCCATAGCAATTTCCATCCAAAAATTCATGGTATCCAAAACAATTAATTTTGGTCGAGTTTCCATTTGTTGTATAACCTTCATTTGAACAGATGGAGTAAGATTCCCTAGCATAAGAATATCACAATCTTGATAGCTATTTGGAACAATTGGGTCGAATGATTCAAGAACATTAAGCTGGGTGTCTATGGTGTCTCTAGTGTTCATGTCTTGGTGGTACTTTCCAGACCAAAAAAAAGTTTTTTCGCCCTCTTTTATTTGGAGTCCTTCGGTATTTATTCCTCTTTTCTTAAAAAGATCAATTGATTCTTTAGGAAAATCTTCCCCAACTACTGAAATTAAATTTGGTGAATCATTAAAATATGCTGCAGATAGGCTTATGTAGGTACAAGCCCCTCCTACTATTTTATCTGTTTTCCCAAAAGGTGTTTCAATGGCATCAAAGGCAACTGTGCCAACGCTTACAATTTTCATAATTAAATTTTGGGGCAAATATAGCATTTGAAATAGCTCTTAAAAATATATTTCTTGAAATTGATTAAATAAAAAAATAAGAGATATTGCATAAATTCAAACTTTGATGTAATATTGCAAACCAAAATTGCTTCTTTAGCTCAGTTGGTTAGAGCATCTGACTGTTAATCAGAGGGTCCTAGGTTCGAGCCCTAGAAGAAGCGCAATGAAAATGAGAGAGTTACGACTAAAATGGTTGTAGCTCTTTTTTTTAACGCACAATTAACGCAACCAAAACATATAAAAGTCAGTGTTTTGTGCCATTTCCACCACTTTAATCATTTACTATATTTTTGTTACTTTTAGTTTAAAACTTACAAAATGAAGAGATTGTTAGTGTTTATGTTCTCAATAGTGTTTATTGGGAAGTTGTAGTAAAGAAACAGAGCCAGAAAACAATGATGAATATTATGTTAAATACATTGTAAATAGTCCAACAATTTATAGTACAACAAGGACAGCTACTATTAGGTCAGAAACAAATTCTTTAGTTAATTATACATTTACTAATTATCAATGGGAAACGATAATTGGGCCTGTTAGTTTGGGATTTAACTCATCAGCAAGTGCAAGCCATAATCCAACAAATCTTGCTCAAACGTATATGAATGTTGAAATTCACGTAAGTAAAAATAATGGACCTTTTGCTTTAAAAGCGATTGATGACAGTCAACAAGTTAGATATTCTGCCTCAACAAGTTATACAATTAATTTTTGAGCGATTAACCTACCTTTGCTTTCTTAACTAGAGCGGCGAGAATTTTCCCACTCTATTAACCATTCCTCACCTAACAACATAAATTCATCGTCAGTATATAGGTGTTAATAAAGGCAGTGGAGTAACAAGAAAATTTCATGCTAATGGTAGTATATCAATGGAAATTATATACAAAAAAAATAATATAATTAAAAAAAATGCTGTGATAATCAGGGCAACAAAATAGAATGCAAATAAATTACAAATTAAAATAGAAATGATTTAAAAAAAATGGCAAATAAAAATTACATTAAAAAATTTGAAAAACTAAGTATTTCAAAAAAGGTCATTGTCGTTTTTATTGCGCTTCTTACTCTAGTTATTATAACGAAGTTAGCTCTACACACTAAAATTAATCTTAATACAATTGAGTTGATCAATAAGTAATCAATCCATATTCCTGAAAGCATATTTCATGAAAACTAAAACTTGTCATCTTTGTAAAAATGAATATAACATTATGTTTAGAGTAAGGATTGATCCTACTAAAAATTGGTGCTTTCTATGTCTAGATTGCACAAAAGACAATAAATTAAAAAATGCTTATTATAGATACGGCGGAACTTGGAAGGGTTAAAAAATATTATCATATTTTCATTGTCAATAGCTTATTTGCTAGTTTATAATTTAGGTAAATTTACCTAATAACACCTAATATTTTATATCGTAATAATTTATTATTTTATATTGAGATAAAAAAGTATGAAAAATTTAAACTTTAAAATATTTGCTCTTATAATCTTAGGTTTCACTTCTTGTGTCGCGACAAACAAAGGGTATCAATCAAGTCCTGTTATTTCAAGAAATGTTGACCTAGATCCAATAAAAGCTGATATTAAAATTAATGAAACAGCTAAAATAAAAGGTCAAAGTACTTCTTCTTATTTTTTAATATTTAGAGTTAGTGGCGATAATTCTTTTGCAGATGGAATAAATTATAGCACCGATGCTTCAGCGAGTTATTTAGAACAATTAAATCCTTTGAAAATTATTAGCTCAGGAAGACTAAATAAAGTAAGGGGTGCAGCTGCCCATAAAGCATTAAGTACAGGTAATTACGATGTTTTAGTACATCCAAACTATACGA
>Ga0213861_10003080_pt1 | contig 13902 bp, 13 predicted proteins | sample PICome_4_FD_160110 | JGI IMG/M metagenome (GOLD analysis project Ga0213861, IMG submission 160110) | Coastal seawater microbial communities near Pivers Island, North Carolina, United States - PICO131 | ecosystem: Environmental > Aquatic > Marine > Coastal | place: USA: North Carolina... | reverse complement strand
AGCCACTCTGCCAGCCGCCGCCAGAATGCATCATCGACGATCCCGAGCGCGACATGGCCATCCGCGGCGGGATAGAGGCCGAATGGGCTCAAGAACGGATGACCGTTGCCTTCCGGGCCCGGAACAAGGCCGGTCATGTCGTGCAGATAGACCATACGTTCGCAGAGCGAGATCATCGCGTCATACATTGCAACATCGACGAACTGGCCCTTGCCGGTCGCATCCGCCTCGCGCACCGCCGCCATGATACCGAAGGCCATCATCATGCCCGTGAAGATATCGCCCACGCCCGGCCCGGTCTTGGTCGGCGATTGCGGGTCGGGGCCGGTGATCGACATCAGGCCGCCCATGGCCTGGGCCACGACATCGTAGGATGGCCAGTTGGCGTAAGGGCTTTCCCCTGTGCGCGGGTCGCCAAAGCCGCGGATGGCGGCATAGACCAGCCGGGGATTGGCCTCGGCCAGGGATTCATAGGACAGGTCAAGCCGATCCATCACTCCGGGGCGGAAATTCTCGACAATCACATCGGCGGTCGCCGCTAGAGCGCGGAAGGCCGTCTTGCCTTCTTGCGTCTTCAGGTCGAGCTGGACACTTTTCTTGCCTCGGTTCAGGCTGACAAAGTACCCGGCCCAGGCGTGTTCCGGGTCATCGTCCCGAAACGGTCCGTTGCCGCGGCTGGTGTCGCCGGTCAAACCTTCGATCTTGATAACCTCGGCCCCGTGGTCGGCCAGGTGCATCGTACAATAGGGCCCCGACAGCATGCGGCTGAGATCGAGGACGCGGAGCCCCTTGAGGATCTGCGTGCTCATGGCCCGACCTCGAGACGGTCCAGAAAGGCCCTGACCGGGGCGTTCACGGCGGGCGGGTCTTCGGCCAGTGCCATGTGGCGCAGACCCGGCAGGATAAGCGCCTCGGCCCCACTGATGTCGGCGGCGATCGCATGGGTCATCTCCGGCCCGTTGCCGAAATCCTCGTCTCCCGTGATCACCAGGGTCGGGCAGGTGATCGGCGGTTCGGGGTCGACGATTTCGTCGATCCCTTCGGCCAGAACGCGGTAGATCGTGTGATAAACCGCCTTGTCATTGGCCATGACCCAGCCGCGCACCGTTTCCATCATGTCGGGATTGGCCTGCCGAAACGGGGCGGTGAACCAGCGTTCCAGCGCCGCCTCGACCGTGGCTTGCGGCCCCTCGTTGCGTGCCTGTTCCACGCGTTTCATTATGGCGTCCTGTGCAGCCTCGGTGCGCTGGTGGGGCGAATGCAGGATGATCAGGGCTGCCGCCCGGTTCGGTGCGTCCTGCGCAAAGCGGCGGGCGATCATGCCGCCGAGCGAAAACCCGGCTATTGCCGCCCGCGCGAGACCGCAATGGTCCAGAAGTTGCGCCAATTGCCGCGAGAACAGCGAAAGGCCGGGTTCATTTGGCGGTGCGACGCTCTTGCCGTGGCCAAAAAGGTCGTAGCTGAGGACACGGTAACGGTCTGAAAGCGCGGGTATCGCCCATTGCCAGCAGTCGCGGTTGAGCCCGAGACCGTGTATCAGGACGACAACCGGGGCACCTTCCGGCCCTGCCATCTCGTAATACGTTCCGTCCGGCGCCTGCGCCATCAGGTTTCGCCCTCCACAGGGCGGTAGGCGACGACCTCCACCTCGACCCGTGCATCCACCAGCAGATCGCTGACCACCGCCGAGCGGGTTGGCGGTTCGTGCGGGAAATATTCGCCATAGATCGCATTAAAACCCGGAAAATCGCTGCGATCCCGCAGCCAGACCATCGCCTTGACCACGTCATCGCGGGTGCAGCCGGCCTCGGCCAGGGTGGCGGTGATGTCGTCCAGCACGGCGCGGGTCTGATCCTCGACCGTACCGTCGGTCATTGGCGCTCCGTCGCGCATCGGGATTTGCCCGGTCAGGAACACGAAATCGCCCGCCCGAATGGCGCGGGACAGCGACAAAACCCGTCCGTTTATTTCAAGCGGACCGCCGATTACCTGCTTTTTTTTGCGCATTGCAGTCTCCCTTTTGGCAACAGCCTGCACGCAAGATCAAAGGGTGGCTTCTGATTTTTCGACAGCCATTGTCGTTTTTTAAGGAGCGCGCATTTTGAAAGCCGCCATGAATAGAGGGGCAACTACGGGGGGCGGTCAGATGCCGGATGCCAAGAGTTACCAAATGCTGATAGACGGAGCCTGGGTCGATGCCTCGGACGGAGGGACATTCGATAGCGTCAATCCGGCGGACGGTCAGGTCTGGTGCCGCGTCCCCGAGGCCACCGAGGCGGATGTGAATCGTGCGGTCGAGGCCGCCCACGATGCGTTTACGAATGGACCATGGGCAAGGATGACCCCGACTGAACGTGGCAAATGCCTGCGCAAACTGGGTGATCTTCTGGCCGAGCATTCCGAGGCGCTGGGCCGGACCGAATCCATCGATACCGGCAAGATGCTGAAGGAAACCCGCTGGCAGGCCAAGTATATCGCCGAATTCTTTCACTTTTTCGCCGGATGTGCCGACAAGGTCAGTGGCGAGACCCTGCCGATCGACAAGCCCGACCTCTTTGTCTTTACCAAACGCGAACCTCTGGGTGTCGTGGCGGCGGTGGTGCCGTGGAATTCGCAATTGTTTCTGGTCGCGGTCAAGATCGGCCCGGCGCTGGCGGCGGGCAATACCGTGGTCCTGAAAGCCTCGGAACATGCAAGTGCCGCGATGCTGGAATTCGGCCGGCTGATCGAAGCGGCTGGCATTCCGCCCGGCGTCATCAACATCGTGACCGGCCATGGCGAACCTTGCGGGCGGGCGCTGACCGGGCATCCGCTGGTGGCGCGGGTGTCCTTTACCGGCGGGCCGAACGCGGCGCGTCACGTTCTGGAGAACGTCAAGCGCAACTTTGCCGAGGTCTCGCTGGAACTGGGCGGCAAATCCCCCCTCATCGTCTTCGACGACGCCAATATCGAAAGCGCGGTCAATGCCTCGATTGCGGGCATCTTCGGGGCGACCGGGCAAAGCTGCGTCGCGGGATCGCGCCTCTATCTGCACGAAGACATAGCCGATGAATTCCTTGCCAGGATGACCGCGCAGGCGCGCCGGATCGTGATCGGCGATCCGCTTGCCGAGGAAACGCAGATGGGTCCGCTCTGCACGACCGGGCAGCTTGAGCATATCCAGCGCGAGGTGGCCCATGCGCAGGAACAGGGCGGCACCGTTCTGGTTGGCGGCAAGCAGCCCGAGGGCATGGCCGGGCTTTTCTATGAGCCGACAATCATCGACTGCCCACGGCAGGACATGCGGATTGTCGATACAGAGCTTTTCGGCCCGGTGCTATGCGTGCAGCGTTTCAGGACGGAAGAAGAAGTGCTTGCGCTGGCCAATGACACCGAACACGGGCTGGCGGCGGGTATCTTTACCACCGACAGTGCGCGATCGCTGCGCATGGCAAGCGCGGTGCGAGCGGGTATCGTCTGGGTCAACACCTACCGCGTGGTATCGCCGATTGCGGAATTCGGTGGCGTGAAAGGATCGGGCTATGGTCGCGAAAGCGGCTTCCAGGCGATCTATGACTACACCCGCCCCAAGACGGTTTGGATGAACACCTCGGACGAGCCGATGGCCAACCCGTTCGTGATGCGCTGACAGAAATTTCGAAAGGATACGGACATGAAATTCCAACTTGCCATCAACATGGAGCGCATCGACGACAGTTTGGACATGGCCGATGTGGCGCGCCACACGTTGGAGATGGTGCAAATCGCGGAGGATGGCGGATTTGACATCGTCTGGTCCGCCGAACACCACGCGATCGAGATGACAATCGCGCCAAACCCGTTCCAGCTGCTGACCTGGTGGTCCACGGAAACCAGCCGTATCCGGCTGGGCACTGCCGTGGCCACGGCCGCCTATTGGCATCCGATCAACCTTGCAGGCGAAGCCGCGCTTGTTGACCTGCTCAGCGGGGGGCGGCTGGAATTCGGCATCGGTTCGGGTGCCTACCAGCGTGAGTTCGACCGGATGAAGCCGGGGCTCAAACAGTCGGATGCCTGGCGTTACATGCAGGAAATGCTGCCGGCGGTGCGCGAGCTGTGGAAGGGCGATTACGAACATAACGGAGAGTTCTGGCAGTTCCCGTCCTCTACCTCAGTGCCCAAACCCGTGCAGCCGGACGTGCCGGTCTGGGTCGCCGCACGGTCGCCGATCACCTATGATTATGCCATGCGCGAGCGTTGCCACGTCAATTGCTGGCCGCTGACCCGGCCGTTTGCCGAGGCCGAGCTTTATAAAAAGCAGCTCGATGACGCGATTGCCAAGGCCGATAACGGCTGGATCCCGCGCTTTGCCCTGATGCGCCATACCTGCATCTATGACAATGAAGCCGACCGCGAACAGGCCATGCGGGCGATCCGCAGGCTACTGTCGCAGTTCGAGAACCTGTTCCGGAACGCCGGCGACGTGATCAACGGGTTTCCGGCCCCATTACCGCTTGACCAGATAGAAGGGCGGGAACAGTACGACCCGGCCATGCTGGAAGAAAACCTGATGTTCGGCTCCCCCGAAGTGGCGATTGCCAAACTCAGGCAGTATCAGGCGCTTGGGGTGAACGAATTCATCTATTACGCCTCGATGGGGCTGGACCACGCGGCGCAGCAGCGCTCTCTTCGCATGTTCTGCGAAGAGGTCATGCCCGAATTCAAGGAAGGATAAGGTCATGTCGGACGGAGTAACGGTCCACCGCGATGGTCATGTTCTGGAAGTCACGCTTGAGCGCGGCAAGGTCAATGCCATCGATGTGCCCACAAGCCAGGCGCTGGCGGCGGCTTTTCAGGAGCTTCACGAGGACAAGGAGCTGCGGTGTGCGATCCTGACCGGAGGTGGCGACAAGATCTTTTCCGCGGGCTGGGATCTCAAGGCGTTGAACGATGGCGAGATGCAGCTCGACAACTGGTGGGAGACCGATGACTACGGCTTTGGCGGCTTCACCGGGCTGACCGAGAACTGGGCGCTGAACAAGCCGGTGATCGCTGCCATCAACGGGTTGGCGATCGGTGGTGGATTTGAAATGGCGATGGCCTGCGATCTGCTGATTGCGGCCGACCACGTCGAGTTCGGCCTGCCGGAAATGCCGTTGGGGATTGTCCCGGATGCCGGCGCGTTGCAAAGACTGCCCCGCCGGATTCCGCACAACATCGCGATGGAGATGTTCCTGCTGGGCCGCCGCATGACAGCCGCCGAGGCGGCGCATTACGGGCTGGTCAACAAGGTGGTGCCGAAGGACCAGTTGATGGAAGCCGCGCGCGAATGGGCCGCCTCCATTGCCTGGTCGGCTCCGCTGGCCATGCAATCGGTCAAGGAGGTCCAGCGCGAGATTGAATGCGTGCCGCTGGAGAAAGCCTTTCACAAGATGCGCACCGATCCGATGCCGACCTATCGCAAGATGCTCAAATCCGACGATGCCGCCGAAGGGGTCGCGGCCTTTGTCGAAAAGCGTGAACCAAGGTTTAAGGGCGAATGATGTATCCCGATCCTTCCACGGTCAACCGCGTCACCAGCATCGGCGCCGGGCCAATCGGCGGCGGCTGGACCGCGCATTTTCTGGCGCGCGGCTATGATGTGACGGCCTATCTGCACGATGCCGGTGAAACCGCGGCCTTCAACGCAGTCCTGAGCACTGGCTGTAGAAGCGTGACGGATCTGGGCCTGGCCCCCGGTGCGTCGCTGGACCGGTTGCGGATCGCGACCGACCTGTCCGAGGCGCTGGATGGCGCCGAATTCGTGCAGGAAAGCGCGCCGGAACGGCTTGAAATCAAGCAGGCGCTCTATCGGCAGATAGGAGAAATCCTGCCACCCAATGTGGTGATCGGCTCTTCCACGTCGGGCCTGATGATGACCGACATTCAGGCAACCTGCGCCACGCCCGAGCGCTGTGTGATCGGGCATCCGTTCAATCCGCCCTATCTTCTGCCGCTGGTCGAAATCGTCGGCGGCAAGAAGACCGCGCCCGAAGCCGTGGCTTGGGCCGGGGCGTTTTACCGAATCGCCGGCAAGGCGCCGTTGATGATGAAGAAGGAAATCCCCGGTTTCGTGGCCACGCGCCTGCAGGAGGCGCTGTGGCGCGAGGCGCTGCATATGGTAGCAAACGGGGAGGCGACACCGGAAGACATCGACATCGCCCTGATGAACGGCCCGGCCCCGCGCATGGTGTCGCAGGGGCAGTGCATGGCCTTTCACGTGGCTTGCGGCGCAGGCGGCATGGCCACCAACCTCGATCAGTTCGGTCCTGCCCTGAAGCTACCCTGGACGCGGCTCGAAGCGCCGGAACTGACGCAGGAACTGCGCGACCGGATGGTCGACGGCTGCAACGCCATCGCCGGGGACCGCCACTTCGAGGACATGGCGGCCCAGCGGGATCGCGAGATCGTTGCAGTACTGAACGCGCTGCGTCAGTCGCGCGAAGGCTAATCCTTTCCGGGCATGCTCCGCAGGATCGACAGGAAATCCGACAGGGAACCCGGCCAGCTTGGTGCGGGTTCGTTCTGTGGCCATGCCTCGCGGTATTCGGAAGGGCGCCGGCCAAAGAACTTGCCGAAGGAATAGGCGAAATGCGACAGCGAGTTGAACCCCGATGCGGTCGCAATCTCGCGCACGCTGAGGTCGGTTGAAATCAGAAGCAGCCGGGCGTTCTGCAACCGCCGCAACAGGCCGAACTGCACCACAGTGCAGCCCACGTGTTTCTTGAACTGACGTTCCAGCTGGCGTTGCGAGACATCGAGAACTGCGGCGACCTCGGGCACGGTCAGCGGTTCTTCGATATTTTCCTCGATCAGTGTCATGGCTTCGCGCACCAGTGGCAGCATAGTTTCGGTGCTGCGGCCCATGGTGCTGCGCTGTGGGGACCCGGCTGTCCGGATCGGGTGATGCAGCATCTGGTCGGCGATCTCTCCTGAAAAACCGCTGTCATGGGTGCTTTCGATCAATCGCAGCATCAGGTCGATCCCGGCAAGCCCGCCGGAACAGGTCATCACCTTTCCGTCTATGGTGAACAGGCATTCCTGCACATCGATCCGGTCAAAGGATTCCCTGAACCCACTGAGCCAGGACCAGTGCGTGGTTGCCGGCTTGCGGTCCAGCAGACCGGCTCGGGCAACGATATAGCAGCCCAGTTCCACGCCACAGATGCTTTCGCCGGCGCGCGCGCGCTTGCGCAACCAGCTCAGCAATGGCCGGTTCTCGTAATGCTCGGTTCCCCAGCTGCCGAGAACGAAGACATAGCTGGCCGCGGGAAGGGCGTCAGGGTTGGTGGCGACCGTTGTGGTCATGCCGTTGCTGGCTGCGACTTCGGGGCCGTCAAACGACACGACGTCCCACGAAAAGATGCGTTCCGGCGCCAGATAATTGGCGATCCGCATCGTTTCGATCATGGTAATCAGCGTCGTCAGATTGAAACGCGGTACGACCACGAAAATGGTGTGTTGCGGCGCACGCGGCATTCTGGCGGTGACGTTTACCAACATCGTTTCGATCCCAATTCGGAAATGCGATTTTTCGTCATTCTAGATGTAACTATGTCGGATAATCGACAAGTTTCTTCAGCTGTTGCCCTTCAATCTAAACCCAAGGGGGACTTGGCAACATGAACTACGAAGTTGTTTTGACCTGCGCGGTCACGGGTGCAGGGGATACCACCGGCAAAAGTCCACATGTGCCGGTCACTCCCAAGGAAATCGCTGATGCCGCCATCGAGGCGGCCAAGGCCGGGGCGTCTGCGGCCCATATCCATGCCCGCGACCCGGAGACCGGCAAGGGGTCGCGCGATCCCGGGCTCTTCAAGGAAATCGTGGCCCGGGTGCGCGACAGCGGTACGGACGTGGTGATCAACGTCACCGCAGGCATGGGCGGCGACTGGATCTCTGATCCGGCAAACCCCTCGATGCCCGGGCCCGGCACGGACATGATCGGGCCAGAGGACCGGCTGGCGCATATCAAGGAATGCCTGCCGGACATCTGTTCGCTCGATTGCGGCACGCTGAACTTTTCCGACACTGACATGATCTATATCTCGACCCCGCCCACGCTGCGCCGGATGGCGGCGCTGGTGCAGGAGTGGGGGGTCAAGCCGGAGCTTGAGGTATTCGACCTCGGCCACATCCGCTTTGCCAAGGCGATGGTCGACGAGGGCCTGATCGACGCGCCGCCGATGTTCCAACTGTGCCTCGGCATCCCCTGGGGCGCCGATCAGACGGTGGAGACCATGGCGGCGATGAAGGCGCAACTGCCGCCCGGCGCAAGCTGGGCCAGTTTCGGCATCGGGCGCGGGCAGATGCCGATGGTTGCCGCAGCCGTGGCCCTGGGTGGCAATGTCCGCGTCGGGCTTGAAGACAACATCTATCTGGAGCGCGGAGTTCTGGCGACCAACGGCCAGCTTGTCACCCGCGCCCGCGAGATCATCGAGCGGATGGGCGGGCGCATCCTGACGCCGCAAGAGGCGCGCAACAAGTTGAAGCTGAGGGGCGCGGATGGCTGATCCTGCAAAGATCGGAAGTTTGCAAATCCGCGACGTGTCCAAGCTGTTTGGCAGTTTCACGGCGGTGGACAACATCAGCCTCGATATCCACAACGGCGAGTTCCTGACCCTGTTGGGGCCATCAGGGTCAGGCAAGACGACCCTTCTGATGATGGTCGCAGGTTTTCTGGACATTACGCGCGGGGACATCGCGCTGGACGGGGCTTCGATCGCCGATGTCCCGGCGGAAAAGCGCAATTTCGGGATGGTGTTCCAGGGCTACGCGCTTTTCCCGCACATGAGTGTGCGCGACAATATCGGCTATGCGCTGAGCGTGCGCAAACGTCCCGAGACGGAAATCCGTTCCCGCGTGGACGAAATGCTGGAACTGGTGCAGCTTCAGGATTTCGCGGATCGCAAACCCGGCCAGCTGTCCGGAGGCCAGCAACAGCGCGTCGCCCTGGCCCGCGCCTTGTGCTTCGCGCCGCCCGTGTTGCTGCTCGATGAACCGCTTGGTGCGCTGGACAAGAAATTGCGTGTCGAGGTGCAGGAGCAACTGAAGGACATTCACCGACGGGTCGGCACCACCTTCATCTATGTAACCCACGACCAGGAAGAGGCGCTGTCGATGTCTGACCGCATCGTGATCATGCGGGACGGGGCAATCGAACAGGTCGGTACGCCCAAGGAATTGTACGAGCGGCCCATCAACCGTTTCACCGCCGGTTTCCTGGGCAAGTCGAATTTCATCGAGCGGGCCGGCAAGACCTACGCCCTGCGCCCCGAAAAGATCGACCTGCGTGCAGGCAACGGGCATGCCGACGCCCGGATGAGCGGCACGCTGCGCTCGGTCACCTATTTTGGCTCCATGCAGCGGATCATCGTCGACACGGATGAAGGCACCGAGATCGAGGTTGATATCGATATGTGGCGCAATCAGGTGCAACTGAACGAAGGCGACCGGGTGGACCTGCTTTGGCAGGACGCGGCTGCAGTGGAATTACAATCGGGCTGATCGCCCCAAAACAGAACGCCAAAGGCGTCACCAAAAAACGGGTCTGATCCCGGTTCCAATAGGAGGAAGAAAATGCACGACAAACAATTCAAGAAAGAAATGCTGACCGAGAGTGCCCGCGCCTTCAAGGCGGGACGCATGGACCGGCGCACGTTCCTTGCGCTCTGCGGCGCGTCGGGTGTCGCGATGAACGCGGTCATGGCAGGCGACGCGCAGGCAGCGGCGGACCATGTGGTGATGTGGAACTGGGGTGGCCAGTCGGAGGAATGCCATGGATCAGCGATCGGCGATGCCTTCACCGCCAAGACCGGCAAGGGGCTGAAGTTCGACACTTCCGGCCCGCTGGAAGGCAAGATCAAGGAAATGGTCGACAGCGGCAATGTCACGGCGGACGTGGCCGATGCGGACCTCTTCAATGCGGTATCGCTTGGGCCGACCGGGCATCTGGAACCCATCGACTATTCGGTTGTGTCAAAGGACAAGACCCTGCCGGGCTATGCGTTGGAGCACGGGGTTTCGATCATCCTGTATGGCTACGCCTTTGTTTATGATACCGAAGCCTTTGGTGAGAACCCGCCCCAGACCTGGACGGATTTCTTCGATGTCGAGAAGTTTCCCGGCATGCGGTCGCTCTACAAATGGGCCAACGGTTCGCTCGAGGCGGCCCTGATGGCGGATGGCGTCGCGGGTGATGCGCTTTACCCGCTCGACATGGACCGTGCCCTGGCCAAGATCAAATCGATCAAGGACAACAGCCTCTATTGGGGCTCCGGTTCAGAGGCGCATTCGATGGTCGTGAACGGCGAAGTATCGATGGGCATGATCTGGCAGAACCGCGGCCGCAATATCGAGAACGACACCGATGGCCGTTACAAGCTGGTCAACAACCAGGCCATGGCGATGCCGGGCGCCTATATCGTGCCCAAGGGCAACCCCGCCGGTGCCGCCGCGATGGAGTTCATCGCCACCGCGCAGGAAGTGCCAGCGCAGCTCGCCCTGCTGGATTGCCTTGGCATGACGCCCTCGAACCCCGAGGCCTTTGACCAGATCCCCGAGGATCAGCAGCCCTATGCGATCACCTCGGCGATGAACATCGACAAGATCGTTTACAACGATCCCGACTGGTGGGGCAAAAACGGCGGCGATGCCGTGAATGCCTTCCTCGAAGCGATCAGCTGATCGCCTCTCTCTGGCGGTCGCGCCCGGCTGGACCGGGGGCGGCCACATCTGAATTTGAAAGCCCCCGATGCAGGCCCTGAAACGACATATCCATCCCGGTTGGCTGATCATCGCACCGCTGCTGCTGATGGTGGTGGCGTTGTACCTTGGGCCGATCGTGAACATCTTCTGGCTAAGCGTGACGGACCCCGAGCCGGGGTTTGGCAACTATGCCAAACTGGGCGAGGGCGGCGCGCTGATCCGAATCGTCTGGACCACGGTTCGGATCTGCATCATCACCACGGCGTTCAGCGTCGTACTGGGCTATTCCATCGCCTATGCCCTGGTTCATGCCCACAAGCGTCAGAAAAGCTACATGCTGACCTTGCTGCTGGCGTCCTTCTGGATTTCCATTCTGGTGCGCACCTTTTCCTGGCTGATGCTGCTGGGGCGCAGGGGGCTTGTGAACGCCACGCTTGAGGATATCGGGCTGATTGCCGAACCCATCGCCTTAATGCGCAACGAACTGGGCGTACTGATCGGCATGGTGCACTACATGATCCCCTATGCGGTGCTGCCGCTTCTGGTGTCGATGCAGTCGATCGACCAGCGGGTCATGGACGCCTCGCGCAATCTGGGGGCCAGCGGCAGCCAGACATTCTGGCGCATCTACCTGCCGCTGACCACGCCGGGCCTTGTTGCCTCGACCCTGCTGGTCTTCATCCTGAGCCTTGGTTTCTACGTCACCCCGGCGGTTCTGGGCGGCGGCAAGGTGCTGATGGTGGCGGAATACATCTCGGTTCAGCTGCTGGTCACCCTGAAATGGGGGACGGCGGCGATGCTTGCGGCGATCATGCTATTCGGTGTGCTGGCGATGTTGTGGATCATGTCGCGGTTCATGAAGCTCAGCACCGTGTTTGGGGGAGCGACGCGATGAAGAATGGCCTGTTCTCGCACTTCAACCGGGTCGGCGCCTGGTTGCTGCTCCTGTTCCTGGTTACGCCCGCGCTGATCGCGATACCGGTCTCTCTGACCCCAAAGCGTTTCCTGTCGATGCCCAAGGGCGAATATTCCCTGCGCCATTTCCAGAAGCTCTTTACCAGCGAAGAGTGGATGTCGAGTTTTTTCCAGAGCGGGGTCATTGCCCTGTCCTGCTCCGCGCTCGCCACAGTGCTTGGCACGCTTTGCGCCATCGGGCTTTGGCGCGTTTCGTCGAAATACAGCGAGCTGGTGCGCGCCTTCCTGCTGCTGCCGTTGATCATTCCGCAGATCATCTCGGCCATGGCCTTTTACCGGCTTTGGATTCCGCTGGGGCTGCTGGACAGCTATGCCGGCCTGATCCTTGCCCATACAATCCTGGCGGCACCCATGGTGCTGATCACTGTCAGCGCGTCGCTCGCGACATTCGATCCCAAGCTCGAACAGGCATCTAAGAACCTCGGCGCCTCCAACTGGACCACGATGCGCCGGGTCATTCTGCCGTCGATCAAGCCGGGGGTCTTTGCCGGGGCGCTCTTCGCCTTCATCCTCAGCTGGGATGAGATCGTGGTGACATTGTTCATTTCCAAGTACAACGTCTACACCCTGCCGCGCCGCATGTGGAACGGCATCCGCGAAAACACCGATCCGACGGTGGCCGCTGCCGCGGTCATCCTAATTGCCATCACCCTGATTGCCTTTGTCGTCTCCGCGATCCTGTCGCGGCGCAGTGCTAAGGCGTAAGCCAAGCGAGCGGAACTGAAATGAACATGGAAACTGATCACGAAACCGAGCTCCTGGTTAGCACCGTCCGTCGGTTTGTCGAAACCGAGATGTATCCTCACGAGGAAGAGGTCGATCGCCTTGGCCATGTTCCCGAAGAGATCGGGCGGCAGATCGAAGCCCGGTCGAAGGAGCTCGGTCTATTTGCCTGCAACCTGCCCGAAGAGGTCGGCGGTGGCGGCCTGGGATACGGGCCGATGTCGCTGATCGAACGGGAGTATGGCCGCACCAGTCACGCCCTGCAAAGCTGGGCGGCGCGTCCGACGGAGCTGCTGATGGCATGCGAGGGCGATCAGCGCGAACGCTACCTGTTTCCGGCGGTGCGCGGCGAGAAGCGCGAGTTGTTCGCCCTGACCGAACCCGACGCCGGGTCTGACGTGATGGGCATGAAGACCAATGCCAGGCGCGACGGGGATGACTGGATCCTGAACGGCAGCAAACACTTCATATCCGGCCCCTGCATGCCCGATTTCGCCATTGTCTTTGCCGCCACCGGTGTCGATGACACCCCGCGCGGACCACGCAAACGCGTCACCGCCTTTCTGGTGGATGTGGGCCTGCCCGGGTTCGACTGCCGTGAAGGCACCCATTGCGTCAGCTATCGCGGCTACAAGACCTTCGAGTTGAGTTTCGACAATGTGCGGCTGGGCCCTGACCAGATTCTGGGCGAAGAAGGCCGCGGGCTGGAACTGTCCGGCAAGTGGCTTGGCATGGGGCGCATCTGGGTCGGGGCGACTTGCTGCGGCAAGGCCGAACGCATTCTGGATCTCGCGACCGACTGGGCCGCCACCCGCAAGCAGTTCGGCAAACCGATCGGCAGCTTCCAGGCCACGGGTTTCCGGCTGGCCGACGGGGCCATGACGCTGCGGGCCGCCGACCTGATGGTGAAGGATGCCGTAGCCCGTGCCGAACAGGGGATCATGAGCGACGCCGATGCGGCCATGGTCAAGGTCTACTGCTCGGAGATGCTGAACAGGATCGCCGACGACGCGGTGCAGATCTTCGGAGGTATGGGCCTGATGGAGGAAATGCCGATCCAGCGTTTCTGGCGTGACAGCCGGTTGGAACGCATCTGGGACGGCACCTCGGAAATCCAACGCCATATCATCACGCGATCGATCCTGCGACCGCTCGGGGCATGACACCGGCGCGGCGCAAGAACCTGGAGCGCCTGCTCAAGCCGCGCCATATTGCCTTCGTTGGCGGGCGCGACGCGACCATTGCGGTCTGTGAAGCGCACAGGCGCGGGTTTCGGGGACAGATGTGGGCGGTCAATCCGAAGCGCGCGGATCTGGGTGGTGTGCCCTGCGTGCCGACCATCGCGGACCTGCCCGAAGCCCCCGACGCCGTCTATCTTGCCATTCCGGCCGGCGGCGTTGTCGCGGCGTTGCGCGAGCTTGCCGCTATGGGAGCAGGGGGTGTCGTGTGTTTTTCCGCCGGGTTCAAGGAAACCGGCGATGCGAAGGCCGAGCGTGACCT